>VAPM010432110.1_pt1 | contig 23365 bp, 20 predicted proteins | sample 3395091 | NCBI WGS metagenome assembly VAPM01 (sample SAMN08290445, study PRJNA428436) | hydrothermal vent metagenome | isolation source: Deep-sea hydrothermal vent chimney 3 | place: Pacific Ocean: Juan De Fuca Ridge
GTTTTCCATTCAGCTGGCGTTAGCTGGACGATCAGCTCTTACGCTTCGGAAGCCGCGAATTTCGGTATGTTCATCGGGTCCTATGAGAACATGCGCGAAGTTAGCTGGCGCATCCGACAGGCGGCCAAAGATCTGGGTGTTAAACGGATCATTTTCGGGGAATGCGGCCACGCCTGGCGTGTTGCCTATTCGTTTTTGAACACACTGGCAGGGCCGTTTGATTTTCTGGATCAGAATTATCCGATCCCCCAGCACATTCTGGAATTCACATTGGATGAGATTGAAGGCGGCAAGCTGAAGATCGACAAATCCCGAAACGACGAGTTCGTGATGACCTTCCATGACAGTTGCAATGTCGCGCGCGGGTCTTCCATGGGCCGCAAGGAAGGTGGGCAGTTTGATGTACCCCGTGCGGTAATCAAAGCGGTCTGCAACGAATTTTATGAAATGGACCCGGATACAACCCGCGAGAATACGTTCTGTTGTGGCGGTGGCGGTGGCCTGCTAACCGACGACCTGATGGACCTGCGTGTTAAGGGTGCGAAGCCCAGAATGAACGCCTTGCAGCAGGTATCAAAAGACCATGGGGTCACCCATATGGCTGCAATTTGTGCAATTTGCAAAACGCAATTTTCAAAAGTTATGCCAAAATTCGGCTACGAAATGGACAACGTCATGTCTGTCCACCAACTGGTAGCCAACGCCGTCATCCTTGATGGTCAAGAAACAGAAGAAGATGCCGCGCCAACAGGCGATGCGGCACCAGCGGAGGTAAGTTCATGAACGACCAAAACCCCACATTCACACGCTATGAAGCCGGTGAGACTGAGGATGATTGGGATCTTGAAGACAAGATCTTCAAAATGGACACTTCCTATAAGTGCCCCACTTACATCCACAAAACCCCCCCTTGTCAGGGTTCCTGCCCTTCGGGTCACGAAATCCGTGGTTGGCTGGCGATTGCCCGCGGCATGGATAAGCCACCTGTTGAAGGCATGGCCTGGCAGGAATACGCGTTTCAGCGCATGGCAGATGCCAACCCGTTTCCGGCCACCATGGGCCGCGTTTGCCCTGCCCCTTGCGAAGCCGGCTGTAACCGCAACGAAGTTGACGACTATGTCGGCATCAACGCGGTCGAACAATACGTTGGTGACTGGGCCAATGAAAATAACATTAAACTGGCCAAGGTCGGTGACGATACCGGGCGTAAAATTGCCGTCATCGGTGGCGGCCCCGCTGGCCTCGCTGCCGCATTCTTCCTGCGTCGCGAAGGCCATGGCGTTACCCTGTTTGAAGCCAATGACAAGCTGGGCGGCATGATGCGCTACGGCATCCCTGGCTACCGGACACCGCGCGATATGCTGGACACCGAAATTGGCCGCATCACCGAATTGGGTGTTGACGTGCACCTGTCCACCCGTGTGGGCAAGGATATTTCCATCACCGAACTGGAAGACGGCTTTGACGCCATCTTTTGGGCGCTTGGGGCACAAACCGGTCGCCCGCTGCCTGTCGAGGGTTGGGAAGGCACTGAAAACTGCATCAACGGCATCGAATTTCTGGATGCCTTTAACAAAGGCTGGGTATTGGGCACGGCCAACCGGGTTGTGGTTGTTGGTGGTGGCGATACCTCGATTGACGTAGCTTCCGTTGCGCGTCGATTGGGTCACATCACCAATGTTGCTAAAACCGAACATGCCGATGGCACCTTGATCGATTTCACCGCCAAGGACGCCGCCAGTGTGGTCACACGCGAAGGCATGAAAGCCACCCTGACATCGCTGTTCCCGATTGAACAAATGACTGCGGCTGAACATGAACGCGAAGACGCCAAGCGCGAAGGCGTTGATATCAAAGGCGGTGTGATGCCGCTTGAGGTGATCAAGGACGATAGCGGTAAAGCTATTGCCCTGAAAATGTGTGAATGTGACATGAAAGGTGGCCGACCTGAGCCACGTGAAGGTACGGAATTCGAAATCGAATGCGATATCATCATTTCCGCCATTGGTCAGGCCGGTGATTTTGCCGGGATCGAAGACATGGATGCCGGTCGCGGTTTCATCGACATTGCCTCGGACTATCGGGTCAAGGGTCGTGAAAAGCACTTTGCCGGTGGTGACATCATCAAACCGCACCTGTTGACCACTGCCATTGGCCATGGCCGCATTGCGGCGCAGACTATCACCGATTTCCTGGATGATGGCGACATTGCCAAACGCCCCAGCGTTGATGTCAGCCACTTTAACCTGCTGGCAGAACTGCACCAGCGCGGTAAAGACCCGGCTGAATTCGATCATAAACCAACCACCGGCACTGACTCGGCCGACTTTTCGGTTCATAACTTTGAGGATCGCGGTGCCTCGCAGATCATCAAACACACCGAACTTTACAAAGGCCACTTCCCCTTTGAGGAACGCGGTGTGCGCGATCAGGTGTCGATAGAAGGTGACGACGTTCTTGGCAATTTTGAAGAACGCATTATTGCCTATTCCGAGGAACAGGCCCAAAAAGAGGGTGAACGCTGCATGTCCTGTGGCATGTGCTTTGAATGCGACAATTGCGTGATCTTTTGCCCGCAGGACGCTGTGTTCCGGGTTAAGAAAGATGACCGCACAGTGGGGCGCTATGTCGATACAGACTATGGTAAATGCATCGGCTGCCATATCTGTGCTGACGTCTGCCCAACCGGATATATCAAAATGGGACTTGGTGCGTAACAAATGAGACCGCTGATTGCATTTTTTCTGGGTTGGGTCATTCTGATGGGGGGCATGGCTATGGCCGACGATCATCTTGGCCCCAACATCCCAAAAGCTTTGGGTGACCCGCACCCGGAAGGCAGTGCGTTCATGCGTATTAATCACATGAAACTATTGCGCCATGACCGGGACGAAACGGTGTACCTTGGTGATCGTGAGATTAAGTATTCACTGAAAGAATGTGTGGCTTGCCATGTGGTGGCCGGGCCGGATGCCCTGCCAATTTCAGTTGAAAACGAACAACATTTTTGCGCGACCTGTCACAAGTTTGCGGCCGTTAAGGTTGACTGCTTCCAGTGTCATAATTCAAAACCAGACCCGCAGATACAAATCCGGCTATTGGGGAAAATTCCTGATTTGGATGAACTGGCACGCTATGTGGAAGAGGTAAGCGAATGAAACTTCCGGCCCTCAGTTTCAGCAAAAAGCCGACCGAAATGAACCGCCGAGACTTTTTCAAAAGCGGCGCGGCGATGGCAACTGTTACGTTGGCCCCCGGTGTAACCCTGATGGCATTTGGCGGTGAAGCAACCGCAGCGGCCAGCTCAGCGCAGCGTTGGGGGCTGTTGATTGATGTTAATAAATGCGCTTCAGACTGCTCGGCCTGTGTTACGGCCTGCTCGGATGAAAATGGCTGGAAAGATACGGGCAACCCTGAAACCGACGCCCAGTGGATCCGTAAAGTAGATCTGAAGGACAACGAAACCGGGTATGAGGTTTCCCTACCGGTCATGTGCCAGCATTGCGATGATGCACCTTGCGTTGATGTTTGCCCGACGGGGGCATCCTTCAAACGCGCGGACGGCATTGTTCTGGTGGATAAGCACACCTGCATTGGTTGCCGCTATTGCATGATGGCTTGTCCGTTCAAGGCCCGCAGCTTTGTCCATGAAGAAGTGACCGACCAGAAAAGCTATGCCCCACGCGGCAAAGGCACTGTGGAAAGCTGTACATTATGCGTTCATCGCATTGATGTTGGCGGGCGGCCCGCCTGCGTCGAAGCCTGCGAGGCAACCGGAAATGGTGCAATGGTGTTTGGTGATCTGAAAGATCCCGATAGCGAAATATCAAAAATGCTCGCTCAATATCCATCAACAGCCCTGCGTGACGATCTTCGGCTAAACGCCGGCGTGCGCTATCAAAACCTTTAAGGGGATGGCCATGGCTCGCATAACATATCAGGAAATCAAACTGACACCGCAGGTTTGGATGATTGGCGCCTTTTTGGGGGCGTTCATCGCAGCAGCCGCTGGTGCGGTGCTATATGTGGAACATTACGGCCATATCGTTACCGGCATGAACAATCAGATCGTCTGGGGGCTGCCCCATGTGTTTGCGATATTCCTGATTGTCGCCGCCTCTGGTGCGCTGAATGTGGCGTCCATTGCTTCTGTTTTTGGCAAAACCCCCTATAAGCCCATGGCGCGGCTTTCCGGCATTTTGGCGCTGGCATTATTAGCGGGCGGGTTAGCGGTACTGGTGCTGGATCTGGGTCGACCCGACCGGTTGATTGTTGCAATGACCAAATACAACTTTCGCTCAATTTTCGCCTGGAATATCTATCTGTATACCGGCTTTTTTGCAGTGGTTGGTGCCTATCTTTATGTCCAGATGGCCCGTGGAATATCTTACCAAACCATCCGCATCGTCGGAACAGCGGCATTCCTTTGGCGGCTGGCGCTGACCACGGGCACCGGTTCTATCTTTGGTTGGCTGGTGGCACGCACGGCCTATGACGCGGCCATCATGGCCCCACTATTCATAGCAATGTCATTTTCATTTGGATTGGCAATGTTTATTCTGGTGGTGAAAGCACTGTGCGGCATCACGGGCCGGGATTTTGGCGCGAACCTATTGAAGCGGCTTGGCAATCTGTTGGCGGTTTTCGCAGCCGCGGTGCTTTATTTTACTGCTGTTCAGCACCTAAGTAATTTGTATGTCGCCGAACATCGCATGGTTGAAAACTTTATCCTGCGCGACGGCGGAATTATTACAACGCTATTCTGGGTTGGTCAGGTACTGCTGGGCGGGCTGGTCCCCATCCTGTTGCTCTTCCATCCCAAACTAAGTGCTAAACCCGCTAATACCATTCTGGCGTCAATCCTGATTGTGCTGGGCGGCTTCGCACAGCTTTACGTGATAATTGTTGGCGGGCAATCCGTGCCTTTGGACATTTTTCCCGGCTATGAAGTTTCCAGCAGCTTTTTTGACGGCGTGATCAACACATATGCACCCAGTCTGGTTGAGCTCGCCCTGGGCCTTGGCGGCGTAGCCCTCGCCCTGGCAATTACCGGATTTGGCTCTGTGGTTTTGCGCATCCTTCCGAGCAACCTGTCGGATACGGATGTCGGCCTGAACAGCGAATAAGCCATGGCCCGGTTCCTGATCGCCGCAACCCATAAATCATCTGGCAAGACAGTAATATCAACCGGGCTTGCTGCAGCGTTTCGGTCCCGTGGGGCCGATATTCAGTGTTTCAAAAAAGGCCCGGATTACATTGATCCGATGTGGCTAAGCTCTGCCAGCGGGCACCCTTGTTACAATCTCGATTTTAACACCCTGACTGATGAAGAAATCAAAGCCCTGATTTATCGGAAATCGCTCAATTCAGATATCTCGCTGATCGAAGCCAACAAGGGCCTCTTTGACGGCGTTAATACCGATGGCAGCGATTCAAATGCAGAGCTGGCCAAACAAATAGAAACGCCAGTTGTGCTGGTGGTGGATTGCGCCGGCATGACCCGTGGCATTGCCCCGTTGCTGACAGGCTACAGCGCTTTTGATGCCCAGGTTAACATAGCCGGTGTGATCCTGAACCGGGTAGGTGGTGCGCGGCATGAGGGTAAACTGCGCGCAGCCGTGGAAGCCCACACTGACATTCCCGTTCTTGGTGCGGTCGCCAATGACCCGGCGCTTGATATAGGCGAACGCCATCTTGGGCTGACGACACCGGCTGAAACTGGAAAACTGTCTGAAATGATACGGCGCTTTGGTGAAATTCTGGGCGATGCGGTTGATCTGGACCAACTAACAGAAATCGCGTCAACGGCACCGCCGTTGGCGGCCTTGGTTCCCCCCCCTCCGACACAAAAATTCAAGGGTCTGAAAATCGGCGTCGCCATGGACGCAAGTTTTGGGTTCTATTATCCCGATGATCTTGAGGCATTTCAGGAACAGGGTGCAGAACTAATATTCTTTGACACCATCCGGGCGGCGTCGCTTCCCGCAATAGATGGTCTTTTCATCGGCGGTGGGTTTCCGGAAATGAAAATGTCGGAACTATCTGCCAATGTTTCGTTGCGGTCAGATATTGCACGGTCTGTTTCTGCGGGCTTGCCAACATATGTCGAATGCGGTGGCCTTATGTACCTGTGTAATTCACTGAAGTGGGGGGATACCGAATTCCCGATGTGCGGCGTAATTGACGGTGAAGCGGTCATGCAGCCCCGCCCTCAGGGGCGTGGGTATACCCGGTTTAGCGATACCAGGGATCACCCCTGGGGCGGGCAAAAGGATGCCACCCCGGCACATGAATTTCACTATGCGCGAATTGATAACCTGCCCAAGAATACGCGGTTTTGCAGGGACATATTAAGGGGGCAGGGTACAGATGGGAAACATGACGCAATAGTCATGAATAATCTGGTCGCCGGTTTCTGCCACCTCAGGAACACGCCACGCAATCCTTGGGTTGAACAATTTCTAACGTTCGTGGCGGCGACAAAATCAAACTGAAAAAAAGACCTCGCAGATTATGCGAGGTCTTTTAATAAATAGGTTTGATACGGCTTTAGCTGCTTTTGATCTCAAACAGATAGACGTCACCATCGCTGGAAGAACTAACCAACTCGTTGCCAGTCTGACGGCAAAATGCTGCGAAATCGGCAACCGAGCCGGGATCGGTGGAACGCACATTCAAAATCTCACCCGACGGTACGGATTTCAACATTTTCTTTGCCTTTAGGATCGGCAACGGGCAGTTAAGGCCTTCGGCATTCAGCATATGTTCGGACATGTTTTACTTCCTTAGATTTTCGAAACAGTGGATATTTTCAGATGAACAGATTGATGTCGGATTTTGACGCAACTTCCATATAGGCGGCAGCACCGCCCAGTTCGATACCATCGATCATATCATCAGTGGAGTACTCAAAAAGATCCAACGTCATCTGACAGGCAATCATGCGCACGTCACTATCCACAGCGGCTTCGCGCAGGTCTTCGATTGAAGCGACGCCCTTTTTATTCATCAGGTTCTTCATCATCGTGGTCGCCGCACGATCAACGCCGGGCACCATGGACATGATATTAGGCATTCCCATATGCATTCCCATCATCGGCATTTTCATTGCCGGGTTGCCCAGGGCACTTAGTTTCAGATCCAACTTATTCAACAACAGGGGCAGACCGTAGAACGTGAAAAACATTGTTACCTTAATGTCCATCGCCGCTGCGGTCGTGCCAAGTATAAACGGGGGGTAGGCCCAATCTAATGAACCTTTAGTAACAATGATGGACATGCTTTTAGCATTTTGCAGATCACCATCGGTTGCTTGATCCAACATTTATCAATCTCCCAAAAAAAGCGCTATATCTGAATATTTGAATGCTTTATTGCGCAAGAGTCAAGTTGTTGAGGTATTTAACCGCGATCACTGTTGCGGCATTAGCTAACGTACAGTGATTGTTGAGAAAATTCTGCGTCTATTTTTTGCAGCCATTTTGTATTTGTAATATTCACTATTTTCCAGAAACCCTGAACACAACAACAACAGTCCACAGGGCAATTTTCAGGTCGCTGAAAAACGAAATGGATTTGGCATATTTTTCATCAAATTGGACGCGATCTTTAAAGTTACCCACATTGCGTGACTGCACCTGCCAAAGGCCGGACAGTCCTGGACGCAGCAGGTAGTAAGCAGCATTAGAAACTGCGCCATCATATAAAGCCTGTTGATCAGGGGTAAATGGACGTGGGCCAATAAAGCTCATATCACCAACCAAAATATTCCAAAGCTGTGGTAGTTCGTCGATACTGCTTGCACGTAGAAATTGGCCAAATCGCGTTATCCTCGGGTCTTTACACAGTTTCTGGTTTGATCGCCATTCATTTGCAATTTCAGTATCCTCCTCAATCATCTTTGCCAGTTCTTCATCTGCATCCACCGACATGGTTCTGATCTTCCAGCAGTTAAATATTACGCCATTCCGACCGACGCGGGGCTGCGCGTAAAACCCAGATCCGCCATTTAGAAATGCACCGACCCAGATCAACAAAATAAATGGAATTGCAACAGGACCAAAGACAAGGACACAAAAGATGTCTAAAAATCTTTTCCCACTTGATAAATAAACCCCGTCACGTTGCATTTTTGGTTTCGCCATCGTTAGATCAATATTTTCGATATACGCGTCGCTCATCTTTAAATCTTCCATTGGCTATTAGCTCGGCCGATGGTTGCGGCCTGTCTGATTAAACAAGCCTCAATTGGAAATTTATTTGGTTAAGTTCCACTTAATTTATTATCCGCAGTTCAAAGATAATTCAAATCAACTGCCGTTCAGCAGGATTTTACTACAATTAATTTGTTCTGAATAACGGTTCACTCATTCAAATAGGCTATCATAAAGATGCGACTCGTGGGGAGACGTGGGAATTGCTGGATTTTCAGCAATATATGTGGGTGAAAAATGCGATTTTGCAAGTTGGTCTTCGCTGGCCAAAAGGGAATTGGGATACGGGCCCTATCGTTGGGGATAGTTTTCCTCACTTTCGTTCTGACTATTTCGATGGGGGTGCAACCTGCGGGGGCGTTGACCAACGACACACTGGTGGTCCGTGACGATGCCGGTGGTAGCGTGGTTAAGCGCGCAGCACTTATCCAAACCTACAAAGAAAACGGTACTCGTGTTGAGCTACGCGGTAATTATTGCATGTCTGCCTGTACTATGTATCTGGGTCTGAAAAATACCTGTGTGGCCCCAAATACAATATTCGGCTTTCACGGTCCAAGCTCCCGATCATATGGGATTTCCCTCAGTGCTGTGGCATTTGAACGCTGGTCAACTGTGATGGCCGATCACTATCCAGAACCTTTACGCACCTGGTATCTTAAAAATGGCCGCAACCGAACTGTTGGATTCTATAGATTTAGCGGGAGCGATCTGATCAAGCTGGGCATCGCCAGATGTTAAAACTGATATCAGGTTGGACTAACGGCAAAGGGGGATTCCAGATCAAACAGATCCGCCTCCCCTGTCAACAATTGATCTGCCAATATTATAAATGACTGGCGTTGATTGATATCGGTTGAAAATCGCGCGAGCAAGCGAATGGCCTCTGACAACTGAGCGATCATTGCTTCATTCGCTCCGCTCGCAGCCTGAAATAGCACAGATGCTACAATACCAAGCTGAGAGTTAAACTCAGCTGTTGGCAATCTGAGCAGCAAAATCTGCCCAACGGTTGCTTGCATACCCCGAACACATTCACCCTGTTCACACAATGTAATCAGGCGATCACCGTCAAACTGGCTGGACTGTGGAAAAACCGGGGTTGCAAATACCAAGCTCAATAAACCCGCCAATGTAATTTTTTGCAATTGCTGCATTTTCGATTTCCAATAGCCCGTGAAAAAAGGAACAGTCCCTTATCCACTTAATATGATTAATGTTTTCTTAATGTTCTTTCGCATTTTATCTAATTAGTTCACGTGAATTCATCAACTTAAGGGCGAATAATCCGTGTTCTGCTCTGGAGTGTTGCGTCAGGACGAAATGAAAATTAGATCTAAATCTGTGTTCTTCCTTGGGTTCTCGCTGTTATCGGCGTTGTTGTTTATGGTGGAGCTAAGCGTCTATTCCCGAACAGCCTCCAACGCCCGGCTTACTGCACCAACGGCTGGGAAAAATTGGATAACCACCGGGTTTTCATCTTCGGCACAAAATGGCGTTCTGCGATCCTGTGACAGGTTTTTGTCGCTCCCGATTGCTCAATTGTTAACCGAAAATGACCTTTTAGAAACCACCGCTGCCTGCCTTTCAATATCCAGATCGCTATCATTTTGGATGCCGACAAACGGGTTGGCTTATCTGGTTGCTGCCCGCGCTTCTACCGGGGGAACTAACATGGTTGCCAAAATCAGATTAATTGAGCTTTCTCAATCGTTTAGCCCCGTTGAAGGTTGGCTCTCTGAACGGCGATTTACATTGATCGCAAATTCAAACGACAGTGAAACTTTTGATAGTTTCAGGCTGATTGAACCTGACATTGCAACATTGCTGACCACACAATCGGGTGCAGAACTACTTGCCGCGTTCTATATCCGCCGTGCTGGTATCAGATCCGATTTGTCACTTGCGGTTTCCAAAGCAAGCTCTGCCAACCAAATCAGGTTTGTAAATCAAATCCGACTCCAGGGGATGCGCGAATGAAATTCCCGCCCACATCCTTCAGAGACCTGGCACCCGCCATATTGAAACCCACCTTTCAGCACATATTTGTGGTGCAGAATAAGGAAAGCGCACGGCTATGGGGTACCCATGTTCCCGTCATTCTGGTTCCCGTTGTTGTCCTGCTTTCACCCATTCCGCTAGCAAGTAACCACCCGGTATTCTGGCTTTTCTGGTCCATGGTTATTGGGGTTTGCGCACTAGTTTTTTCATTTTTTGGACCAAATAAAGCGAAAACGATTGGTAAAGTGTCAAAACTGCTGATGATATTAGGATCGGTATTCACAGCTTTCGGCCTGTATCAGGCGGTCCCGTTACCCCTGTTCTTTGGCGGTATCTCTGTGGAATTGCCCAACCAACAAGCGACCTTGCCCAGCCTAAGTATCACCCCGAGCGCCACGATGATTGCCGTTATTCGGAGCATCAGCTATCTGATTTTCTTCTGGCTTGTTCTTATGGTTTCCAAAAGTGCGCGAAAATCACTGCTGGTGGCCTGGGTCATCTACTTTGGCATCGCTCTCCATGCGCTTTTTGCCATAGCTGCGTTACTTTTGTTTAGCGACGCGAATTTCATTGCCGAAAAATCAGCGTATTTTGGCAAAGCAACCGGAACTTTCGTCAACAAAAACTCCTTCGCTACGTTTTTGGGCATGGGGGCAATACTGGGACTTTCGCTATATTTTCATGCTGGCAAAGGCCCCCAACCCAGCTCATTCTTTCGCAACCGATACCTGCGGATACTTTCGTTAGGAACAATATCTACAGCGCTTATTTTAACCCAATCGAGGCTTGGAATATCCGCAACTTTATTGGCAGCCTTTGCAATTTCTACACCCAGGGTGCTGTCGGCTCCGTTCAATTTTCGCGCTGTCCTGGCTATTATGGCCTTCTTTGGCACCCTGATGGTATTGTTCACTCTACAACAATATCCCGGCCTGCAATCTTCTGCAGTCTACCGACTGGACCTATATCAACAGGTCTTGGCTATGATACTTGATCGCCCCCTTACAGGCTTTGGTCGGGACAGTTTCGCACTCGCGTTTGAAATATATCACGCGCCCCCTGTGACATCGGATTTGGTCTGGCAAAAAGCCCATTCCAGTTATCTGACACTTTGGGTCGAAAATGGCCTGATATTCGGCTCCATCCCACTGTTACTCGGTGGTCTGGCGGCCCGTTATCTACACCGAAATTCTTCGCGTTGTTTGTTTGCCGCATCGGGTATTGGGGCTTTGATACTAGCGGGCTTGCACGCCATTTTTGATTTTAGCCTCGAGATTCAGGCCAACACTTTTTTGTTCATCACCCTCATCGGACTTGGCTTAGGACAAGTTCATAAACAAAGGACTTCCTTCGATGGCAGCAGTCGATCAATTATCCGCTCGCGATATTGAATTTCGTTCAATTTTTGCTCTGTTAAAACGGCAATCCCGGACAATTCTATTGACGGCATTGGTTATTTTTCTTTTGGCTTTTGCGTTCCTTTTCACTGTCACCCCTACATTTACCAGCACGGCATTGATTCTGGTGAACCCGGATACCCAAAGCATACTAAATACAAACGCCTCAGGTCCGGTTTCTTCGGGGCGTGACAATGCGCGAATTGACAGTGAAGTTGAAATTATACGATCTGACGCAGTTTCGCTTGCAGTAATTGAAAACGAAGCCTTGACTTCAGATAAAGAATTTGCCGGAAAACCTTCTTATATTGATCTTCTGGCTCAATCTATCGGTGTCGCCAATGCCGCCTCATCAGAAGCTCGTAACGCCTCTGCTAAATCCCTTGCCCGGCTGAAACAAGCAACAACTGTACGGCGCAAAGGGCTAACATATCTAATAACAGTTTCTGTGACATCCAGTTCGCCAACTAAAGCGGCCTATCTCGCAAACAAAATTTCTGAAACCTACATTCAACAACAAGTTCAGGCCAAAGTCGCCCGATCGTTGGCCGCGCGGGATGTGCTAAATGATCAGATAATCACCGCGCGGCAGGCGTTAACATCCTATGAAATCGCGTTCGAGCAATATCTGGCGAAAAACAGCGATCAATTAACAACAGGCACAAATGGTACGATTTCAGCACTTGAGGCTGAAATTGGCCGTCTGGAAGTCGAAATCGCTCAAAAACAACAGGATCGGTCTGGAATTAGTGAGCTGATGAAACTTCGGAATTGGCAATCGGTTGGGACATCATTGTCTGATCGTGCGCTGAATGAATTGCTGACGCAACGAAACAACCTTGCAACGGTAAATTCCGGCAGTGGCGCAGCGAATGAGAACGTGGATATTCAACAAGCCTTGAACGAGCTGGACAAAAAATTATTGGAACGATCTAACGCGCGCCTCACCGTAATATCGGCTGAGCTACGTGATATGGAGCAGGGAATGTCTGGGCTACGTGAACAGTTGCGCCGCGCAGTACTTGCAGTCGGTCTTTCCCCCGACATGATGATCGATATTTATGCTATCCAGCAGGAATCCAACGTCGCCAGGGCACAATATGACGACTTATTGTTGAGGATGCGGGATTTGGATATTCAGGCCAACATCCAGATAGCGGATAGCCAGGTTGTTTCAGCGGCAATAGCGCCGATTAAAGCGACATTCCCTGACAAAAACTTAGTTTTACTAAGCGCGCTTGCAGCCTCCATGGGGTTGGGCATTGGCCTTGCATTTTTAAAGGAATATTATATCGGCGGACTAACTTCGACATCACAATTGTCAGAACTTTTAAAAGTACCCTCTTCCTCCGGTATTCCCGCCATCACCACCACAGACAGCGGGCAAAATAGTTTGGCAGACAGAATAGTAAATCAGCCACTGTCACCGTATTCCGAGGCTTTTCGAAAATTACGCGCAACCCTGGATCAGAGGTTTCGCAATCAAAACTCAAACGCGGTTGCGCGACCAAATAGCGGAAAAGTTATCCTGGTTACCTCTTCGCTTGCAAATGAAGGCAAAACCACAGCCGCATTGTCGCTTGCACGCACCTATGCACAGTCCGGGCAGAAAACTTTGCTGATAGACGCGGATTTACGCAAGCCTTCGATCCACACCAATTTGGGAATTGAACCAATTTGCGGGTTTGCAGACTACCTGCGCGACCCAACTGGCACACAACTTACCGGATCATTTTACGCGCGTGACCCAGAAAGCCAATTGGTGCTAATTCTTGGCGCACAACGCAGTGAAATTCCAACCGACCAGTTGATCAGTTCTGTCACGTTTGAGGCGCTGATCGAACAGGCAAAAGAGGTTTATGGCGTGATTATTATAGATTCACCGCCGTTATTACCAGTTGTTGATGCTCGCTACATCGCCCACCATGCCGATGCACTTGTATTGATTGTCAAATGGGCCGACACAAACCAAAGTGACCTGCTGAATGCGGTTGGGCCATTACGGGAAGCATTGAAACCAGACGCCGCGTTTGTACCGGTTCTGGCGCAATTAAAAGGACCAGAAAGCAGCTCCGCGTATGACAGTTATTCTGCCGCTATCTGAGCCGCGTGTGGCTGGTTCAGCAGTAGTGATTGGTATTGGCTCAGAACACTTTCCCATCTGAACTTATCTGCATGGCGTTCGCGGGCTGAAATTTTAGCTGCCTGCAAAGCCACATCATCTTGCGCCAATCGATCGATATGTTCGCGGCAGGTCGAAACAGAGGAAAAATACCTCTGTTCTTTACCTGCCGTCCAGCGGTTGAATTTATTGTCATGGGCAATGACAGCATTGCCTGCCCCCAGTGCTTCTACCAGCGAAGGGTTTGTGCCCCCCACTTGGTGCCCATGCAAATAGGCACGCGCGTGAAATCGCAGGGATTTCACCCGGTCGTCATCATAGATAGCGCCCGGGAACATAATCTGCTTATCCGCTGTCTGCTTTACTTTCCTGTGATAGCTGTTGTCCGGGTCCAAGTTTCCCAGCACCACAAGCGGCATGGATGTTTTAGCCAGATTAAACGCCGTCACGATTTCCAGAATAGAATTTTCCGGTTCGACACGGGCTACTGAGATGAAATAGCCCCTGCTGCGTAGGCCAAGATCATGAATTGGCCCTATACTTGCACGCTTTACGCTATCTGCCCCATATGGGATCACCACAGGTGTACGAATGGTTCGTTTTGATACATGGCGGCCAATTTCCGGGTGATCAGCAATGGGCGTGTCCGCTAAATTGGCACCTACGATTTCGTTGATCAAGAACCATAACTTAGCCGGTGTTGACCACTTCTTCCGTTTCCACTCTATACCATCCATATTCATGTATACTTTGCGGCGTTTTATCTTTTGCAGTACATTAAACACAGCCGTATTGTACCCTAATACCAGGTCGACCCCGGGCTGTTTCAGAACATGGCGTACACATTTCAGATCAAATTCAATTGTTCCTGCTGCACCAGACCGTTTTGTCCCGAAGTGCACACGGTGAATGCCCTTCCAGAAATCCTCACGCCCTTGCAAATCCGCAGGGCCGTCGGTTTGGCAATATACGGTTACAGTAAAACCATTGCGCACCAGAAATAGCGCAAGTCGTTCAGCAAAAGTTTCGAACCCACCATGTGCAGCCGGGACGCCCCTTGTCCCCAGAATATTCAAATGCGAAAAGTTGGTCACGCTTACCTCCAGTTCATCCAATCGCAGTTGCCTGGGACCATCGGGAATCTACCCGCATGATCGATTGGATAAGCTTTTTGTAAAATTGAACCATTTAACAATGCATTAACCGCAACTTGATTAGATTGTGTTTACCATTTGGTTACAATTTCAAGGTGCCTGCAAAGTGAATGACAATTCCGAATTATTGGTGATGAGATGAAGCTGTCATCTTTGGCGAACCAGGCATTGACCATAAAGTTAGTGGCGGCGGTAACCAGCTATGGATTTACCATTGTCCTGGCACGCACCATGTACCCGGCCGGATTTGGCTGGGTTGCGTTTTTTCTTAATCTTTCGCTGTTCCTGTCTGTGATTGGTGCGCGTGGTCAACAAATGGCGGCCCTAAAGTTTGTTCCGAATTTGCTCGGGGATCGCCAGCAAAGCGGGCTGTCAAGCTTCATCTATTTCAGCATTCGAAAAGCAGCTATAGGAACACTTATCGTTTGGGCAGCTGTTATTCTGGCAATTGCGGGTTCGGTTGGTCTTGGTTGGATCAACAATATACCCCTTGTTGATCTGCTCCTTGGTGTAGCTCTTATTCCCCTTGTGGGCTTGATTGACCTGCAATCGCATTGGGCAAGGGCATGTAAATTCTTATCCCTTTCCCTGATCCCCAAAGATATTTTGTGGCGTGGTTTAGTGGGCGGTATCGTGGTTGCGGTCTACTTGTTTCAAAACCAAACGCCTGTTGATAGCACAATCGTTTTGTTTGCCTTGGTGTCCATACTTGGGGTTTTAGCAGTTTTTCAGGTGAAGGTGCTGGCGAACAGAACCAGATTATTCGAAAAACCCGACACGAGTTCCGCCCCTAATCCCGAGTGGCAATCATCTGCCAATCCTTTTTGGGTCACGTCCGTTTCGAATATTTTCATGGGCACGGCAGATGTGGTAATTGTCGGTCTTATTGCTGGTCCGGTTGTCGCAGGGATCTATTTCGCGGCCAACCGTCTGGCGATGCTGCTTTCCTTTTTTTCAACCAGTTATAACATTGCCCTTGCCCCATTAGTTTCGCACGCATGGCAAGCCGGAAGATTTACGGATGTTTCTCAATTACTGCAGCAATCAACGCTGAACACGACCATACCCACAACCATAGCCGGTCTGTTCCTGGCAATATTTGCACCTCAGTTTCTGGCCATGTTTGGCCCAGAGTTTTCTTCCGCCGTCATGCCTTTACGGGTTTTAATTATCGCCGCCGTGGTAAATGCCGCCACAGGCCCGGCCGACATTGCTTTGAATATGTGTGGATTTCACCAGCAGGCCAAGATTGCCAGCACAATTTCTCTGGCCGTCAGCGCAACTTGCCTGACGGTGGGTGTTATCCTTGCCGGTACGGTTGGCATTGCATCGGCAATTCTCATTTCAACAATTTTTCGTAAAGGACTATTCTGGTGGCTGGCATTCAAATTGCTGACAGTTCGCACGGATATCCTGGCCGGGGTAACCGTCTATCGGCTTGGAAAAGATCCGGTTTGATGGGCGTCAATGATCAACAAACGCCAGTGTTTCGGCCAAAGCCATTCCAGTCGAACGGCGCATCATTGGTGCTTATTCCACTGGTTATACGTTGGCTTGCAGGTATTTTTGAGAATTTCGGCGTGCCCGCACTGTCAGAGCTTACTGCCGTCGCAATGCTTTGCATCCTTTTGCTGACTATGCTGATGCGCATGCGTATCTCTGCTGATGTCAAACTATTCTGCGCAGGGATTATTGCCTGGGCTGTTTCCGGAACACTCGCGTCCGTGGCCAACGCTGACGCAGACCCCCGAACCACAGTTGCCTTGTTAACATTGCTGGTTCTTTATGGCTTATTTGTAAATGGCGCCTTCAGTTATTTGCGCACCCGTACTGGCATTATTATGATCTCTCTATTTGCCACCGGCTTTGTTCTGATTGGTTCCTCGCTGTCAGTATTTCAAATTTTGACAAATACAGGTTTCGTAGAAGCTGGAAAATCTCAAATTCAGCGCGCTTACGGTAGCGATGTACACCCGGTTTCCTTCGCAATTCAAATACTTGCGAGCATGATAATAATAGAAATGTCGCGCCTTAAGTTGGGCCGTCGCATTACGATTTCACATATCGCCCTGCTCGCAATCGGGGCAGGTGCACTATACCTAACTTACGCCAGAACCGCCTGGCTCATGGCGCTTATTGTGCTTGCAGCTGGTTTTATTTTACGCGGCTCAACGAGCAGGCGAATACTGGCAACAATCTTTGCCCTGACCTTTGGCCTGGTCTTCCTTTTGAACTCTGACCGGTTTTCCGATCTCAGTAGCCTGTCAGTATTTTGGCAAAACTTTTCAATAGATGAAACAGTCTTTGATTGGCGGTATGTCGACAATTCCGTCTCCTGGAGGATTGTCAATTGGTCCTATGGTCTGCAGCAGGCGTTAGAGCAACCCTGGTTAGGGTTTGGCCCCGGGCAGTCTGCGCAAAGTAGTTACTTCAACCTGGAAATGCACAATATTTTCCTTGAAGTGTTTTTTGAAGGGGGAATATTTGGACTTTCGGCATTCCTATTGACGTTAGCCGGGCTGGTTGGGCTACATCGCTGCATTCCATTTGGCTCACAGGTCGAAAACAAAGTTGCGGTGCTGGCGCATAGTTTCGGATTTTCTTTGTTGCTTGCAGTTACATTTTCCACAAGTTTCGTGGACCAACTCATGTCATTTACAATTTATATTTTGCTTTTATCCGTCGCATCAACACGTGCGGATATGCAAATTCGGATCAATGAATAGCACGGTACAAAATAATTTGATCATTTGGTAAAACCTTGCTAATCCCTGCCTTCCATGGCACGCTTTTTATGACGCCAGGAGGAATATTTGCAAACCGATCAAATTAAAAAAGCGGCTCCAACAGTTGCGGCGCAGCTCCCACAACTACACTTGGCCCGAAATACAGGATGTGACCTTGATCTGGATTGGGTTGCATCGGTGCAGGTAAACACATCTGCCATCGAAAGGCGTGCTGCAACCCTGCCGGGCAGGCGCTCTGTCAAGAAAAACTATCAGGCGGCATGGCTGCTGAAAGCAGTGTCTGTAATTGACCTGACAACATTGTCTGGTGACGACACACCGGGCCGTGTGCGGCGGCTTTGCGCCAAGGCCGCAAACCCGGTCAGGCGCGAAATTCTGGACGCTCTCGGGGTGGAAAAACTGACAACCGGCGCAGTCTGTGTTTACCACGATATGATCGAAACCGCGGTTGAGGCATTGGTCGGCACCGGCATCCCTGTCGCGGCTGTCTCCACCGGATTTCCGGCCGGGCTATCACCGTTTCACCTGCGTGTGGCCGAGATCAAAGAAAGCGTTAAGGCCGGCGCGGAAGAAATTGACATCGTCATTTCGCGGCGCCATGTGCTGACTGGAAACTGGCAGGCACTTTATGATGAAATGCGCGAATTTCGCGCCGCCTGCGGGGATGCCCATGTTAAGGCCATTCTGGCAACTGGTGAACTGCAAACCCTGCGCAATGTGGCGCGTGCATCCCTGATCTGCATGATGGCCGGTGCCGATTTCATCAAAACCTCCACCGGTAAAGAACCGGTAAACGCTACCCTGCCGGTGACCCTGACCATGATCCGCGCAATCCGCGACTATCAGGAACGCACCGGATTCAAAGTCGGTTACAAACCGGCCGGCGGCATCTCCAAAGCCAAGGACAGCCTGACCTATCTGGCCATGATAAAGGATGAACTGGGCAACCGCTGGCTACAGCCCGATCTGTTCCGCTTTGGGGCCTCTTCACTTTTGGGCGACATTGAACGCCAGCTGGAACACCACATTACCGGCCGTTATTCTGCCGGATATCGCCACCCGATTGGATAAACCGATGAATGTTACCGAAATTTTTGACTCAATGGATTACGGCCCGGCCCCGGAAAGTAATACCGAAGCCCTGAAATGGTTGGCCGATCGTGGCAACAACTTTGGCCACTACATCGAGGGGAAATTTACCAAACACAGCAAAGGGTTTGAAACCAAGAACCCGGCAGATGGCACGGTTTTGGCAAAACTCAGTCAGGGCAGCCTAAATGACGTGAACGTCGCGGTCGCAGCGGCCCGAAAAGCACAGACCAAGTGGGCGCGCCTGCCTGGGCACACACGGGCAAAATACCTCTATGCGCTGGCCCGGCTATTGCAAAAACATTCCCGTCTGTTTGCGGTTCTGGAAACCATGGATAACGGCAAACCGATCCGCGAAAGCCGTGATATCGATATTCCGCTTGTGGCGCGGCATTTCTATTACCACGCTGGCATGGCGCAGCTGATGGACAGTGAACTGCCGGATGCCGAAGCGCTGGGGGTATGTGGTCAGATCATCCCGTGGAATTTTCCACTGCTTATGTTGTCCTGGAAAATCGCGCCTGCCATCGCCATGGGCAACACCGTGGTGCTGAAACCGGCTGAATACACCTCGCTTACTGCATTGTTATTCGCGCAAATCTGCCAGGAAGCAGGCCTGCCCAAAGGCGTTGTCAATATCGTCACCGGCGATGGCGCCACCGGTGAGATGATCGTCAACCACCCCGATATCGACAAGATCGCCTTTACCGGGTCCACTGGCGTGGGGCGTAAAATCCGTGAGGCAACGGCCGGTTCCGGCAAGGCACTGACCTTAGAGCTGGGCGGTAAGTCGCCCTACATCGTATTTGACGATGCCGACATCGACAGCGCCATCGAAGGGCTGGTTGACGCAATCTGGTTCAACTCTGGTCAGGTCTGCTGCGCCGGGTCACGCCTGTTGGTACAGGAAGGCATCGCAGAACGGTTTTACACTAAATTGAAATCGCGCATGCAGGGGCTGCGCATCGGCGATCCATTGGATAAATGCATTGATGTTGGTGCGGTGGTTGATCCGGTGCAGCTAAAAACCATCACCGAAATGGTCGAAAAAGGCGGTGCTGAGGGCGACGTGTTTCAGGCCGGGGAAATCCCGGACAAAGGCAGCTATTATCCGCCCACCCTGATCACCGGGCTGCACAGCTCTGCCTATCTGATGCAGGAAGAAATATTCGGCCCCGTACTGGTCGCCACCACCTTCCGCACACCTGCCGAAGCGGTTGAACTGGCCAACAACACGCGCTTTGGCTTGGCAGCAACTGTCTGGACCGAAAATATCAATCTGGCGCTGGACATGGCCCCAAAGCTGGTATCGGGCATTGTCTGGGTCAACGCCACCAACCTGTTTGATGCTGCGGCCGGTTTTGGCGGCGTGCGCGAAAGTGGCTTTGGCCGTGAAGGCGGCTGGGAAGGCTTGCGCGCCTATACCAAAGCCAAATCAACCACCAAACCGCTTAAGAAAGTCTCCGCAGAAACCGTCCCCGAAAATCCCGAAGTTTCCGGCATCGACCGAACTGCGAAACTCTATATCGGCGGTAAACAGGCCCGCCCGGACGGGGCCTATTCAAATGCGGTCTGGTCACCCCGCGGGGCCTTGCTGGGGCATGTTTCCCTGGCCAACCGCAAAGATGTCCGCAACGCCGTAGAAGCCGCGGCAAATGCAAAAGGCTGGTCCAAAACCACCGCGCATCTGCGGGCCCAAATCTTGTACTATATTGGTGAAAACCTGTCTGCCCGTGCCGACGAATTTGCAGCCCGTATCCATGCACTCACCGGTGTACATGCCAAAAATGCCCGCGCCGAGGTTGAAACCTCAATCTCTCGTCTGTTCACCTATGCCGCCTGGGCCGACAAACTGGACGGCGCGGCCAAAGCTGTTCCCATACGCGGCATCGCGCTTGCAATGAATGAACCGGTCGGCGTAATCGGATGCCTATGCCCGGATGAATTTCCGCTTCTCGGCCTGATTTCCACCATTGCGCCCGCCATCGCCATGGGCAACCGCGTGGTCGCCGTCGCTTCAGAACCGCACCCGCTGGCCGCAACCGATTTCTATCAGATACTGGACACCTCAGACGTCCCGGCGGGTGTGGTCAACATCCTGACCGGTAATCACTCAGAACTCTGCGCGCCGCTGGCGGGCCACGCCAATGTTGATGCCGTCTGGTGCTTTTCTTCCACCGACCTCTCAGCGCAGGTTGAACTGCAAAGCGCTGCCAACCTCAAACGCAGCTGGGTCAACAACGCCCGTAGCCGGGATTGGTCGGGATCAGAGGGCGAAGGTCGTGAATTCCTGAACCAAAGCGTAGAAACCAAAACAATCTGGGTACCCTACGGCGAATAGACACGCAGTTTTTAAACCTTTGGTTTACTGCGCCACGTCGCCAGCCAGCCGGCAATTCTGCCCCACAGGCCGGTCGCACGACTGCGGGCAGCGTCTGACGCTTCGCCAACATCCTCCAGCACCGGATCAATTGAACGCTCGCGAAATTGCAGCCACATGCGGCGCAACATGAAAAGCATAATCGCTAATATCAGCAGGATAACGATATTCACCCATGGAATTATCCGCACATCCGGTCCGGCCACCGCCTTGACCGCCACTGCGTTGGGGTAGATCGAAAAGAACTCATTTCGCCAGCCATAATGGGTGACAGACACCCATAACGGTTCATTGCGATTTGAAATCAGGTCTGCCGCCTCGGCCTGAAGGTTGGAACTGTCAAACTTGAAATAGGGCGGCCAGATCCAACCCGTGTCCTCATTGCGAAAAACCATGACTTTATCGTTGGTCTGAACCGTGTTGATCAGCCGTATATCGCGGGTCGGGTTTTCAGCGCTGCCGGCATCGGCCTGGGCGTAAAATATACGATTAAACCGGGTAAAATCCGTGCGAATAATCTCGGTGGATGTGATCCTGACGATATCATGTTGGGGTAATACGTAGTGAAAGAATGCAAATACAAACAGTGCCAGCAGCCCCCAAAGCGTCCATTTAACCTTTTTCATCAGAAAACCACCTCACACCGGTTAAGAAAAGTTGTTCAGATAGACCAACCCAAGCACCACAAACACTGGAACAACGAATATCAGCCACAGAAACTTCTTGCGCCAACCGCTTTCATATTTCTGCATTCCAGCCTCTATATAGGCATCCCGGTCGCCGGTTTTGACCTCTTCATCCCATTTATCTTCCAGTTTTTCCCGACGTATCGACCGCGAATAGATCGACACCAGCACAAAAATCACTGCCAGCGCCAGAAAACCAAACACCCCAAGCCTGATCAACCCCATCGTTTTGACCTCCGCTTGACAGCCCCCCAGGGTCCGACACTGTCAATTAGCCGATCAAACCGATCATTGTCCGGTTCTTCCATTGGTTCATCTCCCCCAAACAGCGCCTCACGAACGCCAACCTTATCTAGTTGATACTCTCGCTCAAGAAAATTGGCCACAAACTCTTTTTTCTGTTCGGGCCAGCCAGCGTACAGGCTGTAAAACAGTTGCTTGTGGCAGATGAACAGCTGGCGCACATCCAATGGCGTCAATTCTGCCAGGAACTGATTGACCAGGGCCCTGTCAGTATGGGGTGCTGCCCGCAACGTGTAAAAATATGCCGGGTGTTCTGAATTGATGCGCGGCCAGTCGCCGCCGCTTTCGGCCCACCGTTTCAACGCCGCCAGCCCGTGAAATTCCTCTGGCAGCCGGGGCCCCAGCTGCTGGGCCAGCTTGCGCAAATCGCGTCTTGTTGCGTTGCCTAAATCCAGATCCAACGCCGCCCCAACCGCCACCAGAATAAAGTCCATCTTCTGGCCAAGCACCGCCGCCGCATCGACGTTTCGCGCTTTCACAATTGGCTCCACCAATTGGTTCAGCTCCAGAAACCGCGCCAGTTTATTGCGGTCATCCAGATCAAACAAAAGCGGCGTCGGCAATTTTCCCAGCTTATCCTTGGGGCCCACCGAAATCGTTGCCGGATGCTCAAGATCACCAAACAGATAAAGCCCGCCAAAATGTGCCGTCCAGAAATTCCTGTGCTCAACTGTCATGCGTTCCAGCGTGATCGGGTTACGTGTGACATCCCCGGTGCGCTTGGCCAGACCAATCATATCGGCGATCAGAACGTCATCCCACCAGGCGTCTTCCCTGGTTTTGAACCTGTCAATCATCGCCGCCAGTTTGCGCCCCCCGGCGACATGACTTTTTGTGGTATCTGCCTCAACCACGATGCGGCGAATATCAAACAGCCGCTCTGGTGAAGACAAGTCGTAAACCGAATTGGCCAACTCGCCGGCCACCGCGTCGCGCGTGGTCAGGGCGAACAACTCGCTCTCGTTTTCCTCAATGAACCGCTTCAAAATCGGGCGCGATGTCGAAAATTTCGCATTCAGCAACGGCGCCGTTTTCTGCGCAGTGGTCAGCAAGATAAACTGCCGGTTACAACCATTGGGGTTCAGATACAGATCATCCCCCAACTCATCACCAATCTCAGGGCTATAGCCGGACACATCCACATGAAAATCCGTCAGCTTGGTCTGCTTACCGCTCAGGCTTTTCAGCGCCCGGTTATAGCGTTCCACCAAGGCCTTTGACGTCACCGGCACCAGATTGCCGAACATCAGACCTTTTTCGATTAAGCGTTTCA
>VAPM010973616.1_pt1 | contig 23348 bp, 39 predicted proteins | sample 3395091 | NCBI WGS metagenome assembly VAPM01 (sample SAMN08290445, study PRJNA428436) | hydrothermal vent metagenome | isolation source: Deep-sea hydrothermal vent chimney 3 | place: Pacific Ocean: Juan De Fuca Ridge
CGGATTTGACACCGAGAGCGACGAGTGTCAACACGAAGACGAAGATTGCGAAAACGATGATTGGGAACAGGACGTTTCCACTGTCATACCACATGTCTTCCCACTTGTCGCGCAGTGTGCGTTTCCGGTACCGTTGACGGTTCGCGTTACGCATCGGGATCGTTGATTGGGAAGCGAACCAACAGTTCGTATCCTGTCCCGTAGTAGCCGTTCCCGTCGCTGCCTTCAACGGCGTACAGGTTGATACGTTTGTCTTCAGCTACGACGAACACGGAGTAGGTGCGTTCGTATCCTTCGTCTTCGTAACCACCGTAGCCGTCGTCAGGCAGTGGCGTGTAGTCGAAATCAACGGCAGTGATGATGTTGTCACATTCGTTGAGAACTGTCAGGTCGTAGTCGCCTGCACTACATAAACATTCGCCATCGTTCGGCACGACTTTGACGACAGTGCCGTCATCGAGTTCAAGATGGTCGTCTGCGATCTTCGCTACACGATGCCCGAGCAGCAAGTCGCGAATCTCGTCGTGGTCACCCTGGCTATATCCTGTGATGTCCGAGTCTCTGCCAGCGTAGTTCTCGCTGATCAATTTCTTCGCCACGTAGTCATCATTGGTTGGTTCAGCCACAGTCATGCCCCTTTGTAGTTCAATATCTGATGCAGTTCAGTCACAATCTCAACCAAATCTGCCTGGTCGCTCATTACGACGTTGATGTCTTTGTACGAATCAGGGTGTTCATCTAACAGTGCTTTCGCGTCGTCACTGTTCCACGTCTTGCCAGCCATCTTCGCTTCCAAGTCGCTGACTTCGAGTTCTTTCCTTGCCTTCGACCGTGACATTCTTCTCCCGGCCCCGTGTGCCGACGAGTTGAACGACGACTTGTTGCCCAACCCTTTCACGATGTATGAGTTGGTCCCCATCGAACCTGGGATCACGCCGTAGTCACCTACACGGGCACGGATCGCACCTTTGCGTGTCACCCATACGTCTTTGTTGTAGTGATGTTCTTTCGCGGTGTAGTTGTGGTGACAGTTGATGCGGCGTGCCTGGACGAATGCTTTCCCGACCTCATATGTCAAGTCTTTCAGAACAGCATCCATCATCGTTTCCCTGTTCGCCAACGCATAGTTCTGCGCCCAATGCAGGTCGGTCATGTACTCACTGAATTCTGGTGTGTTCTCAGCGAAGTAGGCAAGGTCCGGGTCGTCCAACGTGATGTGGTACTTCTTCATCACGCCTTTCGCCGTCTTGATGTGTCGCATCGCGAGTTTGTTGCCGACACCGCGGCTCCCTGAGTGCAACACGACCCACACCGTGTCGTCCGGGTCGAGACAGACTTCGACGAAGTGGTTGCCGGACCCGAGTGTTCCCATCTGTGATGCTGCTCGGTCTGCCAACCCGAGGCGTTGCACGTTGTCGTTGTCGGCAATCAATGCACCGGCTCGGCTAGTGTCGTGGTGTCCCTTCCCGACTCCGGCAGGGATCGACCGCGAGATCGAGTGGTGGAGTGCCGTCAAATCGTCGGGCAAGTCCCGAGCGTTCAACGTGGTTTCGACAGCGATCATGCCGCAACCGATGTCGACGCCGACCGCGGCAGGGATGATTGCACCGACTGTCGGGATCACTGACCCGATGGTGGCCCCCATCCCTATGTGTGCATCGGGCATCAACGCTACATGGTTCATCACGAACGGGAGTTGCGCGGCCCGTGCCGCCTGGTCGAGTGTCCCTTCCTCTACGTCGCTACCCCAAGAGAGAAGTTTCGGTCGTCGCATTTCAGGCATCAGTTCCCTCTCAACTCGTTGAACACGTCATCCAGACTGCCACGGTCGTCTCTAGCCGCGGCGTCCAATACTTCCTGTGTCGTGATGTCAACCATCGTTGTCGGCTGTGGCCGTTGCGCCTCAGGATGTTCAACGGCGACCACACACGAGTCTTTGAATTTCGATGCGGCTTCGTCATAGTCTGCGAACGTTTCGTGCAGGTACGGGTCGCCTTCCGCATACGTTTTCACGTCCCCGATTTGATATGTCCAGCCTTTCACTTCCCATCCGGTTGGGGACTGGGCGAGTGTGATAGTGGTTGTCGCGCCGTTGATTGTTTGGCTGAATGTGGATCGTTGTCTCAAGGTTTCCGTCTCCTGCTTTGCCCAGCTTTCGCCCAGTCCGTTTCCTGTGTAACAGATTCTAGCAGCAAAGTGATCGTAACGCAAACAACCGTATTCTCTGTCGGTGTTTCGACGTGCAATAGATGTCATAGAAGAAGGGCCACCCATTACTGGATGACCCTTCGACCCCTGGTGAACCTTGCATGGAGACCGGTTCGTAACCGATGTTACCTTATCTCACCGTCTTGTCTACCAACCTGCTGTCAGGGCCGGAACACGCCGACAGTGACAGACGTGACCTGGTCGTAGGTGATGTAGCAGTCCCCGGCGTCGGTGCCGCCTGCCGGTTGGTTGTAGTAGATCGGTTCGAACGGGCCAATCATCTGGTCTGTGCCTGCCGCAACAGTCACAGCCTTGTCTTCCAAGTCGAGGCTCGCAATCGTGGCAGGCGTCGTGACGGTGACTATGACTGCACCGGCCCCGGCGTTCACGACATGGATGAACTCTTTGCCCGTGTTGCGGAACCGGTTGCCGTCGGTGAGGGTCGCCGCGGCGTAGGTCGGGACGATGCCTGCTTTGGAGACGTTTTGAATCGTGAGGTTGATGTATGCGATGGTGAGCTCCGTTCAGTCAATGGTCGGAGTGTAAACGTGGGGGAAGGGTGGGGGGAACCATTGAGGGTAGATGTGGTCGCTCCGGGGGAAGGGGTTGAACCTTCGCTTCGAGGATCAAAGCCTCGCGGCCTGCCGTTAGCCGACCCCGGATAGTGTGTTGCCTGTCAAGTTCGGTGCCTGGTCGAGCCAATGCCAGAAATACGAATCGTCGGAGGCACGAAAATGCCGCACCATTTGGGACCGTTTCCATTCCGGAGGGTTGCCGCGGAACGAACGGATCACAGTCGACATTTCGGTCGCGTCCGCTTCACAGCCGCATGTGACTTTGGACGGTTTGACTGGGAAATATTGGACACTCATTCGTGAAGCCAGTAGGAGTCGAACCTACGTCCTCGGGTTAAAAGCCCGGCGCTACGCCTCTCAGCTATGGCTTCGTGTGGATGTTGACGACTTGACCCCAGGCCGACTGCCAGCGTCCAAGCGCTTCGTCGTCGGATTGCGTCACCAGTGCATGTGTATGGGGAAGGTCGCCGCGCGGATGTGTGTGGGTTTCCCCATTCTCATGTGTGTGCTTTGTTGGTGGCAGACCCCATGCGCCTGGGTTGGCGGCAATGTCAGCTTCGTGCTGCTTTTTGGCTCCTTCATATTCCGGATATGTCACTGTGCCTCCAAAATCCCGGGCCGAGGTGGTTGCTTCCAGACACCACCGACAGAGCTACTTGCGCGCTTTCGCTTTGCCGTCCGGCAGATCGTTTTCCGATCGGCCCGTTCGTAGGTGGAGGTGGATTCGAGCCACCCTAATCAACCGGGACCCCCGGCCACCTGCCTGCACTTTGCTCACCGCGATTGCCGAGAAGCTCGGGTCTTCGGTTCGCTTACATCCATAGGGATGCGCGTGAGGCTGTGCACTCGCCCCGTCAGTGTGGGAGGGTTCGAACCTCCGTTCTCCTGGTCCCAAACCAGGTGCCTTACCTCTCGGCTACACACTGTTGTCGATGTCAGCATACTACTGGCTACCACCGTCGTCTCAGTATAGCACGGTTGTTGTCGTTACGGGTTGTTTGGGTACTGTTGTTGGTGTTGGGTTGACATTCGGTTGCTGTTTGGTTGTTCGCTGACCCGCCTCAGCATTACATCCATATCAAAATCCTTGTAATACCGATATTCATATTACGTTCCTTACTAAGTAGATAGATGCTATATGGGGTGGGGGTGGGGTTGATGTCTACCTGATGTCTACCTGATGTCTGTTCGTTTACCTGCTACCCGTTCACCACCCACACATATGCTTGTTATGTTACATAACAGGGGGTGTAGGGGGCAATATTGCGTGGGGCGTGCCATGACATATACCCCCCACCTTCGCCGGGGTTACTTCCAATAACCAAGTCGCTTAGTAAAGGATTAGTCAATTATTTCGCGGCCTAGTTCAAGGTGTTGATTGAGTCGTGTTCGATGTTGCGTTGAGCAGTGTTCGGGTGGTGAGGTTTCGGCCAGCGGTTTCAGTCGGGGAGCTCATCGGTCGGGTCGGTGGTTGGCTGATGGGGAGCTCGTTGGTTGGTCGGGTCGGGGGAAGGTTTCGGCCCAGGTTTCGTTGGTTGACATTTGGTTGCAGGTTTCGGTTTCGGTTGGTGGTTTGGTGGTTGGTGGGGTGGTGGGTTGGGGGGTTGGTTGGCGGGTGTTGGTGCCTGTTTGTTGGCCATGTTTCTGGTTGACATATGGTTGCCGTTTTTACGTTTCGTAAAGCTTTTCCTAATGGGTTTTCGTCGGGCTATACCACCCCTTCACGCCTCACCTACCGTCTGTCGCTATTTGCATGTTTCCACTGTCGATATCGGTGCGTGTTTCAGGGTTGAAGTTTCGCTACAGTTGTGCGCGGTTGTTGTCGATAGTTCGACATAGGACGTTATGAAGGGGTAGGGTTGCGGGGATGAGGAAACGAACAACGGACAGAGGAGGCAGAATGCCACAATTGCACTGCACCAACGAAGTCGAAGAGTACGAAGAAGACTTCGACGAGGAGCCAACGGACTACATGTCAAGTTGGCCGAAAGTCGTGTCAAGGAGTGAAGCTGTACGCGAAATCATCCTGCACTCAATCGACCCGGAAGACTTCTTTACTGAAGAAGGAACTATGGACCTGTATCCGCGAGAACTCGTACTGGGTTGGTTGGGGTACTGAACCGATCGACCAACGCCAACGAAATCAACTAGACGCAGGAGGAGCAAGATGCCAACCACGACAGACGGTCACAAGGTCGGAACAGTCGAATACCTTGCAACTATCGACATAGACGACGGCGCGTATATCAACACGGCCGATAGCCGCACGTTCAACACGGCGTGTAAAGCTGAAGCTTGGGCCATGGCAAGAATCAGGTACTGCCAGTTGACCGATAAGCACAACGTCTACGCAGCGAGGGTTGAACGTCGGCGGTGGGTCGCTGACGTGTACAGCGACACGAACTACGGAACGGTTCACGACGGGGTAGCGGAATACGACGTCAAATATCAATCATACTTCGATGGCGTGACTTGGAACGACAACCACAGTATCGGGGAACGGTGGGAACGGTGACGACAACGACACGGGAGACGACAATGGAAAGCACGACAACGACAACACTCACGATTGATTTCGATGACGCACTCGACGCTGTAGGAGTCGAGAGGCGAGACGCGACATTCGGCACGCTAATACGTGGTGCCAAGATTCTTACCCGCGACTACGTGGAACGTACCGGAGGAACATTCAACGTCCACGACTATGTGGAGACGATCATTCATGTAGCCGACGAAACGGTAGAGACGTTCGCGTTTCACACCGTGCCGACAGTGAGGACACGGCGGCTACGCGAATACATGAAAGCAGGTTGACATGGAAACCACCGAAGCAACATCGACTTACGAAGTAACCGGCGTCGACGTGCACGGCCGACGTTTCCCTGTGAAACGTTTCAACCGGTTGACACATGCACGCTGTATCAACCTTTACCGCGGAACAGTGTGGGAACGGAAACCGGACGGGAAACGCGTCGCCCTGTGGCGTGTCTGGAACTAGAGGAGTGACTATGGGAAACGACACATATCAGGGATGGGCGAATCGTGAAACGTGGGCCATGAACCTATGGCTTGCCAACGACCAAGGACTATACCTTGCGGCTCTCGAAGTTGCCAGAGACGCGGTCGACGTGTACACAACAAGGTGCGACATGTATGGGAACGATCCGACCGATGACGGCGCGTCGCTCGTCATCGGCGAAGCGATAGTCGAATGGTTCGACAATGATCTACGCGAGTCGATGGCAGGCGATGATTACATGTCTATGCGATTCGACATCGGGTCGACCTGGCGCGTCGACATGAGGAAACTTGGAAGCGGTTGGCTATCGGACTTGAAAGAAGGCGCAGTATGAACGAAACCGACACGACAACAACAGACGACGACACGACAGACACGGCCACCGACGAAGACCTTTCCATATCAACCGACACGGTGACGTACTCGCTCAATAAGGATCAAGTACGACAAATATCCGCGCTTCACTACGTCGCGTCAAAGGACAACGCGCGACCAATGATGAGTGCCGTACACATCGAATATTCCGCCGATGAGCTCGTGCTGACAATCACCGACTCCTACGGTTGGTTGAGCGCTCATACGGCGTTGGCGACGATCGTGGAAGCGTGAAGCTCGTCGACGGCGTGAATCGTGGCGTCGTGAACGTCGATGCTCGTGCGTTGAAGGATGCGCTTGCCGCGGTCAAGTCCGCTATTCGGGTAGAGCTCGAAGTTGGCGACAGTGGTGTAACGGTGTCGTCCGGTGGTACGTCGATTACGGTGCCGGCAGTGTCGGGGCAGTATCCGAACGTGAAACGGTTCTGGCTTGACAATGTACCCGGCGACACATTCACAGTGAAGCACCTAGCGTTTCACGCGCAGTACATCTATGAGATTTCGCGATCGACTGGGCGCACACCGTCAAATATGGGAGCGGTAATTCTTACGGCCACTACGGAGCTGAAGCCGATGTGTCTACGGATGAAAGGCGAGGAAGGTTGGCGTGCGCTCATCATGCCAATACGCGTCGACATTTGACATACCAACCGGCGACCGGCAGAGCCACCAACTCGAACGGTTGGTGGCTCTGCCGCGCAACCACCAAACGAAAGTGAGCGCCCAGGATGCGTTTTGACGGCTGTTTCGTAGTGGTCGGGTATCGGAACAGCGGACATATGGGGCGCGTGGCGGGAAACAGTGGTTTCGTGGCGCGTGGTGAAGTGTCGGCGGTTGATAGGTGCGCGTTATTGTGTAGTCGGGTCGGTTGGATCCTGCTCGTGGGTGGCGCCGATCCATACGAGCTCACTGCCAGACACGGGACAGGGCGCATACGACACGCTCGGCACGCGCCCACCGATCCGACCATCGACCGTCGACGACGGTGCGCGCCGCGGCCGACCCCGAACCCGACCCTCTGCCGCGACCCTAATGGGTGGCCTAATGTGCGGGGGAAATGTGGGGGAAATGTGGGGGAATCTGCCGTCAATGGGTCGGGTAATGGGGGGCGGAATCGGGGGCAGTTTTCGATCACTCATCCACCTAACCTTGATTCGACTTGACAACGGTAGAGTGTTATGTATGATGACATTATACGTCAAGGCTATAGACGGGAGACCAAGCCATGACACGAAACGAAATAGTCGACTACATGACCGACGACACGGCAAGAACAATGAGCGACGTTGAACGCGACATTACCGTGATCGCAGTCGCGCAAGGCTACGGATTCGACTTGACGCCCGACGAACACGAAGCGTACTGGGTCGGGTTGGCCCGGTACGGATACATGCCAAACGTGGACAGTGACGACGGATATGTCGGCAACCTGGACGCCGACATATCGACAGTCGCTGCAATGGCAACCCGATACTTGAACGACAACGGGATAGTCCCACGCGCATCGGATCACGGCCACAACAACGACGGCGCCGGATACGGGACGCCGCGGCGCGGCGACGCGGCGCGGCTATACGGCGCTGCGTGGGTGACGGCATGACGGCGCGCAGGGATGACACACGGCAGGACGGCGGATGGCGACCCGATAGTCGGGTATGGCAACGCGACACAAGGAAGTGCACGGAATGCGGAAGGGTATTTGACCTAACCGACGAGACCGACGCGGCGGAATGGTTCTACGGACATGACTGTGAGGTTGGATAATGGCAAACAACGACGCGACGACACTGGCAGTGATCTACTACACGGGCGACATATTCACCCCTGACGACATGAACGCCAACGTGTATGGGGAACCGTGCGAGGACGGATACGGTGAGACGGTGGAGTCCGGGTGGTGGGACCCTGACTTTTCGACCTTCGTCGTGTTCGGCGAAAAGTCGGATGTTCAACCTGACACGATCGAGTCCGATGACTGCCGGTTCGACGACGGGATGACTCTCGACGAGATGATCGAGTCAGACATCGGGGACCGGCTAGGCGCGATTGACAGTTTCGACGGTGTGACCGCGTATGCTGCCGATCCGGTCACTGATTACGGGAGCGGTAAACGGCTCTCACTTGCCGCTCACGTCTCGATCCGGCCAGACAACAACGCGCTGCTCCTCGCAAGTCAAGTACTCAAGTGGGCAAGCACCCCAGGTCCCCACGGCCAGAATCCGTACACGTTGCCGATGGTGGCAACGGCGGAACGTATCAGCGAATGGAGCGAGTAATGGGTAGCGAAAACCGGGGCGACAATCATCGGAACTCTTTCATACGCGTCTACGGGACGGCACTCCCTGTCCCCGTATCTATCCGGCAAGGGAACACGGACGTCAACGTTCCTTGCGGCATCGTCAATTCGGCACTGATACAGCTCCGTGACGGGGAAACCTTGTCCGACGCGATGGATCGTGGCGTGATCAAGATTCTCGACCGTCTCGGAGTAAACCAGCTCTACAACGTGTGGTCGGAACCCGTGTCGATGTCTGACGCGATGTCTGAACTGATAAGGGATAGGTGATTGCAATGCCGGGACGCGGCAAGGTGTATGTGAAGGACCTGCGGGTCGGTGACGTCGTTGATTTGGAGGGCGACGAGTATGCGGACCCGGATCATGATGTTGTCGACTACGTGTACGAGTATCAGGTCGTCGGCAGCATAGAAATCGAAGCCCGTGAGGGCGAGGTGCATGTCGTCGTGTTCGAGGATGACCATGTGGTCGCGTTCCCACCGCTTCACGAGATTCTTACGGTGCCTACTGGCGGGTTCGGGGGGCGGCGACTGTGACGTGGCGGCAATGGGTTGCTCTGATAGTCGTCACTGTGGCCTTGTCTGTTCTGTGGCTAGGTGTGTCGATCTATGGCGGGTCTAAGGTCGACCGGTTCCTCGACAGTCAGCTCACCAACCAACCAACAACACGGTACCGTGTTGACATACATAACACGATACCGTATAATGGTGACTCTAATGGCGGCTAATGGCGGCTAATGCTGGGCAAAAACCGGAGCCGAAACACGACAGGAGACGCGATGCCGAAACGACCAGACGTAGACGAACCGACAGTCACGTTCTACTGCGAGGACTGCGGAGAAGAATTCGAGGTTGAAGGGACGATTGTTCCGACGGGTGATGGGTTCGACTTCGAGCCAGCAGCAGGACGATCACAGACTGTCTACTGCCCAGATGGTACCAATGACGGCGACAACGAAATCCACCAAATCTCACTCAAATGGAACGGGAGCACCAAATGAGGCAAGTCAAGACGATCATGTTCAAGAGAGGCAACGTTCGCCATCTCGCGTTGAAAGTCGACTCACCGATCAGGTTCTACAACCACGACCGTACCTTGTGCGGCATAGACACGTTCAAGAGACAGGTAGTGATCGTCGACGGTGACCGTACCGCGTTCGGCTACGACCTTTGTAAGACGTGTGCGCGCGCGAGGCGGAACCGTGACTTGGACATTGTGCTCCCTGAACGTGACGGCGCGGCGACGCGGCGCGCCGAGGCTATGGGAGTGTCGGCACATGTCAGGCAGATCGACGCATCAGTGTTCCGTGTGCAGGGTTCAACTGACACCTATACGGTGACGGTGCCGACAGACGGCAACTTGGCGACACTCTGTAACTGTATGGCCGGGAAAGTACATCCGGAGAAGGAATGCAAACATCAGGCGTCGGTGCGAATGATGTCGGGTGGGGAAAGGTTGGAGGTGGCGGGATGAGGAACATCGGGTTGACAAGAGTCGAAGCTGAGAAGCAGCGAACTTTCTTGTGGAACGAAATCCGGCACTACGGAGGAATGATGTCTGGACGCGAGACGGCGTTGAGAGAGGGTGGCAAATCCAAAGCACATGACAGGGAGTGGATGCGTCTGGAACGTATGAGGCTGGATGCTATCGGGGACGTGCACGAGATTGAGGAGTCCGGCGTGATTCCGTGGATCGAGAATGATCGGCTTGGAAGTTCCGATCCTGAGTCTGAAGTGTGGGCACTACGGGTAATGAAACGGAGCTATCACACCGACAGTCAAGGCGAATACGATCGGGTGCTAGTGGTCACGTCACAAAGCAGGCAGCATTCGCAAAGCATTCAGATGAGTAGGGAAGCGGCTGAGGAGTTAAGGGACCAACTCATCTACGAACTCGACGAATGGGAGGAAAAGTGATGGTAGTTGAATGGAGGAAATCGAACTGGTATCAGCACAACGACGAAGTTGTCATGTTCGCCTCAGACATGCTCCGTTCCGGATATTTCGCCCCGGTTGGCACCAAGGAAACGTCAACCGAAGCCGAGAACCTGTTGTCGTACTTCGAGAAGCCGTACCACTACACGCGCGAGCACACCTGGTGGGTCGTTAACGGGTGGACAGATGACAGTGAACTGTGGGAAGTCGGGTTGGATACCGAATTCGACCCTGCACCGAAATGGGTCATCAATGCAGACGATCCGAACGACGACGGCCTCTACCTGTACTGGTTGGTTGATTACGGCTGGGTTGAGCTCCCCGAAGCGTCCGTGTTCGACGCCGCTGAACGTACATGTGTGATCGAAGGACATTGGGAGGCATTGTCGACTGCGAACGTTGGGGTGTCCGAATGACTCTCACCGACATCACTTGGGCTCCCCCGATCAGCGACGACCCGCACACTCTCGTCTCTTTGTCTCTCCTACCGAAAGTCCTCAATGAGTTCTTTCACCTGACCGGCGACGACACGGTCCGGCATAAGACTCCTCCCGTGTGGTGGGACCGATCCAAGCGCAACATTGGTATCGCCCACCCTATGCCGACTCCTGTCGCGTTCGCAGCAAGCAATGATTGTCGCCCTCTCTGGCATCAGGACCAAATCATCCACTGGTTCGGCCAGTGGCGCGACCTGCCCGTCCCTGAATGTCGGCAGGCCGGTGACACGGTGTCGCGTCGCGGTCATCTTGTCCCGTCGCCGCATAGGGTCGTGTCTTGATGGACGACATTGTGTGGTGGGTCGTGTCGGCTGCAAGCTCGCTCGGGTTGGTAATCGGCGTATTCATTTCGGTCAGCAACCTGTCCGCGTCGTTTGGCGATGAAGCCGACGAGTGTCAGCGTCGTGTGTGCGGCTCCTGAAGGTACCTATCAGCTGCGTAACTGCTCGCATGATGGTACGATACCGTCACCTACCGTATGGAAGCGTGTCGCCCATGTGGCAGGTTTGCAAGGTTCGTTCCGTGAGACGTATTTCGCGTCCGTCTCGCGGAACGTCGGTGGTCGGGGTCGAGCCCAGAGTTTCTCCCGTCTCTCTGCGTGCTCCCCTGGCCACCATTTTTCGTCCCGACGGTTGGAGGTCGTGATGTTGGTTGGCGGGTCAGTCTCTGGGTCGTGTCTCATCCGAATCTTGGCCCTTCCCCCTCTCTATATAGTATCTATTAGTTCAAAGGGGTCGATTTTCACGGTTATTTGTAATACATGACTGTAGGAATCTATGACTGATATGTATTACACCTGGTCAGAGAGTTAAGATGTAATACCAAGTAACGAAATGTAATACATGTTTTCGGACCACTTGTATTACATTTCGATACATTTCGATAGTCGGTTTCGGGCCTAAAACGGTAGCTAGAATGCGCGGAGATATGTATTATTCGAGCGCAATATTCGTACAACAAACAGCCACTTCCTACACCAACAACCCACCCCCCAAGTCCTCGCACAGACATCACAAACCGGCTACAATCGAACCCCCTGGATGAATGGAGACCATCAATGGCAGCGAACCTCAAACCGGTACCCGACTCGAAGAAGCGGACCACTGACACGATGACGAGTGTCAACGAACGGGCCACCACCACGTCGTTCCGCATCCCGATCTACCTCTACAACAAGGTACGTGACGAAGCTGAACGTCTCGACCTGTCCCTGTCCCGTGTCTACATGCGGGCCCTCACCGAATACTTCGAGATGTTCAAGTCCGAGTCGTGGGACACTGTTGACGATCCCGACGTGTACGACCCGTCACGGTTCTACACACATTCACAAGACAAACACGGGCACTCTGTAACCGTCCATGTCCCGATCCCGAAGCCTCTCGCCGCCGAACTCGCCAACCTCGCCAACTCCGGCATCGTGCCAGCGTATCGGAGCTCCGGCGACGTGATCCGTGACGCCATCTACCATCGGACGAAGATCATTGCGAGGATGGTCGACAACGGGGAGTTGGATGTTGCAGTCAACATGGCGATGCTCATGTCCGACGAGATACGGCTACTGGATGAGGCGGAGCAAGCCGAGCAGCTCATCGACGCGTTGCGAACAAACGCGCAAGCTATCTATGCACGTGACGGGTCGACGACGAGACTGAAACGGTACCTGGCGGAGAGACGCGAATCGGCCGATTCGATTCCGGCCCCGTATCGCAAAGACTACCTGTCTGCGATCGAGGACTATGAGAAGCGGATCGAGGGGACAGTCGGGAAGAAGTCTCGCCGGAAGAAGTAACAACCTTCAACCGACCCTAATGCTGCCTCTAATGCCGGGGCGAAACTCGGGCAATGTTTGGCTACCGTCCGATAACTTCAACCGCATGTAAACGAAAACCTGGTATACTCAACGCCGATCAACAGACGGGAACCTGTGACAGACCAGCCGACAGATTCGTGGGGAACGTTCGACCCTGAAGACCAGTACGCCGGGACGAGCCTGAAGAAACGGGCCGAGAAACGGACTGTGCAGCAGGTCGGGGAACGGAAATGGGTTGTGCATGGCGACGCGAAAATGGGGGACGCCTACCCGAACTATGCCGTTGGGTTGAAGGCGGGGGAACGGAAATATGAATGCGCCTGCTACGGGCATGGACGCGGTGAACATCGGCGACGGAAAATGTGTTCACATGTGTTGGCTGTGATCCTGTATCGGAAGAAGAAGGTTGGTGAGTCGGAAATGCCGAACCATCCGCACCAACCGACAGATTGGGACACGGAACCTTGCGACGTTGAAAAGACGGGTAGCGAAATAGTCGACGCGACTGAACGGCGCGACGCGGCGGGGCGACGCGGAGGGGGCCGAGACTCCGAGGCGACTGTTGTTGAAGTTGAACCGTCGAACCGTTTCAAATCGGTATCGGCCGACACGTACCCGGATAACCCGATTGAGATGAATGACGACATGTTGGGGTCTCCGCCCCTCCCGAAGAAGTTCGTCGAATACCGGGCGAACCAGTGGGACGCGATTGTTGAGGTAATGGAACATCTCGAAGCGGGAAAGAAAGCTGTGATGCTGTCTGCACCTACAGGGTGTTTGGCAGGTGACACCGTTGTGACTGTGAACCGTGGCGGCGGTTCAAAACGTATGAGAATCGAAGACTTGGTGTACAAGTTCAACGGCGGTGAGTCGTCATCGAACAAGAAGAAATGGGACCTGTCTATCCCGACAAGAATCTCGCAAGCGAAGGGCGGGGTTATGCGCCTCGCAACAATCAAAAGCGCTTGGGTGTCAGGCATGAAGGTCACGTTTGAGGTCACGACTGAAAGTGGTCGAACCGTTCAGGCAACAGCGACACATCCGTTCCTGCTCGAAAGCGACACGCCAGATGTTGACAGCTGGGTTCGGCTTGGAGCGTTGGAAATCGGTGACCGTATCCATGTTGTCGAAGGCCAAGGCCGCAAGTCGAAGAAACCGAAGCTGTGGTATCGGCTCGTAAACGGGTTACATCATCATCCCTACGCTGCGCGGCGTGGCGTGAACCCGGACAAAGGCGGCTATTCGGTTGTCATGCACCGGCTCGTTGTTGAAGCCGCGATGAACCACGTTGAATACGACGAATGGGTTGATGCTCACCGCACCGGCAGCGTTGATTCGGAATGGGAATACTTGGACCCGGAAAAAGTCGCCGTCCACCACATCGACCACGATGCGCTCAACAATGACCTATCGAACCTCGCGACCCTCACACATCAGGAACACAAGCAGGCGCATGGCGACAGCAACATGCCGAACGTTCTCTACCAAATAGGTGCGGAAACCATCACATCGATCATGCCTGTCGGCAGGCAGCAAACCTTCGACATTGAGGTTGAAGATTCTCCACACAACTTCATTGCGAACGGGTTCGTAGTCCACAACTCAGGCAAGACAATTATTGGCGAGACTGTGCGGCGGCTCATGTCCGGTTCGTCTGTGTACTGTTGCACCACAAAGTCGCTCCAAGACCAGATTCAGCGAGAGTTCGGATACGCGAAGACGATCAAGGGCAGGTCGAACTATCCGACACGGACCCGCCCCGATTTGACTGCCGATGATTGCACTTGGACGATGGAGAAGGAGTGTGACTGGTGCCAGCCGAGGAACGCCTGCCCGTACCGTGTCGCGAAGAACGATGCCGTGTTCGCGCCGCTCCCCATCCTCAACATCGCCTACTTCCTGTCTGAAACTTCGGCGTCTGTTCGCAGCGACTTCGTGGGCCGCGACTTGGTGATTGTTGATGAGGCCGACACGTTGGAGGAACAGCTCATGTCGAATATTGAAGTTGTGCTCGGGTCGCACACACGCAAGTCGATTGGTGTCCACACATTGCCGAAAAAGACGGTGCCCGGTGACTGGGCCCGATGGTTGGAAGACGAGGTTCTACCCAAGATCGGTGCGAGGAAAGCGCAGCTACGGGTCGAAGGCAGCAGCCTGTTCGGTGACGACATCAAAGCGAAACGGCAAATCAGACGCCTCGACCGTCTCATCGACAAGATACGGCCCCTGTTGAGGGAAAGTGAAGATGGGAGCCGCAGGATTGAAGACGGTTGGGTCATGACCGGATATGAGGGCAATGCGAAAGACCCGACGATCAGGTTCAAACCGATCAGAGTCGACGTTCACGCCAGGGAAACCTTGTGGAACCGTGGGAAACAGTTCCTGTTGATGTCCGCGACGTTGATTTCACCTGCACAGATGGCACAGGATTTGGGGTTGAAGGAAGGCGAGTGGGCTGTCGTGAATCTTGATTCGACGTTCCCTGTGGAGCGTCGGCCCGTGTTTGTGAGGCCGGTGGCGTCGATGACTAACAAGACGAAGCAGGAGGCGTGGCCGAAGATGGCTTCCGCGATCGAGGAACTGTTAGATGAGAACCCTGGCGTGCGGATACTGGTCCACACCGTGTCGTACCATTTGACGAAATATCTCCACGACAACATCAAGTCGACGCGTACGATGGCGTACTGGAACTCGCAGGACAGGGAACGGGTGTTGGGGGAATTCTTGGCTGTTCGGGATGCTGTGTTGTTGGCACCGAGCTTCGAACGCGGGATTGACCTGCCGGAAGAAGACTGTTCGGTGATTGTGATTGCGAAGGTGCCGTGGCCGTATCTTGGCGACAAGCAGATCGCTGCGAGGATGTATGCGAAAGGCGGAAGGGTCTGGTATGCGGTCCAGACGATCCGTGCCATCGTGCAGATGACGGGGAGAGGGATGAGAAGCAAGGAAGATTTTTGCGACGCCTACATCTTAGACGCCCAGTTCAAGCGCCTGTATCGGGAAAACAAGCGCCTGTTCCCGAAGTGGTGGCGCGACAGTTTGGTGCTGTCGATGACTGACCCGAAGAACCGGAAGATGATTGACGCGGCGAAAAGTCGGAGGGAAGGCGTTTGTGATGGCAATGGTGGTGACGGAACATGAACCTTGGCCATTTCCTCTCCGGCACTTTCTACCGTTCGTGGGCCGAGCTCAATGTCCGTATACGGCAGTTCGTTCGCGAACTCGGCAAAGTCCTGATTGATTGGAGTTATCGAAAATGATGTACGGGATTGCTACTGCAAGCTACAACGCTTACAAGTTTCATTTCGAGTCGGTGATGGCTGAAGTGGTCGCTATCGAGAATCGCCGTAAGAGCATCATTTACATTTCGTCAAACGATACTGCTTCTTTGGTGAGGCTGCGTGGGTATGGGCGCGGCGAGTTGACTGTGTTTGTCTGCGACACGTTCTATTCGGGGAAGTTTGTTGACCGTGTGTTGGATGTGCTTGATGGGCGCGACGCCAACATTGTCGCCAACACATGTGACCAACACTGATACTCTTGACTTATTTGCATTACACTCCGTTTGATTTGCATACCTCCACGTCACCGTCTATACTCTTGACCTCACCCCTGGAAACGAAACCAACCTCCAAAGGAGCTACGGAGACCAAGTTCTAACCCTGACCAGCCATCCGCTTCACAAGACTCTGGCGGGTGGGGTAGTCGCAGCGCAACTCCCCCCCACGGGTAGCTCCATAATGCGCTACGGCATCCGTTTCCCGGCCCCATCCGCCAGACCAAATTCGACAGGGAAACAGCAACGATCCGTAAGGAGGATCAATGGGCAAAGGTAAGGAACATTCGTCTTGGGAAACCGAATCCGGTTTACTCGACGACTTCGACTTCGATGTCGAAGAGGCATGGTTCGGTGAAGACGAGGAAGCAGACAACAACGACGGCAGGATATTCCTGTTCCTCCGCGGCACCGCCGTGGATGAGGAAGACGAAGAGTACGACGAGCATCGGGAACGATACTCGACTGGTAAGAACTGGGAAGTCGTTGAGGACGGTGCCGAAGTCGAAAATGCGACAGGCAAGAACCGGTTCAACCAGAACGCAGGACTTGGCCGTCTCATCAACGCACTCGTAGCGTTGGGTGAAGACGAAGCCGCGTATCTGCAAAGCCGAGGGCAGGCATTCGAGGCCGCCACATTCGAAGGCCTGAAGCTCCACATGGAGAACAAGGTCGTGTCGAAGTGGACGAACGACGACGGCGACGAGGTCGAATGGCGACTCAACCTGCCAACCGAGCTCACCATCAAGAAGCCCAAGGCAAAGGCCAAGAAGGGCGGCAAGGGAAAAGCAAGTAGGTCCGATTCCAAGAAGCCGAAGGACAAGGCGAAAGCCAAGCCGAAGGCTTCAGGTTTACGGGCCGAGATCGCGACCTTCGCCGGACAGTTCGGCGAAGACGAACATGACGAATTCGTAGACCAGGTTCTCGACTCCGACGTGTTCGACAATGCAGACAAGATCACAGACGACGACGAACTCCACGCCGAAGTCCTCGATCCAGACTCCGACCTGTGGGCCGACGCACACTAGGTCGACAAGACGTGTATCGCCGGGTGGTTCAGTAATGGGAAAACCACCTACCAGCAAATGACCGTCAGGTTGATGTTGGGCTTACGACAACACAGCCACCCGGCGACACACCCCACCATCTAAACGGAAGGAACATGATGAAGAAGGAAACAACCACCATGAAGAACACGCCGAGCGCCCCAGGCCCGGACAAGGGCAAGCAGACACGCAAGCCGAAGGCCGTCACACTGCTCGTCTACCTGACCGACTACCTGGTCGACAGCAACATCCCGGCCGACGAATCCATCGCAGTCGTGGTCGCGAATCTTGAAGCGTCGATTGTTGCCGAAGCCAAAGCAAAGATGCGTTCGTAGGTAACGATGTCAGACAACCGGTCAATCGCCTACCAGGAAGGCGACATCTCCATCTACCGTGCCTCAGGCACCGGGTCGTGTATCACGGCACTCGTCGCGGCGAAAGCCGGATATGAGGAAGCCAGGTCGCAGTACAGCGAAAACATTCTGATGAACGCTGCCCGTGAAGGCAACATGCATGAGGGTGCCGTAATCGACACGTTGAAAACTGAGTACGGGTGGCGGGTCGACGGCAGCCAAGACTTGATGGAAATGCAGATCATACCGAAGGTTGTGATCCGCGGCCACATCGACGGGTTTTGCATCCCGAAGAAGGCCCGGAATCAACGGCTGTTGGAAGTCAAAACGATGTCGCGCGACCGGTTCAAAAAGTGGATGGCGTTGGGTGACGACGCCAGGTCGCGGCTCCTCACCGACGAGTTCGACAAGTATGCGTGGCAGATATCTAACTACATGTGGCATTACGGGATGTCCGCCATGTATGTCGTGAAGAACCGGGACAGCGGGAAGTTAGACATTTCGGAAATCAAGCTGCCGCCAATCGACAAGAAGACGATCAGGAAGAAGATCATCCAAGTCGAGATGTGGGCGGCGAAAGGCGACATTCCGCCATGTAAAGCAGCATCGTCCGACCAGTTCTTCTGCCAATACCCGTACCTGCATGACAACGATTCGCCGTTCGGGGCCGAACCTGACAACGAGGAAGCACCGATAGACGACGCGACGACTGCACTGTTGTCGTCTATGGCGGAACATTACGACGGGTTGGCGAAACAGGTCGCAATGTTGAAACCTCTTGACGATGAAAGGAAAGAGGTCGGGCAGAAACTTGTCGCCGCGATGGGCGGGGTTGACGGGCCGAAGAATGTGGTTGCTGGCGGATACCAGATCACACGGGTCGACAACACGAGGAAGTTTGTTGACAAGGTAGGTGTCGCCACAGAGCTCGGGATCACCGTCGAGGAATATGACGCGATTGTTGAGAGAAACAAGAACGCGAAAACGTACCCGTATCCGCGGGTGAAGAAGATCGGGGAGAAGTAATGGGAGACGGAGCGCATCTACATGTCGGCGCAGAGGAAGCAATGAAAGCGGTAATCGGTGGTGGAGAACCTACACAGATGACCGACGCAGAGTTCGAGTCGATGATCCGAACGGCGACAATCATCCCTGAAGGTGACGCCGGATTCGACTACGACACATGTTCGCTTGCCTGTGCGAGACTCGTCTTGGATGCGTATGAGAAGTATCCGATACTACAAACTGTGCCGACTGAGGCACGGTACCTGAAGTTGGCGAACGGTGAGAGCGACTGGGAAAACTTCTACGCAATCGACACGACACTCTACGACGTGATGAGGAAGCTATACGACGACGACTCGGACGAATACAAGCACGTTTTCATCGGGCTGTCCGGCTTCATGTGGGGTTGGGCTGTGAACGCCGCGAGGACTGTGCTCGGGTTGGGTCCAGTACCAAACCCTGCGCTGATAGAGCTCTGATGTTTCGTCAAACTACGCGCCGTGAACGCATCCTTCTCTACGGGTCGTTCAAGATAGGAAAGTCTTCCTGCTGGCTTGATATCGCTAACGCCTACTACAAGGCGGGGAACACGAACGTACAGTTCTACATTGTCGACACCGACTTTGGTGTCGGAAAGCTTCTCGATGAAGGCTACGGTCATCTTGAAGACGCAGGAATGTTGAACGTCTACACGCCAATGGATTTCACCGAAATGCTTGCCGACTCGAAAGAGATATCGAAGAAGGCGCGCAAAGGGGACTGGATCATTCTCGACATGATCGAGTACGGATGGTCCGAAGCTCAACAGTTCTACATCCAAGGCGTGTTCGGTGACGATCCGGAAAACTATTTCCTACAAATGCGGAAAGAAGTAGTAGCGAAAGGCGGGAAGGACAAGCGGGCCTACGGCGGATTTGAGGGTACGGATTGGAACTTCATCAGCAAGATATATATGCGTTGGGAGTTCCCAATGTCGATGAAGTCACCGGCAAACGTGTTAGCTGTTTCAAGTGAACGGAAACTTGACGCTGACCGTGGAGACTCAACCGACAAACTGAAGCAATATAAGGCTGTTGGCGGCATGGCCCCTGTCGGCCAGAAAGGTATCGGGCACCGTTTCGACACTGTTCTCCGTATGACGATGCGGGCCAACGGGCAGCGTCAAATCACGATGGCTGGGGACCGTGGCAGGCAGAAGACGGTGTGGGCGGAACGTGGCTCCAACACGATTGACATAGGCGAAGGGAAACGGGGGTTTGCCAGGGCGTACCTGGTGGACGTAGTGGGTTGGGAGTACGGGAAGGAAAAGGACGGGAAAACGCAACGTCGAGGCTCTGAGCAGAAGAAGAAGTCGGGGTCGGGGCCGAAAAGGAAACCGGCCACGAGGAGACGGTAATGGGACACGAAACGGAACGGGCAGTCGTCGTCACATTCAACTGGATAACGGAAGACATCATGCGGACAGCATTCGACGGTCCAGACGCTGCCACCAGAGCCAACGAGTTCATGCAAACAAAGATTGCTTCCAGCGACTTCCCGCCACCAGACTGGGTGTGGTTCATGCACGCCAACGACGCGGCAAGGGAGCAGGCGGCAGCCGCTTTCATAGACAAGATGATGGGAAACGGGGAACGATAATGGCAGGTGCATTGATGGGGTCAACGGAACGCAGAATCGCATGTTTGAAAATCGCAGCCTCGATGCTGCGGAGAATCACGAAAGAAGACGAAGCGCCGACCGTTGACGAACTGATCGGCTACGCAACCGAACTGGAACAGTATGCGTACCGTGGCGAACGGAAAGCGGGCTAACCATTCTCTGTTCACCGACCGAACCGAAACGGTTGAAGAAGCTCGGGAAAGTCTCGTCGGCACCTGAGAAGCATGGCGCAGATTTCCTCATCTTGGGACACAAGACACGCATCGGGGTGCAACGCAAACAGTTCCCATCGGACCTGCTTGCGTCACTGAACGACGGGAGGCTCTACGACCAGCTACCGAGACTCGCGGATTTGGACAGGTCGCTGCTGATCGTTGAGGGGCACGGCCAGTGGACTGAGGACGGCGAACTGATAGCCGACAAGTACCACAAGTTCACAACGAGTCAACTCCACGGCCTGCTGTTTACCGTCATGTTCCAATTCGGGGTGCCAAGCATTTGGGTCGGCGGGATGGACGACACTGCGAATGTGCTGTTGAATCTTGAGACGTGGGCGAAGAAGACGAAACACACGTCGCTGAAGTCAAGACCCGGCCCAAGCAAATCGTCGTGGGGGTCACAGACACAGAGACACCTCGCGCAACATCTGATGCAAGGGTTTCCAGGTGTTGGCGGGGAGTTGGCTGGGAGGATCGTTGATAGGTTCGAAGGTGTGCCGTTGACGTGGACAGTCGGGATGGACGAGTTGATGAATGTTGAAGGGATCGGGCAGAAGAAGGCGGAAGGCATGTATGGGGCGTTGGACTGGGTGAAAGGCGAATGATGGGTAGCCGAAGACTGTTCCCGAAGAAGGTCGCTGCGAAGTTCGACAAGCAGACTGCTGTCATCCAATCCGATGCACGCGACCTGCCGCTACCGGACGAATCCGTTGACCTAATTGTAACCTCGCCACCATACTTCTCACTCAGGTCATATCGGGACGGCGGCGAACATTTTGAGCAGATCGGTGACGAAGCCACACCGCAGGAGTTCGTCGATGCGTTGTCGGAATGCATGGTTGAGTGGCGGCGGGTGTTGAAGCCATCCGGCAGTGTGTGTATCAACTTGGGCGACAAGTATTCGGGGTCGGGAGGGCACAACAACGCGACGATCGGTGCGAAGAAGGGGCGTGGCCCGTCAAGCTACAACAAAGAGGCTAACGGCGTGCGTGCCAAGTCGCTGATGGGTCTACCGTGGCGGTTCGCGATGGCACAGATTGATGCCGGATGGATACTGCGTGCCGAAGTCATCTGGTCGAAACCGAACGGACTGCCCGAATCGGTGATGGATAGGGTTCGTCGGTCACATGAGCAGTGGTTCCATTTCGTGAAGGAACCACAGTATTACTCAGCGATCGACGAACTACGTGAGCCTCATACGGATATTTCGCTTGCAAGGATGAAGGCTGGGTTCAAGGGTTCTGGATATCAAGTACAGGCAGGGAGGGTTGATGGGACTGGCGTGGCGACAGGAGAAACGTCGGTACCAACCCCGAACCCACTTGGCAAAGTACCAGGCTCCGTATGGACGGTGCCAACCGAACCCTTCATCGTCCCCGATGAGGCGCGCGAAACCTACGACCTGCCGGATCATTTCGCAGCGTTCCCGCAGGAATGGCCGCGCAGGATCATCCTCGGATGGTCGCCGTCGGGCATATGCAGCGTGTGTGGAGAAGGGCGTAAGCCGAAAACAGGAGTGACGCGGACACCGTTCACCGGCGACCCCCTCGACCAGCGAAAAAGGACAAGCGTGCAAGGGGGTACGCGCAAATGGAAAGACACATCGAGAACGATCACCGGCGAAACCTGCGCCTGCGACGAACCAACTGCGTCGACAACACCTGCTGTAGTTCTTGACCCGTTCGGTGGGACAGGCACCGTCGCCGGAGTCGCACGCACCCTCGGCAGATACGGAATCTCGAACGACCTGTCCTCCGACTACAACCGGCTAGCAATCTGGCGTATTTGGGAGTCGAACCATTTCGAGAAGTCGTATGCGAAACATCTCGCAGAAAAGCAGGTTGGTCAGCCGTCGCCACTCGAAACGTACCTCATGTCGTTCCCTGGGATTGGCAAAGTGTCTGCCCGCGCGATCGTTGACGCTGTTGGGAACCCGTTCAGTCTCACATCGGATATCACTGAGGCGAAAGGTGTCGGTGCGAAAGCTGAAGGAAAGATGCGTGACGCTTTGGGCGAGTTCGGGAGTTGGGTGACAGTTGACGATGGCGAGGACATCACTTCATGAGTTGGCAAACCTACGACAATCCGCCGACCGAGAACCAGGTCAACTACATGCAAGGACTCTGCGATTTTCTCAACATTGACTATGAGGAGATCAAGCCCCCGACGTTCGCTGAAGCCTCTGAGCTGATTGACGAACTGGTAGGCGAGGCAGGGGAAATGGAGAGTTGGCGAACTGATATATGGTGAGCGAGATGATGAAACCTGACACGAAATGGATCAAAGCTGCTCAACGCGCCACCACCCCTACTTCCCGCCGCCGATTCACCCGCCGTCACCGTGCCTCGAAGCTTCGCGCCAAAATCACTGCCTGTGAAGCCTGCCCACTGGCCGCTACCCGCCTCAACACGGTCCCGTTCGACAACGACCTCCCCCATCCTCTCGCATTCGTCGGTGAAGCGCCTGGCGCCGCTGAGGACAAGACTGGTACACCGTTTGTTGGCCGGTCAGGTCGCCTACTCGACACGATGATTGAAGCCACCGGCCACATCCGCACCGATGTCACAGTGCTCAACACGGTGGCTTGCCGTCCGCCCCGCAACCGGAAACCGACTGTTGAAGAATCTGCCGCCTGCCGCCCACTGTTCGACCGCCAACTCGACTTCACCGGTGCGTGGGTTGTTGTCCTCCTCGGTGCGTCTGCCTTGAACCAGATTCGCCCCAACTCATCCATCACCAACCTCCAAGGGAAACCGTTTTGGATGACAGGCCGAATCTTCATCCCGACATTCCATCCC
>VAPM010351281.1_pt1 | contig 23308 bp, 20 predicted proteins | sample 3395091 | NCBI WGS metagenome assembly VAPM01 (sample SAMN08290445, study PRJNA428436) | hydrothermal vent metagenome | isolation source: Deep-sea hydrothermal vent chimney 3 | place: Pacific Ocean: Juan De Fuca Ridge
AAGATATCCCGCGCCTCGGCCAGCAATGTGCGGCGCCGTTTGGAAACCGGATTGTAAAACGCAATGACAAAATCCCCCTGCGCCGCCGCCGTGATCCGCTTTACGATATCTTCCCTTGGCGTCAGCAGATCAGACAGCGATATCGCACAAAAATCATGCCCCAAAGGCGCCCCGGCCCGCGCCGCCGCTGCCTGTAATGCCGACACCCCCGGCGAACAGACCACCTCGGCCCGGCGCGCCGCGTCTGACACGCCATGGGCGTCCGGCCCCCGATCCAGCAGCTCAAACACCAGTGACGCCATGGCGAATATCCCGGCATCCCCGGAACATATCAGCGCCACGTTATGTCCTTTGCCCGCCTGCTCCAGCGCATAGCGGCACCGATCTTCCTCACCGCCCAACGGGAAATCACTGCGGATCTTGCCCGCCGACAGCGGACCCAACAGATCTATGTATAACCCATAGCCCACCAGCTCATCCGCCTGGGCTATCATCCGGCTGACCTCGGGTGTGCGCCAACCCGCCTGCCCGGGGCCAATCCCCAGAACCGACAACCGCCCCCGCGCCCGACCCGCCTGATCAACGATCGGCCCGGGCGCCGTGGCCAGCGCGCAGGTGGCGTGTTCACTTTTCACCTTGGGCCAGCCCAGGATCGCCGCGGGCCCCGCACCCGCCAGCGCCGCACCTTCGCTCACCCCATGGCAGCCAACTTCGGCAAAAACCACCTCAGACGGGTTTTCCAACCGCCCGGTCTCGACCTCCAGTTCTGCCGCACTAAACAGACGCAGCGGCACACCCAACGATCGCGCCAGTTCCAGCACCGCCGGCTCATCGGCCTTGAGGTCCAGCGTGGCGATGGCCCTTAGCGCACCGGGCGCCGCCTCGGCTTCCTCCAGCACGCCGCGCACCAGCTTTTCCAGTTCCTCGGGCGGACAACCCCGCGCGCAACCCACCCCCAGAACATGCCGCTGCGGATGAAACAGCAGCGCGGTTTCGCCTTGGATCGGCCATGGCTCGGTGGTGCAGATGATTTCAACTTCCTCACCCGTTGGCAATTCGTTCAGCCACCCCGCCCTTGCCGCCTCATCACCGCAAACCAGCGCGCCACCGCCCTGCAACAGCGCCATCATCGCGGCTTTTGCGTTTTCCGGATTAGCCAATACCCAACCCTCGGGCGGCTCATCCAGCGCCACCCCCAACGCCACATCCCCGGCCGTGGTCACCGCCGCCACGCCGCCCAGCGCCTCGGCTATGTCCCGCGCCAGCCGGTTGGCACCGCGATGCCCGCCCAATAGCGGCACCACCACCCCACCGTCGTCCGAAACCGACACCACAGGTGGTTCGCTGCGTTTGTCGGCCAGCAAGGGCGCCACCGCCCGGATCAATATGCCACTGGCACAGACCCCGACAATCGGCACGCCCGCGGCAAACAATCCACGCGCATGTTCCAAAGCATCGGGGAAATACGCATCCGCCTTATCCACGCGCCCTTCTCTGCCATGCAGCATTGCACCAAGTGCTGCCGCCACCCTATGGGCCACGTCCTCGCCTGAACGCGACAGCGCCATTACAACGGGTTTTACAGCCACGGATCAGCCCCTTTGGTCAGTAGTATCATTGAAAAATATGGCGCGTTTTTCGGGGCTTCCGCCAGCGGGCATACCACCTGTTCCGGCAGGCTGGCCCGCTCTACATAGATCGCATGGTCCAACAATCCCAACGCATCTATCACCTTGCGGATTTTGCCCAGATGCCGCCCAACCTTCATAATTGCCACGCTTTCTGCGCCCTTTATCCGACGGCTCAGCTCGGCCTCCGGCAACGGCCCCGGCAACACGGTCAGCCGCTCGTTGCGCGCCGCAAGCGGCGTGCCCGCCGCCGCTGAAACCGCCGAAATACTGGTCACCCCCGGGATCACCCGGATCTGAAATTTATCTGACAAACGCGCGAATATGTACATGAAAGAACCATAGAAAAATGGATCCCCTTCACATAGATAAACCACGTCCTGCCCTGCGCTTAATACCGCGGCAATATCAACCGCCCCACGATCATAGGCCGCCTGTGCCGGGCCCCGCGCTGTTGTCATTGGCACCTCAATGGCAATTTCAGCCGCGTGCTTCTGGATCAATCCGGCGGCAATGGATCGCGCAAAACTATCGCCCGCCTCCAGCACCGGATAGGCCACCGTACTCGCCCCGGAAATCAGCCGCGCCGCCTTCAGCGTCACCAGCTCTGCATCCCCCGGACCTAAGCCGACTCCATACAGCACCCCGGCTTTTTCTTTGCCCAAATACTCCCCGCCGGAGGCCTGATTTTTCGCAGAAAAATCACTCATCTCTTAATCAGGCTCCACTGTGTTACCGGCCTTTGCGGTGTCCAGCCGCGAAATTCGCCCAATGCCTCAGCCCGTTCAACCGACAGCTTTACCAACTGTCCGCCATGGCGTTTTTGCAAACCCAGTAACAGCGTCTCGCTTTCCAGCGTAACAGCATTGGCCACCAAACGCCCCAGGGGCTTGAGCGCGGCCCAGGCCACATCAAAAACCACCTCTGTCAGCCCTCCGCCAATAAATATTGCATCCGGTGCGTCCAGCCCGGTCAATACCGCCGGGGCCTCCCCGTCAATCAGTTCCAGCTTGGGGGCCCCCAGCGCCAGCGCATTGGCCGCCGCCATGGCCCGGCGGTCAGCACGCGGTTCTATCCCTATCGCGCGGGCATATCGCGCACCGCGCATCCATTCCACAGCCACCGAGCCGCAACCGGTGCCAATATCCCACAGCAATGCCCCGCGCATCGGCATCAGCCGGGCCAGCGTTACCGCCCGCACTTCCTGCTTGGTCATGGTGCCATCGCTTTGAAACAAGTCGTCGGCAAGCCCCGGCACCCTTGGCAAAAGCGCCGCATCCGGTGCCGCCACACAATCTACTGCCAGCGTATTAAACGCCGGAACCACATGGTCCCAGCTTTGCGCTAACCCGTCAAACCGCGCTTCATCCGGCCCCCCCATGGCCGCCAGAACCACCATCCGGCTTTTGCCAAAGCCCCGCTCAGACAAAAATGCCGCGATCTGCCCCGGTGTCTCGGCCCCCGTGGTCAGGATCAACAACCGAACATCCGGTTGAATGAAGGCGATCATCTGCTCCACCGGACGGCCATGTACCGTCAGGGTTTCCACATCCGCCATGGACCAGCCCATGCGCGCTGCCGCCAATTGAAACGCCCCGACCTGCGGATGATAGATAATCTCTGCCGGATCAATGGCCCGCCCAATCCGCGCCCCCGCCGAAAACCACAAAGGATCGCCGGTAGCCAATACCACCACCCGGCGCCCCCGCATGTCGCCCAGCGTCTTGATCAACGCATCAAAAGGTGACGGCCACTCGACCCGTTCAGCCTGCAATACACCGCTCAAACCATGGTGTCGCTCACCGCCAACTATGACCTCGGCGGCCTCGACTACGGCGCGTGTCGCGGGGGTCAGTCCGGACATGCCATCCTCGCCAATACCGACGATGTGAAGCCACGGCGTCATGCTCGCACCTTCTTAATCAGCGCCCGAAAAACCGGATGGTGTCCCGCCCAGGCATCAAACACGGCGCGCGCGTATTTTTCCACTTCTTTACAATGCCGGCCCGCATCACGAGCGGCAAAAACCCCCGACATCGACATTGAATAATTTTCCTGTGGCATAACCAATAGTGAAAAATCTTTTTCCTGTGCCGCTTTTCTCAGAAATGTAACAATCGCTGCCTCCCCCACCCCATCCTCAAAATGCAGCATCAACGCTGCCAGATGGATATGCAGGCTTTGCCGGGCCCGGCGATCTTCGCCCACAGAATGCTGGCCACAGGCCGCATCCACCAACAACCGATGCGCCCCGAAATATTCGGTGTCGCTAAACTCCCGCGCCAAAATTTCACCATAGCGGGCCCAGCAGGCGGGCGAAAAGCTCATATAGGCATGGACAGGCCCGTCACCTTCACCGACAAATCCACATGCTACGCAAACCATCACTGACTTTCCCCCGGTAACCCGGCCGCCAGCGCATTCACCGCAGCGCTGGCCATGGCCGAGCCCCCGCGTCGGCCCCGCAGTGCTACAAATTCACAACCGCGCGGATCACGCGCCAATTCTGCCTTACTCTCTGCCGCCCCGACAAACCCCACCGGAAACCCAAGGATCACCGCAGGTTTCGGCCAGCCCCGATCAAGCAGCTCCAACAGATGAAACAGTGCCGTTGGCGCATTGCCGATGGCCACCACCGCTCCCTCAATCCGGCTCTGCCACAGTTCCACCGCCGCCGCCGAGCGCGTATTGCCAATTTCCCCGGCCAGCCCGGGAACCGATGGGTCATTCAGCGTCACAAACACGTCGTTATTCGCCGGCAAAACCCGCCGGATAATCCCGGAACCGACCATTTCACAATCACACAACACAGGCGCCCCGGCGCTCAGGGCAGCCTGCCCTGCGGCAAACGCGCCTGTTGAAAAATCCAGACGATCCGCCACTTCGATCATACCGCAGGCATGGATCAACCGCACTGCCATGGTGTCCATGCCCGGCCCAAATCTCTCCAGTTTTGCCTCCCGGCGAACGGTTGCAAAACTTTCCGCATAGATTGCCGAGGGATCACGTTCGTAGGGGCGCATCATCTGGCCTTTTTCTTTGGGCAAATACTCCCGCCGGAGGCCCGATTTTTCGCAGAAAAATCGCTCACCCCTTCACCCGACGCGCACTTTCAGGGCCATGGGGATGCTTGGCATGGGGATATTCCGGGTGGATATGGTCATGGCTGTGATCATGCTCACCGTGGTGCTGGTCGTGATGGTGATGATCCATGTCCAACCGACACTCACCTGTGCAGAATGTATCGCACAACCCGCAGCTCTCCACCGTTGCACCGGGCGCATTCGCACCCTGGCCCTCAACATGGTGGTGATGGCTTTCCTGAACCGCCCCGACCTCGGCCTCAAACCCCAGAACCTGTGTTCTGTATTTACAGGTGCCACAGGTCGGTGGCACCACTTCACCCACCTGTTCGGTGATCCGTTCAGCAAATGTTTCCAACACTTTAGGGTGATCTTTCAGATATCCGGCCTTGACGAAATCTATCGCCGGATATTGGGCCGCTGCCTGATCAGTGAATCCATAAATCCGGTCAATCAGCACCCCGGCAAACAGGAAATATGGAAACACGATAACGCGTTTATACCCCAGCTTCGCCACATGGTTCAGGCAGGGTTCAACCAGCGGAAACGTTACCCCGGAATACCCGACCTCACACCAGCCAAAGCCCATACCCTCTTGCAACATACGCGCTACTTTGGCGACGTTGCCATTGGCATCCGGATCACTGGCACCGCGCCCAATGACAACCAGACAGGTCTGATCCAACGGCAATTCCCCCAGCCCGGCATTGGCGCGCTTTACCGCCTCTGAAATCCGGGCGCTGGCCGCTGATATCATCCGGGCATCAACCCCCAGTTCACGCCCATAGCTTAGCTCAACACCATGCTTGGCAGCGTAGGTGTTCAACACCGTCGGGATATCGTTCTTGGCGTGCATCGCCGCAAACAGCATCCCCGGTACCGCCAGAATGCGATCACACCCCCTGGCGCGCAACCGGTCCAGCCCGTCGCGGATCACCGGGTTGGCAAATTCCAGATAGCCGTAGTCTACCACCCAGTCATCCGGCAAAAGCGCCGGCAGTTTATCCGCCAGCACCGCAAATTCGTCCACCGCATCCTGACTGCGTGAACCATGGCCACAGATCATCACCCCGATCTTTGACATTTCACGCCTCCGCCGGTTCTTCGTCACCGCTTTGGGCTGCTTCTTTTTTCCAGTCGCCTTTAACCGCGCCCCAAAGCCCGGCAGCAATTGCAGCACCTATTGCCCCAAGGGCGATCAGGTGGTCATGCCCACCTGCCCCCAACAGATGGCCCGGATCGGCCTGCGCGCCGCCGGCGGTAAAAATAGTCACCAGAAAAACTGAGTATTTCATCATACGTCCTTTCAGATGGGCAAAGATTGCCGCAAGGAAAGCCGTATTTCCCTGACGATGCTGCGTCCGATCCCCTGTCTGGGTCAATCGTCAGCAGCCAACCTCTCTGGCCCGGTGGGCTTCGTCTGAGAACTGTATATTCAGCGCCTCGCTGACTCGCAATTGGAAATGCGCCATCAACGGTGTTATTCACGACCCGGATTTCTGTGCGATTTTGCAAGAACTATGCGCGATAATCGGTAATATCCTATATTTTTGCACATACTATACTTCGTGCAAACATAGAGGAATTGATATGGGCAAGCTTGTCGACGGGAACTGGACCACACAGTGGTACGATACAAAATCATCTGGTGGAAAATTCGTCCGCCAGGATTCTCAGTTTCGCAACTGGATCACACCGGATGGTGCGCCTGGCCCAAGCGGCCACGGCGGCTTCACCCCGGATAGCGGTCGCTATCACCTTTATATTTCAAACGCCTGCCCCTGGGCGCACCGCACAATGATTTTCCGTAATCTTAAAGACCTGCAAAATCATATCAGTGTTTCAACCGTTCACCCCGATATGTTTGACGATGGCTGGAGCTTTCAGCCAGATGACAACGGCGCAACGGGCGACACATTACATGGTTTGAAATTTCTCTATGAAATTTACCAGAAATCCGAACCAGAGGTGACAACCCGCGTCACCGTCCCGATCCTCTGGGATAAAAAGACCAACAAAATTGTCAGTAACGAAAGCTCTGAGATCATCCGCATGTTCAACAGTGCCTTTAATACACTGACCGGCAACAAAGCGGATTTTTGGCCAGAAGAAATGCGTGCTGAGATCAAGGATATCAACACCCCGATCTATTCCAATGTGAATAACGGCGTTTACAAATCAGGTTTTGCCACCACGCAAGGGGCCTATGACATCGCTGTTCGGGCGCTGTTTGAACATATGGATGTGCTGGAAGCGCAACTGGCCAGTACGCGCTATCTGCTTGGTGATCAAATTACCGAGGCTGATTGGCGTCTGTTCACCACCCTGGTACGATTTGATCTGGTCTATCACCAGCATTTTAAATGCAACCATAAACGGTTGATTGATTATCCCAACCTGTGGGGTTTCACCCGCGAATTATTTCAATGGCCGGGCGTTATGGAAACGGTGAATTTCGACCATATCGTCGGCCACTATCACCGCAGCCATGAATCGATAAATCCGCACCGAATTGTTCCGATCAACCCGACTATAGATTGGGAACAGCCCCATGGTCGGGGCTAATGGCTGCCGTAATGTTCCACCAGCGCACCCAGGTCTTCTGCGCTGACCTCTGATGGCATCATTGCGCAGGCATTTGGGATATGCTGAAAAATTGACCCATCCGAAAAGAAGCTGCTGCTGGTGACAAAAATTATTTTAGCCTTGGGCTGGCGATAGCTGGCAAAATCGGCGACGGCAAAGGCGCTGCCTTCTTTCAGTACAAGATCCAGTACAATGATATCTACAGTTTCATCGCGCAGCGCTTCGACGGCCCGTGATTGGCTTTTTGCCATAAAGACTGCACAGCCATGGCGTCGCAAATGGTTGCACCAAACCTGCCCGATTTTCGGGTCTTCCTTAACAATAAGTACTCGCATTTCAATTCGCCCACACTAAATGTTTTTCATTCAGCCCATTCCCTGCGCATTGAAATACCTACCGAAAGGTTAATAACAGGTTAACTTTGGCACTTTCGCGTTAACCTAAGGATTGTGTTGCACCGGTTCGAAATATCCGGTCAAAAGGGCCGCGATTACATGATGGAATACAAAAAATGACAACCTGGGTTACAGTATGCGATACCTGCAAACGCGATGATTGGGATGCCCGCGGCAAGCAACAGACGGATGGTGAAATTCTGGCTGAATACGTGGAAAAACGCGCTGCCAATTCACCCCTAAAAATTCGCCGCACCTCCTGCCTGATGGGCTGCAGTCATGGCTGCAATGTGTCCATCCAGGCAGTCGGCAAACTGGCCTATACCGTCGGCCGGTTTACACCGGATGAACATGCGGCTGATGCCATCGTTGAATATGCAGAACAACATGCCCAAAGTGACACCGGACAGGTACCGTTTCGAAACTGGCCGCAGGGGATCAAGGGGCACTTTGTAACCCGTCACCAGCCCCTGCCGGAAGACCAGTGAACACTGGGGTTTCGCGCGATCATGGCGGCGGATTAGACGCCGCTGTGGCGCGCTTTGGCGGCAATAAACCGGGCTGGATCGACCTGTCCACCGGCATCAACCCCGTCCCCTACAGCATCCCCGAAATACCGCCCGAAAACTGGAACCGTTTACCCGACAGACTGGCAATGGACCGGTTGGTAAAAGCCGCGCGCAGCTTTTGGGAAATACCGCCGGCAGCGGCCGTTTTGCCTGCCCCTGGCGCATCCTCACTGATCGCACGAATTCCCACTATCTTACCAAGACAATCTGTTTTCATCCCAGAACCCACATATAACGAACACGCCGCAGCATTTTCCGCCTCGGGCTGGGCAGTGAACTCAGAAAAATCTGAGTCTCTGGTCGTGGTCCATCCAAATAATCCGGATGGTCGTTTCTGGGACGATCTCGCGCACCCTGAAACCTTAACAATCATCGATGAAAGCTTTTGCGACACCGCCCCGGGTCGCTCACTCATTAACCTTTCCACGCGCCCCGGCACACTGATCCTGAAAAGTTTTGGCAAATTCTGGGGGCTGGCCGGGTTGCGATTGGGCTTTGCCATCGGTGATCCGGAATTAATCGCAAAACTGTCGGAAAGCCTTGGCCCATGGCCCGTTTCCGGGCCGGCACTGGAAATTGGCGCAGCGGCGCTGGAAAACACAGGCTGGGCCGATAAAACCCGGCTACGTCTGCACAACGACGCCGCCCGGCTTGACGCCCTGATGACCGCCAAAGGCGCGACCCTGACGGGGGGAACATCGCTTTTCAGGCTCTACACCGTTGATGATGCTGCCCGCTGGCAGGAACGCATGGCCCGGTCCCATGTCTGGTCACGCATCTTTCCCTATGCAGACGACTGGTTGCGATTGGGCATTCCCGGCCCCGATGACTGGGCGCAGGTTTCTGACGCGATATGAGCATGGCCACCACCATAGTCATCGCGCTTGTTCTGGACGCCATTTTTGGCGAACCCCGCTGGCTTTGGTCGCGCCTGCCCCATCCCGCGGTGCTTATGGGCAGGTTCATTAGCGGGCTGGATGCGCAGCTGAACAGCGGCAGCAACCGCAAACTTAGTGGCATTCTGACAGTTTTTCTACTGATCGTTGTCAGTCTGCTGATCACCAGCCTGTTGCGCCTGTTTCCGGGCAGTATCGTTTTTGAAACGCTGTTGGCGGCGATCCTGCTGGCCCAGCGCAGCCTTGCCGATCACGTGCGCGATGTGGCCAATGCACTGCGCATTTCCCTGCCAGAAGCGAAAACAGCCATCGCGAAAATCGTCGGACGGGACACCAAAACAATGGACGAAAGCGCCGTCGCACGCGCCGCAATCGAAAGCGCCGCCGAAAATTTTTCCGATGGTGTCACTGCGCCGGTATTCTGGTTTCTGATCGCCGGGTTTCCGGGCCTGCTGATCTACAAATTCATCAATACCGCCGATAGCATGATTGGGTATAAAAACCAGCGCTATTCAGATTTTGGCTGGGCCGCGGCCCGTCTGGATGACGTGCTGAACTGGGTTCCCGCACGCCTTACAGCGGTGCTGATTGCCCTTGCCCATCTGCGCCCCGATATCGCCCCTGTCGTGCGGCGCGATGCGCCCTTGCACCGATCCCCGAACGCCGGTTGGCCAGAGGCCGCAATGGCCGCCTGCCTGAACCTGTCGCTTGCCGGGCCGCGCAGCTATGATGGAAAGGTTCAGGAATTTCCCTGGGTGTTCCCGGAAGGGGAAAAATCACTGACACCAAACCACATCGACAGGGCCGTTACCGCGCTTTGGAAAACCTGGGCGCTATTGCTGATACTTATTGTGGTGACCTTGGTTGTGCAGGGCCCTGTTCCTGATATGTTGTTGGACATATTTTGAAAGGTAGCCCATGCGTATTTTCCCCCTTATTGCAGCTGTTTTACTAGCCGGCTCTCCGGCAATTGCACAGGTCAGTTGCGGCGGCTCATTTTCCGGGTTTGTCAAAAACATCAAAGCAGAGGCTGTTTCACGGGGCCATTCACAAAGCTCGGTTAACCGATTTTTTGCCGGTGCCGCCCATGACCCGTCGGTGATCAAAGCCGACCGGTCACAGGGCATTTTCAAGATGAATTTCCTAGAGTTTTCGGGCCGCGTCATCAGCCAGAATCGCATGGATAACGGGCGCAAATATTCAAAACAACTGGATGGTGTTTTTGATCGCATTCAACAGGAATACGGTGTTTCGCGGGGCGTATTGCTGGCATTCTGGGCGCTGGAAACTGATTACGGTCAGGTGCAGGGCGATTTCAATACGCTGAACTCATTGCTGACTCTTAGCCATGATTGCCGCCGCCCCGAGCTTTTCCAACCACAGATTTTTGCCGCCCTTGAACTGTTTGAACGCGGTGATTTTGACCCGGCGCGCACCCAGGGCGCGTGGGCAGGCGAAATTGGCATGGTGCAGATGCTGCCAGAGGATATTCTGACCAATGGCGTAGACGGGGACGGCGACGGGCAGGTAACCCTGAAAACATCACCGGCAGACGCGCTGTTCACCGGCGCCAATATGCTGCGTGATCTGGGCTGGCGGCCTAATGAGCCATGGATGCAGGAAATCACGGTGCCCAAAGACCTGAACTGGGCCGAAACCGGGTTGACCAGCAGCAAATCGGTTGGCGAATGGGCCGACCTTGGGGTGAAACCGCGCGCAGGTGCATTGGGGCAATCCGGTATGCAAGCCTCAATCCTGTTGCCCATGGGGCGAAAAGGCCCGGCCTTTATGACCTATCCCAATTTCATGACTTATTTTGAATGGAACAAAAGTTTCGTCTACGTCACATCCGCTGCCTATTTCGCCACCCGGCTTGAGGGCGCGAATGTGTACAATAAAGGCAATGCAGACCCGGCCCTGACCGACGCCCAGATGAAAGCACTGCAGACGAAACTACAGGGCCTTGGCCATGATGTGGGTAAAGTTGACGGAATTTTGGGCGCCAAAACCCGCGCGGCAGTTCAGGCGGAACAGGTCAGGCTGGGATTGCCCGCGGACGCCTGGCCTACAGTTGCCCTGCTGGGCAAGCTATGAATCAAATTGCCGGGTGACGTTTACGGTACATAAATTCAGGGGTATTGCACACCGAACCGGCCATTCTCAGGACACAATTGGCGCTAAACTCAGCCATTAAACATGCTCAGGCAACACCCTCTCGCAGATGTGTTAATTTACCCAGTTTCGACTAAGATCGAACTCGGGTATAAAGCGAGCACGAAAGTTTAGGAATTTGCCGATGTCGATGAATGCCAATGCAGCGCGATTACCACTGGGGCTTGGTGCTTTTGCCACCTGGGGTATGTTCTGGTTTGTGGTGGCTGTTATTGGTGCCGCTGTTTTCTTTTCCGACGGTCTGGATGCCCTGCTGATTGCCTGGCAATTGCCTGAATACAGCCACGGCCCGCTGATCCCGGTTTTGTCCGGCCTGCTTTTCCTGCGCCAACTTAAAACCATCCCGATAGAATCCGGACCGGTCAAGAATCGCTGGGTCGGCCTTGTGGTGCTGATATTCGCGCTGATGTTCGGCGCACTTGGGCGGTTGGCCAATATTTCTGATATCGTTGCCTATGCGCTGATCCTGTGGGTCGGGGGCATCTTGCTGATCAGCTTTGGCTGGAAACAGGGCCGCCAGTTCTGGCCACCGGTGCTGCATCTGGTCTACATGCTGCCGCTGCCGGGTGTGGTCTATTACAAGCTGTCCACCATCCTGCAATTCATATCCTCAGAGCTGGGGGTCTTTTTCCTGCAACTGGTGAATGTCCCGGTATTTCTGGACGGTAACATTATCGACTTTGGGGTCTTTAAACTGCAGGTGGCCGAGGCCTGTTCAGGTCTGCGCTACCTGTTCCCGATCCTTAGTTTTTCCTACATATTCGCGGTGCTTTACAAAGGCCCGATGTGGCACAAAGCAGTGCTGCTGATATCCGCCGCGCCAATCACAGTTCTGATGAACTCAATCCGGATCGCCATCGCTGGCATACTGGTTGATAAATATGGCATCGACAGTGTCGAAGGCTTCAGCCACTTTTTCGAAGGCTGGGTAATATTCGTCGCCTGTATCATCCTGTTATTCCTGCTGGCCCGCATCATGCTGTTCTTCCAGCCGGTAAAAATGGGCCTGGCGGAATCACTTGATCTGGATGTTGACGGGCTGGGAACACAGGCCATGCGTCTGCGTCTTGTCGAAGCATCAGGTGCGATGATCACTGCGGCGATGATTATGGTTGTCGGTGGTCTGGCCTGGCAGCTTTTACCAGAACGGGAACTGGCCCCGATTGACCGGGAACCCTTCACCGTATTCCCGCGCCAGATCGGCGACTGGAAACAGGAAGGACCGTCCAAATACCTGTCGGTGGCGGTCGCCACGACACTGGGGGCGGATGACTATCACTCGGTCGATCTGTCCAAGCCGGGGGCGGCTGCCAGCGTTGGCCTGTTCATGGCCTGGTATGCTGATCAAAGCAAAGGCGGGGTACATTCCCCTGAAATTTGCCTGCCCGGCTCGGGTTGGGAAATTGCCTGGCTGGAACGCACGGAACTGACGGATGAGCTGAATTCAGACAAACCGTTCAGCATCAACCGTGCCATCATCCAAAAGGGTGAAACCCGGATGCTGGTCTATTACTGGTTTGAGCAGAAAGGCCGCAAAGTCGCATGGGATTTTGCCGCCAAATATTATCTGATGGTGGATGGTATCACCACCGGTCGCACCGACGGTGCGCTGGTCCGGCTGACCACATTGATCACGGATGAGGAAACCGATGCAGATGCCGAAGCCCGGCTGAAAGAAGTGTTCAATGACCTGCTTATCCCGCTGCCGCGCTTCGTTCCCCAAAGCTGACTTTCGGGCCTAGGCGACCATCTTTTCGGCGCTTTTCAGATCGACGCTGACCAACTGGCTGACACCGGGTTCTGACATCGTCACCCCAAATAAGCGGTCCATACGCGCCATGGTCACCGCGTGGTGGGTGATAATCAGGAACCGGGTTTCGGTCTGACGGGTCATTTCATCCAGCAGATCGCAGAACCGGGTGACGTTGGCGTCATCCAGCGGCGCATCAACTTCGTCCAGCACACAGATCGGTGCCGGATTGGCCAGAAATACCCCAAAGATCAGCGCCAGCGCCGTCAGGGTCTGTTCGCCCCCCGACAACAGCGACAGGGTCGACAGTTTCTTGCCCGGTGGCTGACACATTATTTCCAGCCCGGCCTCTAGCGGATCATCGCTTTCCACCAATACCAGCTTGGCTTCGCCGCCACCAAACAGGTGCTTGAACAACAAACTAAAGTTGGTGTTCACCTGCTCAAACGCCGTCAACAGACGCTCGCGGCCTTCTTTGTTCAGGCTGGCTATGCCAGTGCGCAGGGTGCGGATCGCATCATGCAGATCGGCAACTTCTTTTACCAGCAGATCGTGTTCTTCCTGAACCTCACGGGCGTCTTCTTCGGCCCGTAGGTTCACAGCGCCAAGGGCGTCGCGCTGGCGTTTCAACCGGTTCACATCCGCTTCAATCGCCTCGGCACCGGGCATGTTTTCAGGATCGGCGTTTAATGTCTCAAGCAACGCCTGTGGTGTTGTTTCCTGCTCATCCGAAATCCGTCCTGATGCCGCGGCCAGACTTTCCTTTGCCGCCTCGGCACGTGCCTCGGCACCGGCCCGGCTTTCCCGAGCCTCAGATGCTGCGCGTTCTGCGTCCCGCTCGCCGGTTATCGCCTCACGCAGCTTGGTTTCCCCAAGCGCCAATACATCCGCCGCCCCGGCGCGCCGTTTTTCGGCATCGGCTATGCCATCAGCCAGTTTTTCTCGCTGCCCGGATATCTCAGCCGGCACCAGTGTCGCACTCGCCAGCTCATTTTCTGACGTTGCCTTACGATCCGCCAGTTCACCGATGCGTTTTGCCGCTGTTTCCAACCGGTGTTTCCAGCCGCTCAGCTCTTTGGTGACTTCCTGAGAACGGCGCACCCGCGCTTCGCCTTCGCGGCGCATCTCATCATGGGCCGAGCGTTTGGTGATCATCGTCACCCGCGCCGCTTCAACCGTCATTTTGACGTCTTCTACCTGCCCCCGCGCGGCGTCCAGATCGCCCAGTTCGGCAACCGCGGCTTCTGCTTCGTTCAGGCGACCCTGCGCTGCCTGGGCTTCTTCTTCATGGCGCGCCACGGCCAGACCCAGCGATTCCAGCTTACCACCGGAAATATTGCGATCTGCCTCGGCGCGCGACAATGCCCGGCTTGCCTCGGCCATGGCCCGGTCAGCGTCCCGGCGACCATCACGCGCGGCGCGGTCGGCTTCGGTCAGCTTTACCAGTTCCGCCTTCAGTACATCATGGGCCTGTACCGCACCCTGCGCCCGTGCGTTGGCCTCTTCCAGATCCTGTTTTAGTTCCTGTAACCGGTTCATCTGCTGCAATCGCAGTGCTGCCGCACTTGGCGCATCTTCTGCCCCGGCGCGGTACCCGTCCCAGCGCCACAGATCACCGGCGACGCTGACCAGCCGCTGCCCCGGCAACAATTCCCCCTGCAGGCGCACGCCATCGGCAGCATCCACCAGACCAACCTGGGACATCCGCCGTGCCAAAACCCCCGGCACAGTGACGAAGTTGGTCAAAGCGGCCACACCATCTGGCAACATCTGCGCCCTGGCATAACCGGGCAAAGTTGCCCAGCCAGATGCGGCCGTCCCGTCAATTGCCGGGGCCCGCAGATCATCCGCCAGCGCGGCACCCAGCGCCTTTTCATAGCCCGTTTTCACCCGGACCAGATCCAGCACCTGCCCGCCTTCGGCGGTATCGCGTTCCACCAAACGTTCCAGTGCCGAAAATTCTGCCCGCAGGGCGTTCGCTTCGCCTTCGGCTTCGCTGCGTCCGGCCCGCACATCGGCTTCCCGTGCCTGAGCAACCGCGCGCGCTTCATCGGCTGCAACCAACGCATTGTCCGCATCCTCGGCAGCTTTTGTTGCCAGGATTTGCGCCGCCTGCGCCAGATCAAACGCGCTATCCGCCGCACCAAGCGCTGCTTTGGCGGCCTCAACAGCACCCTGCGCCTGTTCCGCTTCACCGGTGTTGCGCACCAGAGTCTTTTTGGAATCCTCCAGCAACCGATGCGCTGACAGGTGCCGCGCCGACAGCCGCGCCACGTCTTCGGTTAGCTGACTCAGCGCGTCTTCCCGCTCCTGCAGAACCTGCGCCGCTTCACGGGCCGCCTGCGCGCCTTCTTCCAGTTGGGCCCCTTGCCCATCCGCGGCCTTGGTCAGCTCTTTGGCTTCCCATTCCAGCCGCTCAATTGTTTCAACCGCATCCCGGTTCAGCGTTTCTTCGCGTTCGCTGTCATGCTGCAGCTGGCCAATCCGGGCGGTCAGGGTTTCAATTGACGCAAGCGCACGCGCCTCCTGATCTGCCAATGTGTCCCGCTGCACCAGCAACCGTTGTAACACCGCCGCCGCAATGGCTTCCTCTTCGCGCAATGCCGGCATCGCCGCGTCACTTTCAGCGCGCAACTTGCCCGCCTCCAGCGCTGCCCGTTCTGCGCCGGCAGCTGCCGTCACCTCGGCGCGTAACCGTTCACTGGCGACGGCAAAGGCATCCTCTGCCTCGCGCCAGCGCCGATACAGCAACAACCCTTCTGCACGGCGCAGGTCTTCACCAATACTGCGATACCGCGCGGCCTGGCGGGCCTGACGCGCCAGCTGGCCCAGTTGCCCGGCAAGCTGTTCAACCACATCTTCTACCCGTAACAGGTTGGTTTCCGCGCCGTTCAGTTTCAATTCTGCCTCATGGCGGCGCTGATACAGACCGGAAATTCCGGCAGCTTCTTCCAGAACCCGGCGTCGCGCCTTGGGCCGTGCGTTGATCAGCTCGGCAATCTGCCCCTGACGCACCAGCGCCGGGGAATGCGCCCCGGTTGAGGCATCGGCAAACAACATCTGCACATCCCGTGCGCGCACGTCTTTGCTGCTGACCTTATAGGCAGACCCGGCGTCCCGTGTGATCCGGCGGGTAATTTCCAGCATGTCGCTGTCATTGAACCCGGCAGGTGCCAGCCGATCGGTATTGTCGATAAACAGCGCCACCTCGGCGAAATTGCGCGCCGGGCGACTGGACGCCCCGGCAAAGATCACATCCTCCATACCGCCGCCGCGCATGGCCTTGGGCCGGTTTTCCCCCATCACCCAGCGCATGGCTTCCAGCAGGTTGGATTTCCCACAGCCGTTTGGCCCCACCACCCCGGTCAGACCATCAGCGATGATCAGATCAGTTGGATCGACAAAGCTTTTAAAGCCATTCAGTCGAAGCTTGGTTAGCCGCACGCCTGTTCTCACCCTTGGGGTTGATTCTTATCAGGCACCATTTTCCCCTATGTAGAGCGGCTAAGTCAACGGAGAATGGCTGGATGTGGGTGCATAGGCAGAGTTATCCACAAGATATAGCCCCGCACCTAAGCAACCACCGAAATACACGCCAACGTGGCCATTTTGGAAATTATGTCATCCGTGATTACCTTCGCGGCTGTCCAACAATGCCTGAACCAGGAAATCTACAAAAATCCGCACCCGGGCAACCCGTGCCAGATCCGCATGCAAAAGAACCCAGATATGCCGGTTGTGGGTCAGGTCCGTACCGGGAACCCGCTGAAGTTCGGGGTAAACCTGCGCACACCAGATCGGTAAATACGTCATCCCACACCCCGCCTTGACCATGTGCAGATGCATCTCAGTGTCCAGAACAATATGTCGTAATTTCGCCTTCGGAAATGGCGAACCTTCAATCCAAACCCGCTGCTCAGGTACCTCACCATAGCCAATCCAGGTCAGGTTTTCCCCTTTTGGCCCGGCATTTGGTAAATGCCTGTCAATGTAATCCCGGCTGGCATAAATTCCTGAATCTGACGGGAACAGCTTGCGGGCAACAACGTCCTGGGTAATTTCAGCCGCGTTTCGGATCGACACATCGGTTTCCAGCCGGTTAATATCTTCAACCGCATAGGTCAGCCGGATTTCCAGTTCGATATCCGGAAACACATCACAGAACTTCGCAATAATCGGCGCCATCAACAGATGCCCCATCATCGGATCAACTGAGATACGGATCAGCCCGCTTGCCTCGCGGTCCAGCCCCTTCAACCCGTTTTGCGCCTTAACCAACAGCTTTTCAGCGGCCAACGCATCCGGCAGTAACACCCGCCCCGCCGGTGTCAGCGCCAAACCATCACGCGACCGGCGAAACAACTGAACCCCATAGCCGCCCTCAAGTGCCTGCACCTGCCGACGCACCGTCGCGTGGGTTGCGTTCAGTTGCTCTGCCGCGGCGCGCAGGCTTCCACTTCGGGCAACTGCCAGAAAATAGGGCATCTGTTTCCAGTCGATCATCTTCAGGCCAGCCTTTCGCGGGTTTTTTACGTTTTAGTGGTTAATTTTTAAACCACTCCGGGGCGTATTAGACAGTATTCAATACGAAAAACAATCCGTAGTTGGGCATAAGTCACACTGAAATCCAGAAATTCTTTTGAATCCATCAACCCAGGAACAAACCAATGACCGACACAAACAACCACAGAATGGCCGCCCGTATATTCGGCATATTCTTTATTATAACCTTCATTTCCTACGGGACCGGCAGCACATTGCTGGACGCACTGTTGGTCCAACCGGATTTTCTGACAAACATTTACACCAACAAAACAACCGTCATTACAGCGGCAATCCTGATGGCCGTTGTCCACACCGCACTGAACATCGGCCTTGCCGTGATCATGCTGCCAATCGTCAAACCTGTTAACGCATCTGTCGCCTACGGCTATTTCGGCTTGGCAATCGCGGCCTCAACCACACTGGTTACCGGCGCCATTTTTCTGCTGATGTTGATCCCGCTAAGCACCGAATACGTAAGTTCCGGCGCATCCGGGGCACCCTTTTATGAAACCATCGGCGCGATCCTGAAGATGGGTGGTTTTTACGCCTACCAGATTGGCATGGCGCTGTGGGGTATTGGCGGCCTGCTCCTTGTGACGCTGCTCTACAAGTCACAAATTATCCCGCGCCCGTTATCCCTGTTTGGCCTCGTCGGATACGCCATTTTTATTGCCGGCACCATCGCCGAACTATTCGGCAACCCCATAGGCCTTCCCCTGTCGATCCCCGGCGGCCTGTTCGAAATCGCACTTAGCCTGTTTTTGATATTTCGGGGTTTCAAAATCAATTCAGATATCCGCACCAGGCCGGGTTCTGTTCAGGATATGTAAAGACCCGGAAATTGATCGTTTCGATCAGGGTGTCACGTTGCAATAAAACTGTACGAACCATTTGGCAAAACCAGCGAATTTTCGAACGCCGTTTTCAACCCTATTTCAGCGCCGATAACGGATCGGCGCTGTCATCGGTCCAGACCGGCGCACCGTCCGACACGATCGCTTGCCAGCGCGTATCGTCCAACAATTCCTGTATCCGCCCACGATCCGGCGACATGACCAGCACAATCGATGCCCGCGCGCCCCGGGGCAGGCTTTCCCCGGCCGCAGGCAGATCGTACCGGATCGCGGCACTAAGACCCAGACTGCCGGCAATTCGCGCCAGTGGCTGGCTCAGATCAAAATACCGGTTTGAAATGTGAAACACCAACAGACCGTCATTCTTCAGACGCTTTTGGTAAAGTTCAACCGCTTCCTGTGTCACCAGATGGATCGGGATCGCGTCAGAACTGTAGGCGTCCAGCACAAGTATATCAAACGTAACATCCTGTTGTTCCAAAACAATACGCGCGTCCCCCAGACGGGTTTCAGACTCCGGGGCGCATTGTGACATGAAGCTGAACAGGCTGGTATCGCGCGCCACCCGGTCCACCATCGCGTCGATCTCATAGAATTCCCAGTTCTGGCCCGGTTGGGCATAACAGGCCAATGAACCAACCCCCAAACCAACAATGCCGATATCCCGGCTTTGGCGACCCCGCTCAGAGGTCAGAACCTGCGCCATCGGGCTTTCAGGATAGTAATACGACAAAGGCGTCGGCCGGGCGCCCGCTTCCTCGACAAACTGATAACCATGCACCGTTGTGCCATTGCCATAGGTGCGGATGCCGTCCGCTTCAAAAACCTTATGGGTGCCAAAAAAGCTGCGATCACGGAACAGATACTCACCCTTTTCGGTAAAAAATTCGACTCCGATGAAAACAGATATTGCGCTGGCAATAACCAATGGTGTTTTTTCAAATCGGATCAGCATCAACGCAAAAACCGCCATTAAAACCAACGCCGCCGGCATCGGCATCGAATTGCTCAGCACACCATCGGCCAGCATGAACGGGATCAGCACAATTGCAGCGATCAAAACGCCCAGCGCAACAGCGCGCGATGCAAACCGATACCCGGCTGCCAGCAACAGAAACGCGGCCAGCAAAACCGAAATCTGGCCTTCATAAATTTCGTTGAACAGGGTTGGTGCCAGAATGGAATTAAACAACCCGCCAAGGGCGCCACCAACAGACATGGTGATATAAAACACCGTCAGATTGTGAACCCCGGGCCGGCTTTCATACAGGCTTCGATGCGCCTCAACTGAGATGAAGAACAACGCCGGTGCATATAGGATGGCACCAATCCAGCTTAGATGGCCGCCAACCCACTGGCTCATCAAAACCGCCAGTGCCGCCACCGAGGCAATCGCAAGATAGCGCGATACACGGCGGCTCAGAAACTGCCGGTTGGTAAATGCCACGACAAACGACAGAATATACAGGGCCAGCGGGATCACCCAAATCAACGGAAACGACCCCAGATCAGAACTGACCTTTGTGGTGATCGACAGCATCAGGGATGACGGCACAAAGGCCAGAAACAACCATTTCCCAACCTCACTCGGGTTGACTTTTTCTTCAGAAACATTCCGGGCGACAGCAACGGTTGCAATGCTTGCTGCAGCGCCGCGTGACAGGAACCCGCTTAGCGCCAGAAACCCGCCAAACAAGGCAAACCCCGCGGCCCACGCCCAGCCTATCTGGGCAATGCCCAATAACGGCCCGGCGATAAACGGAAAGGCCACCAACGCCAGTAACGACCCAAAGTTGCTGGCACCATACAAAAAATAGGGATCATCCGCAGATGGTCCACCGGATCGTGCATACCAGGATTGCAGCAAAGGCGCGTTGGCTGACAGCATCGCAAACGGGACACCAACGCCTGCCGCAAACAGCAACAGCGTTTGCCAGGCCAGCGATGCCGTGGGGTCAAATGTCCAGCTTGGGCTGACTGATAGCGGCAGGAATAACAGCGCAAGGCCCCAAAACACCAAATGCACAGGCAACTGCCATCTGGCCGGAACATATCGCGTCAGAAAATGCGCATAGATGTAACCCGCCAGCAAAACCACCTGAAAGAACAGCATCGCCGTGGTCCAGACCCCCGGCGCACCGCCAATTTTTGGCAACACCAGTTTGGCAAACAGCGGTTGCACAAAAAACAACAGCGACGCGCTCAGAAATATCGTCAGCGTAAAAATTACCGGCGTAATCAGTCGCTGCGTTGAAACAGAAAACCTGCGGTGTTCAACAATGCTCAATTAGGTTTCCACCCTTCTAATCCAAGCCTTTTCAGCCTGAAATCATCCCTTTGTGGCTATTCCAAGAAAGGACAGTGGCAATGTTTACCCGCCCCCTTTGCCGTTAATGTCGTTTTGTCTGTCGTAATCCCCCTTGACCGCACCCCAAGAGTCGCGCCAAATGCCCGGGCAAGGTTTTCCCCGCTAACATGTTCAAACATGGGGGGATGAAATGGGAATGTGGGATGGGTGACCCAATCGGGGCCCAAATCCACAGCCGCCCCCGCGACTGTATGCGGTGAGCGTTTCGTCAACTGCCACTGGGCAAAACCCGGGAAGGCGACGACGCGCTTTGACCCGCTAAGCCAGGAGACCAGCCATGCGTGAACCCTGCCGTCGGGTGTGACGGAGCAAAGGAGAAACGACATGACAACAACGACCCACACACAGGACCAGTCCGCCATTGGTGTAATGCCCATTGCCCTGGCCGCACTGACCGGGATTTTCCTGATCTATTTCGCGAATTTTGCCAGTGCAACCGTGCTGCATGACGCCGCACATGATGCACGCCACGCCCTTGCGATGCCCTGCCACTAAACCATGACGCTCAAATTGTTCACCAGCGCGTTGTTCGCTGGTCTGTTGGCGGGGCTGATTGCCGTCCTGCTGCAGTTTGCATTTGTGGAAAATCTGATCCTTGAAGCCGAAGAATACGAATCCGGTGCAAAGGTGCATTTCTCTGACCCGGTTACACCCCATAATGATGAACATGCCGAACATGCCCAGGGGTTTGTAGCGGAAACATCAGAAACCGGCAGTGACGCCCCGGCTGAAAACCTGTTCGCCCGCTTCGGTCTGGCGTTTTCCAATGTGTTCATTTCCTATGTCGGCTGGGCATTGGTCATGGTTGCCGGGTTCGCAATAGCCGAACGCTACGGCCACAAAATCACCCTTGAAAAGGGGCTGCTCTGGGGTATCGCCGGTTTTGTCAGTGTGCAACTTGTCCCTGGCATCGGCCTGTCACCAGAGCTTCCGGGCATCCCGGCCGCTGAACTGTCTGCGCGTCAGGGTTGGTGGCTGATGACAGTTGTTGCCACCGCTTTGGCGTTGGTTTCGTTTGCCTTTGGCCGCAACGCTGTGTTCATCGGCATCGGCATTGCACTGTTGATCGCACCCCAGTTGATCGGGGCGCCAAAACTGGGTGAATTTTCTGGTATAGTGCCACCAGAGCTGTCGGCAGAATTCGTGTCCCGCACATTGGCCGAAGCTCTGGCCGCCTGGTCGGTTCTGGGGTTGGCGGCCGCCTATCTCTGGAACCGGGGCCGCAGGACTGCCTGAACATAATAACGGGGGTGGCAACGATTTGCCATCCCTTTTCAAAAGGACGCCCCAATGGCACATAAAATTCCCGCGACCATCATCACCGGCTTTCTGGGCAGCGGAAAAACCACCTTAATCCGCCACATGCTGCAAAATGCGAACGGCAAACGCATCGCCCTGATCATCAACGAATTTGGTGACCTGGGCGTGGATGGTGAAATCCTTAAGGGCTGCGGTGACACGGCCTGCAAAGACCAAGACGTGGTGGAATTGTCCAATGGCTGCATCTGCTGCACCGTGGCCGAAGATTTCATTCCAACCATGCAAAAACTGTTGGACCGTGACCTGCCGCCAGAACATATCGTTATTGAAACCTCCGGTCTGGCACTGCCCCAACCCCTGATCAGCGCCTTCAACTGGCCGGATATTTCCACCCGCGTCACCGTTGATGGCGTGGTGACCGTCATTGATGGCCGCGCCGCCACCGATGGCCAGTTTGCCCATGATGTTGCCGCCGTTGATGCCCAGCGTAACGCCGACGACAGCCTTGACCATGAAACCCCACTTTCGGAACTGTTCGAAGATCAGATCGCCGCCGCTGATATGATCGTTGTAAATAAAACCGACCTGCTGTCCGGTGACGAGGCCGAGGCGCTGGCTTCAACCCTGAATTCGGACGCGCGTAACGGTGTTCAGGTGGTGAAAACCAGCATGGGCAAACTGCCGATCGATGTTTTGTTGGGTCAGGATGCCAACGCAGAAACCAATATGGCCAGCCGTCACGCGCACCACCACCACCATCACGATGATGACGACCATGATCACCACCATGAACACGGGCATGATAATTTTGAAAGCTTTGCCCTGACCCTGGGTGAAATCAGTGACCCCGCCGGATTTGCCAAACAACTTGCCGACGTAATCCGCAGCCATTCAATCCTGCGCCTCAAAGGCTTTGCCGCTGTTGCCGGAAAACCTATGCGCCTGACATTGCAGGCGGTTGGTCCACGGGTTGAGCACTATTATGACCGCCCGTTCACTGCGGATGAACCGCGTGAAACCCGCCTGGTGGTAATCGGTGCCGCCGGGCTGGATCAGGCGGCGATCACGTCCAAACTACAGACATGACTCTGGTCATCGGCGCAGAAGACCCGCTTGCGCCTGACAGCCTTACGCTGATCAAGGGCTCAGAAGCAGCCCTGCGCGAGGTTTACACAACCGACGAATGTTTCACCTTTTCGCCA
>VAPM010064756.1_pt1 | contig 23259 bp, 20 predicted proteins | sample 3395091 | NCBI WGS metagenome assembly VAPM01 (sample SAMN08290445, study PRJNA428436) | hydrothermal vent metagenome | isolation source: Deep-sea hydrothermal vent chimney 3 | place: Pacific Ocean: Juan De Fuca Ridge
ACAATTGCAGTGTACCGCCGGTACCGGACCCGTGTCCCGCATCAAACCATAATGTCTGGCGCCTGTAATCCGGCAGGTGCGATACTTGCGCCGGGATCGGCCCCGGTGGGAAATAGGCGGTGAACATGGACTTTGCGCTCGGCAAGCTGGCCCTTACGACCGCTCGCTATCTGTGGGAGTTCGCGGAGGTGGCGGTGTTGGGCTTTTTCGTGGCCGGGCTGCTGCAGGCGGTGATCCGCCCGGACGCGTTGCGGCGCCTGGTGGGCGGCGGCGTACTGCGCTCCAATTTCGCGGGTGCGACCGCGGGCTTTCTTACGCCGCTGTGCTGCTGCACGGCGATCCCGACGGCGATCGAGCTGTACCGCACCACGGGCCGCCGGGGACCGGCTTGCGCGTTCCTGATCGCAACGCCATGGTTCAATTGGTACGGGCTGATCGCCTTGGTCGTGTTTCTGGGCTGGCCGCTTGCCGGTGCGATCGCCGCCAGCGGTGTATTGATCGGAGTGACGACCGGCCTGTTGGTGGATTTGACTACCAGAGGTGCGGCGCGCATATCGGCACCGGAGCCCGTTTCCGCACAGTCCTGCGGTTGTGCCGCCGCCGCGTGCGCGGTCCCGGCGCCGGGCGGTGCGGAGCGCTGGTGGGACTTCTCGAATCCGCGCGACAAGCTGCGCCAGGCGTTGCGCACCGCGCTCGGCTTGCTGCGCGAGCTGGCGCCGTGGATCGTGGCCGGGGCCGTGCTCGGCGCGGTGGTCAAGGACTTCGTCCCGGGGGACTGGGTGCTGCGCTATGGTGCGGGAGCCAGCCTGGCGGGTGTGGCCGCGGTGGTGGCGATCGCCGGATTGCTCTATACCGACAGCCTGGGATCGCTGCCATGGATCCATGCCCTGCGGGGCAAGGGCCTCGGCGCGGGCAACGCGATGCTGTTGCTGGTGGCGGGGGTCGGAACGAACGTCGCGACCCTCGGACCGGTGGGGCGGCGAATGGGGCGGCGCACCGCCGTGGTGTATGCCGCCGGCGTCGTGGCCGTCGCGGTGCTGCTCTCGCTGGTCCTGAATCGCCTGCTCTGAGGACGGCCGATGCGGGCCCTGGAGATCGAACTGTTCACCTCGCCCGGTTGCCCGCGCTGCGCACGCCTGCGGACCCTGGTGGAGGCGTACGCCGCACGGGCGCGGTCCGGATTGCACGTGCGCGTGGTGGACGTGGTCGCGGAACTCGATCGCGCCGTTGAATTGAGGGTGCGGGCGACGCCCGCGCTGGTGGTGGACGGTCGAGTGGTCCTGACCGGCACCCCGGCACCGGCGCGGTTGCGCGCGCTGCTCGACGAACGGCTGGGGCACCCGCGGGGGAAACGGGAGTGAGCGAGCGTGCGGCACGTCCGCTGCCGATCGGGGCGGTGACCCGGCTTCTCGGGCTGAGCGCGGATACGCTGCGCTACTATGAAAAGATCGGCCTGCTCCCGCGGGTGGGGCGCACGGCCTCGGGTCTGCGCCGCTACGAGGCGCGCGACCTGTCTCGGCTGCGTTTCATCCGCCGTGCGCAGACCATGAACTTCACTCTGGCGGAGATCGGTGCGCTGCTGCGTTTCCGCGAGGATCCGACCGGTGCCCGTCCCCGGGTACGGGAGCTGACGGCGCGCAAGTTCTCCGAGGTGGAGAGACGACTCGGCGAATTGGAACATCTGCGCGATGAGTTGCGGCTCTTGCTGAATCTCTGCGCCGCGAGCCGCGACGGTTGCCCGGTCATCGAAGGGATCGAGGGGGGAGGCGGTCGGGCGCCTCGTGCGCGGCGAAGCGGCGCGGGGCATCGGCACACGACGCGCCGCCGGTCGAAGACGTAGGGGTCGACGCACACGGCCTATTACGCGAAACGACGGGACCTGCCGCATCCCGCGGGGGTTTGTCTTCAGACGGCAATCGGATCGGATCGACACCATGGAACGAGCAGTTATCATCGTCACGCCGTTCGGCGGGGCGGCATTTGTCACCGGTTGGGCGCTGCTTGCGATCGCCGCGGCCTGCGGCCCGCGGTCGTCCGTCGTGCCGGATCCGCGATGCTGATCACCCTGCGCGGGGTCGGCGTGCGCTTCACCGCCGAACCCGTGCTCGACCAGGTCGACTTCACCCTCGAGGAGGGCGAGCGCGTGTGCCTGACGGGCCGCAACGGCGCCGGCAAGTCGACTCTCATGCGCGTGCTCTCCGGCGCCCGGTCCGTGGATCAGGGCGAGGTCGTGCGCCGCTCCGGGCTGCGCGTCACGAGCCTGGATCAGGACATTCCGGCGGATCTCTCCGGTCCGGTCGGCGAGTTGGTCATGCGCGGCCTCGGCCCGCTCGCCGACCGGCTGCTGGACTACGAGCGCGGCGTTCGGGCCGGTGCCGATGGAGAGACCCTGGCGGAGTTGCAGCATGCCCTGGAGGCGGTCGGTGCCTGGGCGGGAAAGCGGCGCGTCGACACGGTGCTCTCGCGCATGGACCTCGATCCCGCGGCGGAGTTCGAGCAGCTCTCCGGCGGGATCAAACGCCGGGTGCTGCTCGCCCGCGCCCTGGTCGGCGATCCGGACGTGCTGCTCCTCGACGAACCCACCAATCATTTGGATATCGAAGGCGTCACCTGGCTGGAGAGTCTGCTGGTCCGTGCGCGATGGGCGCTGGTATTCATCAGCCACGACCGTACCTTCCTGGACCGGCTTGCTACGCGCATTGTGGAGATGGACCGCGGCCGGCTCACGAGTTGGCCGGGTGGCTATGCCGACTATCGCCGGCGCAAGCACGACGCGTTGGCGGTCGAGCGGCGCGCGCATCGCGCCTTCGACAAGTCTCTCGCGCAAGAGGAGGCGTGGATCCGGCGCGGCGTCAAGGCGCGCACGACGCGCAACATGGGTCGCGTCCGGGCGCTGGAGGCGATGCGCGAGGAAGCGGCCGGTCGTCGGCGCTACGAGGGCCGGGCCAAGCTCCGGGCTCAGTCCGGGGAGAAGGGCAGTCGCCGCGTGATCGAGGCCCACGAGGTCAGCGCCGCCATCGCAGGGCAGACGGTGCTGCGCGCGTTCAGTCTCAAGATCCGGCGCGGACAGGTGCTGGGCGTGATGGGACCGAACGGGTGCGGGAAGACCACGTTGCTGCGCATCCTGTTGGGCGAGCACACTCCGGACGCCGGTCGGCTGAGCTACGGGGAGGATCTCCAGATCGCCTACTTCGATCAGAACCGCCGGCAACTGGACTGGGAACACGACGCGGCCTGGAATATCGCGGAGGGCGCCGATTGCATCGACTTCGAGGGCGGAAAACGGCACGTGCTCGGCCATCTGCGCGGATTCCTGTTCACGCCCGAACGTGCCCGCACGCCGGTCAAGCTGCTTTCCGGCGGAGAACGCAACCGGTTGCTGCTGGCGCGACTGTTCGCGAAACCGTCCAACGTGCTGGTGCTCGACGAGCCGACCAACGACCTGGATCTGGAGATGCTGGAACTGCTGGAGGATCTGATCAGGGAGTACCCCGGAACCGTCATCCTGGTCTCCCACGATCGTGCGTTCGTCAATGCCGTGGTCGATGGACTGCTGGTGCACGAGGGCGGGCTCGGGTTTCGCTATCACCTCGGCGACTACGAGGATTGGTTGCGTCGGCGCGAGTGCGAGCCGCCTGCGACCCGCACGCCGGTGCGTGCCGCCGCCCCCGGCCCGGCGAACACCGCCGCTCGCCCGCGGGCGGCGAAGCTGGGCTATCGCGAACAGATCGAGTTGGAACGGCTCCCCCGGGAACTCGAGGAGATGGAGGCGCATATCGCGGCGCTGTACGCTGAGATGGGTCTCCCGGACTTCCACCGTGGCGGCGCGGAACGGATCAAGGCCGCGCAGGCGCGGCTCGAGGAACTGCAGCGCGGAGTCGAGGAACGCTACGCTCGCTGGGAGGCGCTCGAGACGCGGCGGGCGGGCGGGACGGTCTCATGAACGCGCGCGGGCCGTTTTGAATTCCCGAGGAGGGCGGAGATTGCAAGGGGGTCAAACGGTCCGGCGGATTCCTTCGAGTTCACGGAAGGCGCTCTGGCGGGCGGTCTCGATGAAATCGCGGATATAGGCGGTCTCCACGTGCTCGCTGCGGATGCCCGCATACAGGGTGGCCCACATCGCCTCGCGCCCGAGCGGCCGTGTCACGACCGATCCGCGCGCCACGAAGGCGGCGGCCGCCCATCGCGGCAGCGCAGCGACGCCGCGCCCGCTCGCGACCAGTTGCAGCAACACCGCCGTCAGCTCCGCGGTGCGCCGTGCCCGTGGTTCGACCCGCGCCGGTTGCAGGAAGTGGCGATAGAGATCAAGGCGTTCGAGCGGCACCGGATAGGTGATGATGGTCTCCGCGGCGAGGTCCATGGGTTCGATCCAGGGGCGCGTCGCCAGGCGGTGCCCCGGCGCGGTCAGCAGTACCGCCTCGTGACGGAACAGCGGGAAGAAGCGCAGGTCGTTACGCTCCTCCGGGTCGGCGGTGATGACCAAGTCCAGATCGCCGCGCGCCAGCGCCGGCAGCGGCTCGAAGCTGTACGCCAGCGACAGGTCGATCTCGACCTCCGGCCAGCGGGGTCGGTAGACATCCATGGCGGGCATCAGCCAGTCGAAGCAGCTATGGCACTCGATCGCCAGATGCAGGCGCCCGGCGCGCCCGGCGCCCATGCGTTCCAGCTCCCGGCGCGTGATCTCCAGGGCCGGCAGCAGGCGGTCCGCGAGGGTCAATAGCCGTTCCCCCGCCGCCGTGAAGCGCAGTGGCCGCCGCGCCCGGTGCAACAGGGGCAGCCCAAGCCGTTCTTCCAGCGAGCGGATCTGGTGCGAGAGCGCCGACTGGGTGAGGTGCAGGCGGACCGCCGCACCGGCCAGGGTGCCGGCCTCGCGTAGCGCGGTCAGGGTTCGAAGGTGGCGGATCTCGATCATCGATATGAATATAATTCATATAACAACTGAAAACAAAGAGCTTGATTCACTTCATGCTCTTCGGCCAGACTTCTCCACAATCCTAACTATGATTTCTACCCAATAGGGAGACGGCCCGATGAGTCTGATACACACCCTCGGTTTTCCCCGGATCGGCTTGCAGCGCGAACTCAAACGGGCCCTGGAACGTTACTGGCGCGGCGAATTGGACGAGGCGGGGCTGCGCGCCGTAGGGGTCGCGCTGCGCCGCGACGCCTGGCACCGCCAAGCCGAGGCCGGACTCGATCTGGTGACCGTGGGGGATTTCTCCTGGTACGACCAGATCCTGGATTTCTCGGCGCTCCTGGGTGTCGTCCCGGAACGCTTCGGACCGGTGGACGGTCCGGTTTCCCTGGAGACCTATTTCCGCATGGCGCGCGGGCGCGGGAGCAGCGGCAGCGCCGACGTGCCGGCCTGCGAGATGACCAAGTGGTTCGACACCAACTACCACTACCTGGTCCCCGAATTCGCCGCCGGGCAGTCGTTCCGACTCTGCGGATCGGATCTGTTCGAGCAGGCCGCCGAGGCCCGCGCCCTGGGTTATCGCGTGAAGGCCGTGATCCCGGGTCCCTTGACCTACCTGTGGCTGGGCAAGAGCGCGGGGACCCCGTTCGATCGTTTGGGCCTGTTGGACCGGCTTTTGCCCGTCTACGACGAGATCCTCACCCGCCTCGCGGCGCAGGGGGTCGAGTGGGTGCAGCTCGATGAGCCGATCCTGGTGCTGGACCTGCCGCAGTCCTGGTGCGACGCCTTCGAATCGGCCTACACCCGCTTGCAGGTGCCGGGGCTGCATCGCATGGTCGCCACCTACTTCGGCGGACTGGACGCGCAACTGGGGCTTGCCTGCCGGCTCCCGGTAGACGGTCTGCACATCGATCTGGTTCGGGCCCCGGAACAACTCGACGCCGTGCTCGATCGGCTTCCGGCTTACAAGATCCTCTCCGCCGGCGTCGTCGACGGGCGCAACGTCTGGCGCACCGATCCGGATCCGGTGTTGGAGCGCCTGCGCCCGGCGCGCGAACGCCTCGGGGAGCGGCTGTGGCTCGCCCCCTCCTGCTCGCTGCTGCACGTTCCGGTCGACCTGGACGCGGAGACCGCACTCGATCCCGAGCTGCGCGAATGGTTCGCGTTCGCGGTACAGAAGCTCGATGAGTTGGCGGTGCTGCGCCGCGCCCTGCTGGAAGGCGAACACGCGGTGTCGCAGGAGATCGAGGCCGCACGCCGTGCCGTGCGGGAACGACGGCGATCGGTGCGTATCCACCGCCCGGCGGTCGAGCAACGGCTCGCGGCCGTGACGGAGACGTGGGCGTGCCGGGCGAGCCCGTATGCCCGGCGGCGCGAGGCGCAACGCCGCCGGCTCGCGTTGCCCGAGTTTCCGACCACCACCATCGGCTCGTTTCCACAGACCACGGAGATCCGCCGGGCGCGACGGGATTTCCGCCGCGGAGTGCTCGACGCCGACGCCTACCGGGAACGTATGCGCGAGGAGATCGCGCGGGTCATCGCGCGTCAGGAGGCGTTGGGCCTGGACGTGCTGGTGCACGGCGAGCCGGAGCGCACGGATATGGTGGAATACTTCGGCGAAATGCTCGACGGGTTTGCACTCACGCAGAACGGCTGGGTGCAGAGCTACGGGTCCCGTTGCGTTCGCCCGCCGATCCTCTACGGGGATGTGCAGCGCCGCGGCCCGATGACCGTGGAATGGATCGCCTACGCCCAGTCCCTCACCGCACGACCGGTCAAGGGCATGCTCACGGGACCGGTGACCATCCTGCAGTGGTCGTTCGTGCGCGACGATCAACCGCGCGACCGCACGTGTAGGCAGCTTGCACTCGCCCTGCGCGATGAAGTTGCGGACCTGGAGGCGGCCGGGATCCCGATCATCCAGATCGACGAACCGGCGTTTCGCGAGGGGCTGCCGCTGCGGGGCGCCGAGCGTCCCGCGTATCTGGAATGGGCCGCGCGCTGTTTCCGTATCGCCTCCAGCGGCGTGCGTGACGAGACCCAGATCCACACGCACATGTGCTACGCGGAGTTCAACGACATCCTGGAGGCGATCGCCGCGCTCGACGCCGACGTGATCACCATCGAGACCTCGCGCTCGCGCATGGAGTTGCTCGAGGCGTTCCGGGATTTCGAGTATCCGAACGAGATCGGCCCCGGCGTCTTCGACATCCACTCGCCCAGGGTGCCCCCGGTGGAGGAGATGATCGCCCTGCTGGAGAAGGCGGCACGGCTCATCCCGCCGCAGAGACTGTGGGTGAATCCCGACTGCGGGCTCAAGACCCGTGCGTGGCCGGAGGTCGAAGCGGCGCTCGCGAACATGGTGCGCGCGGCAAGTCTGATGCGCGAGGCCCGGCAACGCGGCGCAAGCGCACGGGACTGATGTCCCGTGCGAACCGCGGAGGGACGGCGGCGGTAAGGGGGGCATGCATCGCCGCGCGCGCTCGCATGGGCGCGTAGACGGACGCCTACCCGCGTCTTGGAGGCGTCCGGGTGCGCGCGGCGCAGTCTCTTACCGCGGCAGGTGTGTGAAGGCCGGGACCGCGTAGAGCGAGAACAAGGCGCAGACGGACAGCAGCCGCCCAAACGGGCGGCAGGGCAGGGTGTCCGCAGGCCCGAGTACAGGCAAAACTCAGTGGCGCAGATCGCGCTCGCGCAGGTACTGAATCAGGCGCAAGCGGGCAAGGGCCTCGGCCAGCTCGGCCTTGGCATGGGCCAGGTCGACCCCTTCCTTGCGCCGTTCGGCAAGCGTGTCTTCGGCTCGCTGTTTCGCCTCCAGCACGGCCTGCTCGTCGAGATCGCGTGCGCGCACGGCCGTATCGGCAAGCACCGAAATCATGTGCGGCTGCACCTCGAGAATGCCGCCCGAGACGAAGAAGTTTCGTTCTTCGCCCGCCCCCAGGCGCACGCGCACTGCACCCGGTCGCAACTGCGTCAATAGCGGTGTGTGCTTGGGCAGTATACCGACCTCGCCCATCACCGCCGGCGCAAAGACCATCTCGGCCTCGCCGTCAAAGATCGCTTCGTCGGCACTAACGATGTGGACGCGGATAGTGGACACTATGCGGCTTCCTTCGCCTTGGCGACTGCCTCCTCGATACCGCCGACCATATAGAAGGCCTGCTCGGGCAAGCTGTCGTATTCACCCTCGACGATGCCCTTGAAGCCGCGAATGGTCTCGGCGACCGGCACATACTTGCCCGGCGAACCGGTGAAGACTTCGGCGACGAAGAAGGGCTGGGAGAGGAAACGCTGAATCTTTCGCGCCCGGGTGACGATGAGCTTGTCGTCTTCGGAGAGCTCATCCATTCCGAGAATGGCGATGATGTCGCGCAACTCCTTGAATCGCTGCAATGTTTCCTGCACGGCGCGGGCGATATCGTAGTGCTCTTGACCGATCACGTTGGGGTCGAGTTGACGGCTGGTGGAATCGAGCGGATCCACCGCGGGATAGATGCCCTGCTCGGCGATCTGGCGCGAAAGCACGACGGTCCCGTCCAGGTGCGCAAAGGTGGTCGCCGGCGACGGATCGGTGAGATCGTCGGCGGGCACGTACACCGCCTGCACCGAGGTGATGGAACCGGACTTCGTCGAGGTGATGCGCTCCTGAAGCTGGCCCATCTCCTCGGCGAGCGTCGGCTGATAACCCACCGCCGAGGGCATGCGCCCGAGCAGCGCCGAGACTTCCACCCCCGCCAGGGTATAACGATAAATATTATCGATGAACATGAGCACATCGTGGCCTTCGTCACGAAAATACTCGGCCAGCGTAAGTCCGGTCAGTCCGACGCGCAAACGGTTGCCCGGCGGCTCGTTCATCTGCCCGTAGACCATCGCCACTTTGTCGATGACCTTCGATTCTTTCATCTCGTAGTAGAAATCGTTGCCCTCGCGGGTGCGCTCGCCGACACCGACAAAGACGGAAAGCCCGGAGTGCTCGGTCGCGATGTTGTGGATCAGTTCCAGCATGTTCACGGTCTTGCCGACGCCCGCACCGCCGAAGAGTCCCACCTTTCCGCCCTTGGCGAACGGGCACAGGAGATCGATGACCTTGATGCCGGTTTCCAGCAGTTCCTGACTGCCGGTCTGCTCCTCGAAGCTCGGCGGCTTGCGGTGGATCGGCCAGCGATCCTTGGTTTCGATCGGTCCCGCCTCGTCCACCGGCTCGCCCAGTACATTCATGATCCGTCCCAAGGTCGATTGGCCGACCGGAACGCTGATGTACTCGCCGGTGTTGATGACTTTCATGCCGCGAGTGATGCCTTCGCTGGTGCCCATCGCAATCGCGCGCACCACTCCATCGCCCAGCTGCTGCTGGACTTCCAGCACCAGATCGCCTGCCTCAAGCTTGAGTGCCTGATAAATCTTAGGCACGTCTTTGCGCGGGAACTCCACGTCAATGACGGCACCAATGACCTGAACGATTTCTCCGTTGCTCATTCGTTTCTCTCTCTGTTCCTTGAACCGTGTTTGAGGCAGGCGGTGCCGCTGTACCAAAAAATCAAACTGCGGCCGCACCGCCCACAATCTCCGCGATCTCCTGCGTGATCGCCGCCTGACGCGCCTTGTTGTAGACGAGCTGCAGCTCTTCGATCAGTTCGCCCGCATTGTCCGATGCGCTCTTCATGGCCACCATCCGCGCGGCCATCTCGCAGGCTACATTCTCCACAACGGCCTGGAGTACCTGCGACTCGATGTAGCGGCGCAGCACTTCGTCGAGCACCTCGCGCGCTTCGGGTTCGTAGATGTAATCCCACTGGTGGTGCATGCTCGTGTCTTCGGCCGGCGGGATGGGCAGCAGCGACGTCACTCTCGGATGCTGGCTCATGGTGTTGACGAAACGATTCTCCACGATCAACAGGCGGTCGATCTCACCCTTGTCGTAGGCGGAAAGCATCGCGCCCACTACACCGATGAGTTGCTCCATCACCGGGCGATCCCCAAGCCGATCGGCTTGGGCGAGCACGTCGCCGCCCAGATGCCGGAAAAACGCGCCCGCCTTCGAGCCGATGAGCGCAAACTTGAGTCCCACGTCCTTTTCCTGCCACTCGCTCGCGGCCTGGAGTGCGCACCGGAAAAGGTTGATGTTCAGTCCGCCGCAAAGTCCCCGGTCGGTCGCGACCACCATGATACCGACATTGCGCGTTTCACGCTCCACGAGGAACGGGTGCCGATACTCGGGATGGGCCAGCGCAATATGGCTTGCGACCACCCGAATCCGCTCGGCATAGGGACGCGCGGCGGCCATATGTTCCTGGGCACGACGCATCTTGCTCGCCGCGACCATTTCCATCGCCTTGGTGATCTTCTGGGTATTCCGGATACTCCCGATCTTGGTGCGAATTTCCTTGCCAGCGGCCACCGCCTGCTCCCTACCAGGCCCGATGGGCCTTGAAGTGTTCCACCGCCTCGTGCATGACGGCGGCCACCTTGTCGTCGTAGTCGCCGTTCGCATCGATGCGATCAAGCAGATCTTTCCGTTCGGAGCGCAGATAATCGTGCAGCGCCGCCTCGAAGGCGCCGATCTTCTCGATATCGAGGTCGTCGAGGAAGCCCTCGTTCACGGCGTAGAGCGAGAAAGCTATTTCGGCGACCGAAAGCGGCGAGTACTGTTTTTGTTTCATCAACTCGGTCACCCGCTTGCCGCGTTCAAGCTGCCGTCGGGTCGACTCGTCGAGATCCGAGGCGAACTGCGCGAAGGCCGCGAGTTCGCGATACTGCGCGAGCGCGAGTCGAATGCTGCCGCCGAGCTTTTTGATGATCTTGGTCTGCGCCGCACCGCCGACCCGCGATACGGAAAGTCCTGCATTGATCGCCGGGCGAATGCCGGCGTTGAATAGATCCGATTCCAGGAAAATCTGCCCGTCGGTGATGGAGATCACGTTCGTCGGCACGAAGGCGGACACGTCGCCCGCCTGGGTCTCGATGATCGGCAGCGCCGTGAGCGAGCCGGTTTTGCCCTTCACCTTGCCCTTGGTGTGACGCTCGACATACTCGACGTTCACACGCGAGGCACGCTCGAGCAGGCGCGAGTGCAGATAGAAGATGTCGCCCGGATACGCTTCGCGCCCGGGCGGGCGGCGCAGCAGGAGCGAGATCTGGCGGTACGCCCATGCCTGCTTGGTGAGATCGTCGTAAATGATCAGTGCGTCGCGGCCGTTGTCGCGGAAGTACTCGCCCATAGCGCAGCCGGAGTAGGGGGCGATGTACTGCATCGCGGCGGATTCGGCCGCCGAGGCGACAACCACGATCGTGTGTTCGAGCGAGTCGTTTTCTCTCAGCTTCGCAACCACGCCCGCAACCGAAGAGGCCTTCTGTCCCACCGCAACGTAAATACACAGGATGCCGGTGCCGCGCTGGTTGATGATGGTGTCCAAGGCGACTGCGGTTTTTCCGGTCTGGCGGTCACCGATGATGAGTTCGCGTTGGCCGCGGCCGACCGGCACCATGGCGTCCACCGGCTTGAGCCCCGTCTGCACCGGTTGGGAGACGGACTGGCGCGCGATGACCCCCGGGGCGACCTGCTCGATCGGGTAAGTCTGTTCGGTCTTGACCGGACCCTTGCCGTCGATCGGGCGTCCGAGCGCATCCACCACGCGCCCGGCGAGCGCCTCGCCGACCGGCACTTCGAGGATGCGCCCGGTGGTCTTGACCGTGCTGCCCTCGGCGATGTCGACATAATCGCCGAGTACCACGGCGCCGACCGAGTCGCGTTCGAGATTGAGCGCGAGGCCGTATACCTCGCCCTCGAACTCGATCATCTCACCGTACCGCACATCCCCCAGGCCGTGGATGCGCACGATACCGTCGGAGACGGTGACCACCGTGCCAATGTTGCGCTCCTCCGTAGCGGGTTTGAAGCCCTCGATACGTTCTTTGATGAGCGCGGTGATCTCGGAAGGGTTGAGTTGATCCATATGAACGGGTCCTGTGAGGTTTCTTATGCGGCCATAGCGCGTGCGAGGCGCCGTAGCCGGGTGGCAATCGAGCCGTCAATGACGTGGTCGTCGGCACGTATGACGACACCGCCGATAATTTCCGGCACCACTTCGAAGTGCGCCTCGATCTTGCAATCGAGCCGTCGGGAGAGCGCCTCGATCAAGTGCTCGGAATGCGCTTGATCGAGCGGCACCGCGGTTTCGATGACGACTTTGACCGTGGTCTCGGCCTTCGCCGCGAGTCGCGCGAATTCCGCGGCAAGCGCGGGCAGCGCCTGCAGCCGACCGGTATCGGCCATCAGGCGCAGCAAATTTGCTCCACCGGGGGGCAGATGCCCGTCGGCCAGTTCGCCGAGCAGCTCGGCACGCTCGGCGCGCCCCACCGCGGGGCTCGTGATCAGATCACGCACCGGCGCGAGCGCAATCAGTTCCGCAAGGCGGGCGAGAAAGTCCCGCCAGTGCGAGAGCGCATCCCGCTCGCGCGCATACTCGAATGCAGCGCGGGCATAGGGTCGGGCGAGGGTGGTGAGATCGGCCATTTAGGAGAGCTCTTCCGCAAACTCGTCAACGATCGATGCATGCGCCTTTGGATCGAGTTCGCGTCCGAGTATCTTGCCGGCCGCGGCGGCCGAAATGCGGGCAAAATCGCCTCGCAAGGTTTCGCGTGCTTGGCGCACCATCTGATCGATTTCCTCGCGCGCCCGCTCGAGTTCGCGTCCGCGTTCGGCCTCGGCCTCGCCGCGCGCGGACGCGACAATCTCCCGCGCGCGGCGGTTGGAATTGTCGACGATCTCGTTCGCTCGCTGGCGTGCCTCTTCGATGGCCCGTTCGACCTGTGTCTCGGCTCGCTCGAGCTCCTTGCGCCCCTGCTCGGCTGCGGCGATGCCATCCGCAATGTGCTTCTTGCGGTCATCCATCACACCGATCAAAGGCTTCCAGAGGAATGCCTTAATAAACCAGATCAGAGTCAGAAAGACGACGATCTGAACCAACAACGTTCCGGTAAGGGCTACCATGGCGTTCTCGCGTTAAAGCACAAAACCGTTTCTAGTGGCCTGCCACGGTGGCGGCCAGTCGGGTAAAGGTGCTGACGAAGGGGTTCGCAAACAGAAACCACATGGATATGCCGAACAGAATGAACGGGAATGATTCCATCAAGCCGGCGAAAATGAACATGTTCACCATCAGCGGACCACGCATTTCGGGCTGACGTGCGATTCCCTCCAGCGTCTTGGCGGTAATCAGGCCCCAGCCGATGGCCGAGCCCAGACCCGCCGCAGCGAACATGGCGCCGACGGCGACGGCCGTGCCGGTAACAATTTCTGCAATAAGGCTTGGATTCACTTGGTTACTCCTTGGATAATCCGTTAGTAGTAGGCGATTGCTCCACGATCGCATGAAAACAGGTCAATGCTCCGCCGTCTGCTGTGCCATGCCCAGATAGACGATCGCCAGCACCCCGAAGATAAAGGCCTGAAGCGTGGCGATCAGCAGGTCGAATATGCTCCACGCGACCCCCGCTACAAACTGTGCCGGCATCCAGACCGCGGCACTCCAACTGGGCGGATTCAGCGCCGAGAACGTGAGCAGGGCCAACAGGGCGAAAATCAACTCCCCGGCGAACATGTTACCGAACAGTCGCAGGGCCAGACTCACCAGCTTCGACAAATCGTCGATCAGGGTCGTCACGATATTGGCCGGACCGCCGTACTTGCCGTAGGGATGAAGCAGAAAGCGCTTGAGGTAACCTCGCACGCCGTTCGCCTTCAACTGGTAGGCGACCATCAGCACAAAGATCACGATCGACATGGCAAACGGAGTATCGAGGGCCGCCGTCGGCACATCGCGAAAATACACGGTCCCCATTCCGAAGAAATGATACCCGACCAGGGCCGCGATCGACGGAATCAGATCCACCGGAATCAGATCCATCAGATTCATCAGGAAAACCCAGGAGAAGATCGTGAGCGCCATCGCCCCCACGTAATGATTCACCTCCGGGAATACTTCGCGCATCTGATCGGTGATGTATTCCACCATCGACTCGATTGCGAGTTGAAAGCGGCCGGGGTTGTCTCTGCTCAGCCTGCGTCCCATGCGCCAGGCAATGAAGCACAGGCCCACGGCGAAGATCAGGGAGATCAGAATCAGGTCGAGCGTGAAGGCATGAAAGTCCACCAAACCGTTCGGCTGATGGGTCTGCGGATTGCAGCCCAGGCACCAGTCGGTCAGATGGTGGGTAATGTACTCGCCCGCGCTTTCGGTGCCCTTGACCGTCATCGGATTCCTCGGTCCTCTTTCAAGCGTGTCGCCGGAACAAACCGGCGGCGATGTAATAGGCGAATTCGGCGCCTATAAAACCCGCGATCAAAGCCAGTGGAGCAAGCTTCATCACTGCCAAGCCGACCGCAAAGGCCGCAATCACAAACACCATTCGTTCCAGCGCCCCCAGGAATAAACCTGCGACTCCGGCTCCCGGCCGTGAGGCTCGATCCATCCGCCATGCGAGCAGAACCGACACCACCAAGCCGATCGCACCGCCGTAAAGCGCCGCGACCGCCATACCGAGCCGCGTATATGCAAAAAAACCACCCGCGACTGCAAGAGTCACGATGGTCTGAATCATCAACAGGCTGACAAGAACCTTTCGCATCTATTGCCATTGAGACGTGAACTCGCGCCTCAATTTGTGTGAACGCAGGGCAGTTTAGCCTTTTTTGCGTCGGGCTTCAATCTTCTTTCCACCCGCGCACCCTGCAGCCCGTGTAAGGTGACGGACCAAGCGCAACCCACGTAGCCGCACCGGGGGCAAGATCGGCCACCGAAGCGGGCTCGTTGTGCAAAAACACCTCTAATGCATTTAATGCACTGCGAAATGCAATTAATGGACTGCGATTCAACCCGCCCGGAACCGGTTCAGGCTTCGGCGTGCGATGTCGCCCCCCTTCCACGGCTTCAACCAATCCCGCCCGCCGGAGCCGGTCCGGGCGTTTCCGCCCGGCGGAAGCGACATCGGTTGCCACCTGCACGGCCTTGCCCGGTGCAGCGGCTAAAACGGGGAAATATCGGTATTCCAGGCCGCAGGCGCATGATCGCGCAAACGCGTGCCTATCCGGCTTCCGGGGAGGCCGGATGCGTTTCGAGCGTCGATTTCGCGGCGTGGTCTCTTGCCAGGTAGGTGTAGAAGGTCGGGACCACGTAGAGCGAGAACAAGGCACCGATGGACAGGCCGGTGGCGATCACCAGGCCCATGTCGAAGCGGCTGACCGCGCCCGGCCCGGTCGCGACCAGCAACGGAATGACGCCGAAGACCATGGCGCCGGTGGTCATCAGGATCGGGCGCAGGCGTACGCTCGAGGCCTGCTCCACCGCCTCGCGGCGGGTGAGACCCTTGTGACGTTGCAGATCGTTTGCGAACTGCACGATGAGGATGCCCTGTTTGGTGATGAGGCCGATCAAGGTGAGCAATCCGACCTGGGTGTAGATGTTGAGCGTGGCCGCGCCCAGGCTCAGAAAGATGAGGGCGCCGCAGATGGACATGGGCACGGTGGTCATCACGATCAGCGGGTCGCGGAAGCTCTCGAACTGCGCGGCGAGCAGCAGATAGACCAGAATGATCGCGAGCACGAAGAGCACCAGCGCCGCGCTGCCTTGTTCCATGTACTGTCGCGAGATGCTTGCGTAGTCCATTTCAAAGCCCGGCGGAAACAGTTTTTTCGCCGTGTCCTTCAGGTAGGCCAGTGCCTGTCCGATGGTCACGCCCGGCATCATGACGCCCAGGAGGGTCGCGGAATTGAGTTGCTGGAACTGCGGGAGGTAGTCGGGTTGCACCTCGGTGTGCAGCGAGACGACGGTGGATAGCGGCACCAGCGCCCCGGATGCGGTACGCAGGTAGTACTGCTTGAGCAGATCGGGGCGCGCGCGGAAGCGGTCCGGCACCTGCGGGATCACCTTGTAGCTTTGCCCGGCCATGCTGAAGCGGTTGATGTAGTTGCCGCCGAGCAGGGGCTGAAGGTCGCCGGTTATATCGCGCATGGTGAGCCCGAGGTCGGCGGCCATCGGGCGGTCGATGGACACCACCACCTCGGGGTTGTCGAACTTCAGGTCCTTGTCGAGGAATATGAACATCCCGCTACGCCTGGCGCGGCTCAGCAACCGGTCGGCGACGGCGTTGATTCGCCGGTAGTCGGTGTTCGCCTTGACGACGAACTGGATCGGCAGTCCGCCCGCGGAGCCGGGGACCGAGGGCCGCGGGAAAGTCACCGCCTTGAGCCCGGTGATGGCGTCGAGCTTCCGTTGGAGCAGCGGCTGGATCTGGATCTGGGACCGCGTGCGCTCGCCCCAGGGTTTGAGGAGCATGCCGCCGAAGGTGCTGTTGCTGCCGGCGCCGCCGCCCGGCGCGATCCCGTTCACCAGGAAGGTCATATGCTCCTCGGGGAAGGAATCGAAGATCCGCAGCATCTGTTTCGAGTAGCGCTCCAGGTAGTGCAGGGTGGCGGTCGGCGGTCCCTTGCCCTGTACGAACAGGATGCCCTGGTCCTCGGTGGGGGCGAGTTCCTGTCGGGTTCCGGTGAACAGGAAGAAGATGCTCACGAGGATCACGGCGGAGAACACCAGGACGACCGGGCGGTAGTCGAGCACGCCGTGCAGCGAGCGGATGTAACGGGCGCGCAGCCGCCCGAAGGTCCGGTCCAGGAAATGGCTGAATCCGCGCGGCGGGGTGCGGCGCAGGACCCGCGAACCCATGACGGGCGACAGCGTCAGCGCGACCACCATGGAGATCAGGACACTCGCGGCCAGGGTGAAGGCGAACTCGCTGAACAGGTTGCCGACCAGCCCGCCCATGAATCCGATCGGTGCAAACACCGCGATCAGGGTGGTGGACATGACCACGATCGGCAGCGTCAGTTCGCGGGCGCTCTGAATGGCGGCGTCGAGCGGACGCCTGCCTTCCTCGATGTGGCGGTGGATGTTTTCGACGACGATAATGGCGTCGTCCACCACCAGCCCGATGGCGAGCACGATGGCGAGCAGCGTCATCAGGTTCAGTGTGAAGTGCAGGGCGAGCATGATCAGCCCGGCGCCGACGATCGACAGCGGGATGGCGACCGCCGGGATCAGCAGCGAACGGAGCGAGCCGAGGAACAGGTAGATCACCAGCACCACCACGCCCAGGGTGATGGCGATGGTGTCCGCGACCTCGTGGATCGAGGCGCGGATGTACACGCTTCCGTCGTAGGGAATGCCGGCGCGCAGGCCGGGCGGGAAGTTCTTCCGAATTTCGGAGAAGACCTTGTGAACGCCGTCGGCCACCGTCAGGGCGTTCGCGGACGGGGTGGGGGTCACGCCGATGAAGGTGGCCGGTTGTCCCTTGAAGTACACGGACTGATTGTAGTTTTCGGCGCCGAGTCCCACGTCGGCGACGTCGCTCAGGTGGATCTGGGTGCCGTTGCGTTGCGCGATTACGAGTTTACGGAACGCCTGCACCGAGTGCAGGCTGGTGGTCGCGCGGATGGTCATCGCGACGTCGGGTCCCTTGGTGCGCCCGACCGCGGAGACCAGGTCGTTGGAGGCCAGGGCGGCGGCGACCTCGGCGGGCGTGATCCCGAGCGCGGCCATCTTCTGCGGATTGAGCCAGGCGCGCATCGCGAAGGTGTTGCCGTTGCCGGAGCCCGCCGGCAGGATCTGCGCCTGTCCCACGCCCGCGACGCCCTGGATCTTCGGCTGTACCACGCGGTTCAGGTAGTCGGCGATCTGCTCCGAACTCATGGTCCGGCTGTAGAACGCCAGGTACATCAGCGCCGTGGAGCTGCCTTCGGTCTCCTTTACGACCGGCGACTCGCTCTTCGGGGGGAGTTGGTTGCGGACTTGGTTGACCTTGGCGATCACCTGCGTAAGGGCCGCGTTGGGATCCGAGTTGAGCTTCATGTAGACCCGGATAGCGGAGACCCCCTGGGAACTGGTGGAGGTCATGTAGTCGATGTCCGGGGCGCTCGCGACCGCTTTTTCCAGGAGAGTGGTGATGAAACCCTGCACGGTGCCGGGGCTGGCGCCGGGGTAGGCGGTGGTCACCGCGATCACGGTGTTGGTCAGTTTCGGGTATTCGCGCACGGTCATGCCGAGGAACGAGCGCACCCCGAGCAGCAGGATGACCAGGTTGAGGGAGACGGCGAGGACCGGTCTCCGGATGAACAGGTCAGTGAGTCGCATCGCTGCGCCCCGCACCGCTCCCGCCGCCGATCACCACAACGGAACCGTTGTGCAACTTGATCTGTCCGGCGCTCACCACCCGTTCGCCGGGCTTCAGTCCCTTGGTCACCTCGACCCGTTCCCCGCGTTGTACCCCGATGTCCACGAGACGCCGGCGTGCGATCAGGACCGGCTTGCCCGCCTTTTCGGTCTTCTCGATCACGTACACGTAGTCCCCGTAGGTGTTGTAGTCGATGGCGGTCACCGGTACCACCAGCGCCTCGTGTTGCACCGAGCGGACCAGTGTGACGGTCCCGAACATCCCGGGGCGCAGCCGGCGGTCGGAGTTGCCCACCTGGGCGCGCACGCGGAAGTTGCGCGTCGTCGGATCGATCCGCGAGCCGATGGCCTGCACCGTCCCGGTGAAGGACTCCTTCGGGTAGGTGTTCACATGCAACGCGATCCGGTCACCCGTGCGCACCTCGGGCAGGTACTGTTGCGGGAGCGTGAAGTCGACATACAGGGGCGCCCACGACTGCAGCCCGACGAGAGCCCGGCCGGGGGTGACGTACTGGCCGAGGTCCACCTCGCGGACGCCCAGCACGCCGGCGAAGGGCGCGCGCACCGCGAGCTTGCGCAGCAGCGCGCGGTCGTTTTCCACTTGGGCGAGCGCGGCATCGTAGTTCGCTTGCGCGGTGTCGAAGTCGGCCCGGCTCGCGGCCTTGTGGCGAAACAACCGCTTTGCGCGTTTCAGGTTGATATGTGCCAGTCGCGCGAGCGCCCGGTCGTGATGCAACTGCGCCTTCTGGCTGCTGTCGTCGATCTGTACGAGGAGCCGGCCCTTGCGTACCCGCTCGCCGGAGCGGAACAGGATGCGGGTGATCTTGCCCGCCAGCGAGGTCGAGACCTCCACCCCCCGCACCGCGCTCAGGCTCGCCACCGAGTGCAGTTGCGGCGCCCACTCGGTGAGCCGGGCGGTGGTCACCGAGACTGCGGCCGGGGGCATCGCGCGGTGGGCCAGCATCTGACGCATCATGTGGCCGACGAAGGCCTTCCAGCCGAAGATGCCGCCGAAGACCAGCGCGAGCACGAGCAGCGTGAGGGCCATGCGCTTCTTCATGGGGTTCTTCTCCTGTTGGCTGCGGCCTTCGATGCGGGCGGGATCGCTCCGTTGCGATCATCGTGCCCGACGCCCGTCGGTGCCTTGGTGCCGCCCGGGCGCGGCCACCACCCGCCGCCGATCGCCGCGAACAGTGCCGTAGTGTCCCGCAGGCGCCGGGCCCGGGCCTGCAGGGTGCGGATGCGGGCGTTACGGAAGGTGATCTGCGCGTCGAGCACCCGCAGATAGTCGACGGCCCCGGCTGCGTACTGCGAGCGCGCGAGACCCAACGCCTCGTGCGCGGCGTCGAGGGCCTGTTGCTGCGCCCGTAGTATACGGGCGCCGTTCTCCACGGCACGCAGCGCGTCGGCGACCTGGGCGAAGGCGCCGAGTACCGTCTTGCGGTAATCCGCGGCCATGGCGCGATAGGCCTCCCGCGAGGCGCGGCGTTGGGCGCGCAGGAGGCCGCCCTGGAACAGCGGTTGGGTCAGGTCGGCCGCGAGGCCCCACACGTTGCCCGCGGAGTCGAAGAGCTTTCGGGGCAGGGCGCCTTGTTGCCCGAAGCTCGCCGTCAGCGACACCACCGGGTACATGCGCGCGGTGTCGATTCCGACCTGGGCGTTGGCCGCGCGCATCTGCGCCTCGGCGGCGCGGATGTCCGGGCGTTGCTGGACGAGGGCCGAGGGCAGGCTCACAGGCAGCTTCGCCGGGAGCCGGAGTCCGGCGAGTGTCCATGTATAACCCTTCCATTGCGAGGGATACTCGCCGGCCAGGATCGCGAGTTGGTGGCGGGTCCGGGCCAGGCGTTGCTCCAGGGGGGGCAGCCCGGCGCGGGTGAGGGCGAGCCGGCTGCGCTGGTCTACGACGTTCAGATACGGCACCGCCCCCAGCCGGTAGCGACGCCCGATCAGGGTCAGCAGTGTCCGCTCGTCGGCGAGGATGGTACGGGTCGCGCGGATCTGCTCGCGTAGTTCCGCGGCGGTGATGGCGAGCGAGACCACATTGGACTCGAGAGTCAGGTAGGCGGCCTGCATCTGAAATCGCCGGTAGTCGATCCGCGCCTTCTGTTGGCGGTAAACGAGGCGGTTGGCACCGAAGAAGTCGGGATAGTAGGTGACGTTGAGCCCGGCGGTGTAGAGGTTGAAAATCCGCGAGGGGAGGCCGCCGCCGAACACCGCTCCGGAGAAGCGCTGGCGCTTCGCGCCGAGTTGCCCGCTGACTTGCGGATAGAACACGCCCTCATCGGCCTCCAGGGTGGCCTGGGCCTGGCGCAGCGTCGCATGCGCCGCCTCCAGAGTGGGATTGTGCCGCAGGGCGGTCCGCAGCAGCCGGTCGAGTTCGGTGGAACGGAACAGCGTCCACCATTGCGCGTTCAGTTTTTCGCCGTAGGCGAAGTACTGGGTCGCACCGGCGCCTGCGACCGTGTGTCCCGGCTGCGCGCCGCCGGTATAGCGCTGCGTCGGCGGCGCACCGGGGGGCACGTAGCGTGGGCCGATCGTGCAGCCGGCGGCGACCAGCGCCGCCGCGCACGAGATCAGCGCCGTGCGCCCTGGAGTCATCGGCGCCGGTGTCCCGGGCGCCGCGCCCGCGACCCACGGGGTGCAGGCCGGGTAGTTGAAGACCGTTCGGGTGTGGGCACCGTGCCGAACTCCGCCACCGGGGGAAAGGGGTCACCGGTCGGCAGCGGTGCTGCGATCACGCGACAGAGCCGGCCGGCCGCTTCAACGCGCCGATCCCGGCGCGGGAATTCGCTTGAGCCGGGCATGAAGATAGCAGACCACTCGATGCACCGGCAATCCGCGCGATCGGCGCGCGAACCGCATGCGCACCGCCGGTCAGCGGCGCTGGTGGATCGGTGTGATGATGCGGCCGTCGGTGCAGGGGCCGTATTCGATCTGCACGGTGACGTGACGGAGCCCGAACCGCGCGGTCAGGGCCTCGTGAATCGCCCGCAAGGAGGCCTCGGAGTCGGCGCCGTTGGTCAGGCGCGCGTGCAGGGTGACCATGGGCCGTCGTCCGGTCAGCGACCAGGCATGCACGTGGTGCACGTCGCGGACCTGCGGGACCGCTTCGAGCACCGCGCTCCCGAGGGTGGTCGGCGTGAGGTTCCCGGGGGCCCCTTCCAGGAGGATATGGCCGGACTCGCGGGTCAGGCGCCAGGCGCTGCGCAGGATCAGCAACACGACCAGAACGGAGAGCAGCGGGTCGATCGGCATCCATCCGGTCGTGAGGATCACCACGCCGGCGACGACCGCCGCTCCCGATCCGAGGAGATCGCCGAGTACGTGCAGTGCGGCGGCGCGCAGGTTCAGGTCCTCGTGGGCGCCGTGATGCAACAGCCGGAACATCGCCGCGTTGACCAGCAGCCCGATCGTGGCGATCACCACCATCACGCCGCCGGCGACCTCGGGCGGGGCGATCATGCGTTGGATCGCTTCGACGACGATCCACAGACTCAGCGCAAGGAGTGTGACTCCGTTGACAAAGGCCGCCAGTACCTGGAAGCGTTCATAGCCATAGGAGCGTTGTTCGTCGGCAGGGCGCCGGGCGGCGCGCACCGCGAGCAAGGCCAGGAACAGCGACGCGCTGTCGGCGAGCATGTGCCCGGCGTCGGCGATCAACGCCAGTGAATGCGCGAGGACGCCGCCCGCGGCCTCGACCACCATGAACGTCGCGGTGAGGACCAGGGCGATGAGCAGGCGGCGGCTGTTGCCGCCCCCGGAGACGGCGCTGTCGCCGTGCTCGTGCGAGTGGCTCATCGGTGGTAACGCCTTGGATCCGACTCAATCACGGTCGCGCCCCGGTTCGGCGACATGGGTGGTCATGTCCCGGAGCACGGTGCGCACGTGCTCGTCATCGGCCGTATAGAAGACCTGCTTGCCGCGGCGCTCGGCGCGCATGAGCCGCGCGGCCTTGAGCAGGCGCAGATGGTGGCTGACCAGCGAGGCGGACAGACCGAAGCGATCCGCGAGGTCATGCACGCAAACGGCTTCGTCCATGCAGGCGTGGATCAGGCGCAGGCGGTTGACGTCACCGAGGAGATGGAACATCCCCGCCAGTTCCTCGGCTTGCTCGGGCGAGAGCGCCGCTGCGGGGCGGGGACGAAGGCGTGCCGTAGTGGTTTTTCCGGTCATGGGGGTGGGTCGCGCAGGGTCCGTAAGTTAACAACAATTAAGCACTTGAATAGTTGTTCATTCTATCGCATCATTCCAAAATAAGTCAATTTACAGAATATACAGGTGGATATAGGAATATCGCCGACTTTGTGCGGGGTGGCGGAGGGCCCGCGGGCGGGCTGGATCGAGTCCAGGGCCTCTGCTACGATGCCTCGGACCGGGCGGTTTCAAACAAGGACTCGAGTCATGCCGGTATGCACTGTCCCAACGGCGCTCGCCCCGCGCCGGGCCGATTCCACCCTCGGGGTGCGCGGTGGGCGGGAGAATGCCGGTTCTTCGCCGGACCCGATCGTTTAAAATATGCGTCGAACCATCGCCAAATTGCTCGTCTTTTTCATTTTGTCCGCGAACCTCGCCTGGGCCGCGGACATGGATGAAGTGCGCGCTGCGACCGAGCCCGGCAAGGTGCTGCTGGCCGGTGACCAGCCGGACGAGGATGGTTCCGGGCATTCGGTCCGGAACGCCCCTTCTTGCGACCACTACAGTCATGAGAGTGCCCACTATTCCGGGTTACTGCCGGGCTCGCTTTTACTTCCGCCGAAGAGCGACTGCGCGGTTCGACCGCTCCGGTTGACCGCTCTTCAATCCCGCGACCAAGACCCTCCCCTGCGTCCCCCCAAGATCTAAGTCTCGATTCGATTTTGCGTTGAAGTTCCGCGCGTGCTTGCGTGGTCTTGACCTGTCGTTTGGAGGCTTTGAATCCATGGATATGCATTCCATGCGGGGGCCGGTATGCGCCCGGCTGCTGAGTGTTCTCGCACTATTGTTCGTCCTCGACACGGCCACGGCGCAAGACGGCCGTACCGTAACACCGGCGAGTCCGGCGCTGCTGGATCTGGTTCGTGAGACCCTGGATGAGAATCCCGGTGTGCGGGCGGCACGGGCCGCGGTGAATGCGGCCGA
>VAPM010074600.1_pt1 | contig 23232 bp, 25 predicted proteins | sample 3395091 | NCBI WGS metagenome assembly VAPM01 (sample SAMN08290445, study PRJNA428436) | hydrothermal vent metagenome | isolation source: Deep-sea hydrothermal vent chimney 3 | place: Pacific Ocean: Juan De Fuca Ridge
TATTTAACATAATTTGCATGCTTATCAGACAAAATAAGATAAATACCGATGCAAATTGGGGTTAATATACATTAAAATAAGGTTAAGTTTGTTTTTCGATAGGTAATAGGGAAGAAGCATCGTTATGCTAGATTCAATTAAATTAATTTCATCGAGTGAATGGAGTCAGCTAGTCACTATAAGCCTTGCATTTTTAGCTTTTGTTATTTCAATTTTTGCGTATCGTCGAGCGGGTAAATCGTATTACAACAATTCAATACCGCTTGCTAAACGTAATAAAGAATTGAATATTAGCAAACCCATTCTTGAGCGTTATAAAAGCATTGATGTTTCGTTAATGTTAACGGCAAAACGTAATACGCAGAATCAATTGCGGTTAATTTTAAAAAATACCGGTATTGTCACCGCGCGTGATATTGATTTTGTTATTGGTTCACCCATTCGAGTTATTAATGCTGATGAATTAGTGAATGGCATTAATGACAGCATCGAAATTAAAGATTCTGCACTTAAACCACGTTTAACTATTATTGATGCGCGTTCAATTTTTCCGATTACTGAAGTCTTACCTGGAGTCGTTTTTGATATTTTGGCAGTAACAACAATGGGGTTTGGAAAAATTTGTGATTTCCCAATATCCATTAGTTGGGTTGATGATCGTGGTACGCGTCATTTTCAAGATGAAGTGGTTACGATATAAAAAAACATACCTCGATCGCGAGGTATGTTTTTATTATTTTAAGCTGACTTTTTAAATCCCTCAATTAATACTTTTGGAAATCTAGCCTGCGCATCTTCTACTAATTTAACATTGTTACCATCAACAATAATTAATTCATCTCGAACGTGTAACATCGCAGTTTTAAAACGAACATCAAAGTTAGGTATTAATTTAGTTGCACCGCCGCTTGCTCCTGACACTGAAACTAACATAGGTGTGATAATTAATGAGTCAAATTTTGCGTCGTCATTAATATCACTTGCTTTTAATGATTTAATTTTATCCAAGTGTTCCTTTAAAGCCGGTGCGAATTTTTCAACAGCTTTATCAATTGCATTATCACCAAGCTTATCTAAAACACCGCCACCAATTTTATCTTTTAATCCGCCAAACATAACAAACCTCCTTTTAAGTTTAAAAACTAAGTTAACAATAATATCAACTATGGTTTGAGCTTTCATTAAGTATTCAATAAATATTTTTTAGTTAATTTTTATTTAACAAAATAAACCATCACTGTTTAAAGTCACTAAACAATTTCATTGGCTGCTCTGATACAGTAAGATATTCCGACCAAAGTAATGTTTAATGTTGCAATTGAAATAATAAAACGTTGATAATAATTTTTGGAATACAAAGCTGGTGGATGCGGTATTAGTAAAATTTAATTTAAAAGAGTTTGATTACTGAAACTTTAAATTTGCATATTTTAAACCATGCAGGCTGTTGTGGTAATTTTGTGCCAGCAAGCGATATTAAGATGTGGCATTAGCAACTGCCACAAAAACTCGTTGCATTTCAAGCACAGTATTGTCGCCACGAATAATAGGCTAATCACCAAAATTAATATGAAGCAATGACTTACATCATCTAATCCTATAAAAATCACGTTATGTCAAAAAAGCGACAAATAATTACCCCTAAAAGGCTATTAACAACTCAATATCCTGACGAAACACTTGATTATTTCTCTATTTGTGGGATTATATCCCACATAATGATTGATCTTCTATTGTAGGGAAATGATGAAAATTCAAAAACATTTAAAATTAAAAACACTAACATCAGGCGAAGTAGATTTAGAAACCTGGTCACCCAAATCACCTGAAGACATCCATATTTGTTTAGACATGGGTGTTAGGGTTAAAAACCTGAAAGGTGAAATTACCTTGAATGTAACGCTTGCGACTCCTGAAGCCTTACGTCTTCGTCGAAACAGCACTGAGCTTGTTGAGAAACATACGGTGGTGGTTCAGAAGTATGACTATGCCAACGTAAGGAAGCTGCTAAAAGGTTTAATTAGTAAATGCAATCGAGAAACACAGTTTGATAGTTGTGTTGCTTTAGCAAAATATTTCCACTGGGAATATGATTATTGCAAATTAGACCAAGCCCTTTAAATGCTTATTGTTCACCCTGTTTGGGTGGGCACTTTATCGAGCCATAAGAACAAAACACGCAGCAATCACCGGGTAGCGGTTTGAGTAACTTTTTGCAGTTAGTGCATTCGTAATACCATTGACATGAATCTGTGGGCATTGTTTCAGTTTGTTGAAAACCACATTCCGGGCAACTAATGGTTGAGTCTAATTGGATTGATGGCATATTGTTAAACCGAGTTGTTGTTTGAGTCTGTGTCTATTAGTGTTGCACAATAGGGTTGTGGTGGCCAAATTAGATTGCCAACAGAAACTAGCAACATTAAAACTAATCCTGCATAGAACATATACGTGCTCCAGTTTGCTGTCCAGTATAAATAGAGCGTTGCAAGAACCATACTGGGACCAACAAAGCTCAATAATGTGCGTGACATTTTTCGGTGGGACCACCAAGCAATGGTATTACTTACAATAACAAGCATTGCAAAAATTGGTAGTAATTTATTAATAAACATTCCTTCAAACTGGGCTAAGAAGCCAAAGCCTATACTGGCTCCGAGAGCGCCCAATAATGGAAAACACGATGCACATCCCATCGCGGCAACAATAGCGCCGATTGATCCAACTTTGTCTGTGATACTCGATATTTTCATAAACTATTTTTCCATTTTTTTAAATTCAGCAAGACAACATTGGCCAGAAGGGTTTCGAATATTGCACGCGCATTGATGGGATTTTGTTTGTTTAATAACAAAATCTTTTATCACCTTTGCCGTACCAGTATCGAGAGCATGTTGGTATTGTTGTTTTGAAATATCAAAGCAATAGCATAACCAGCCTTGTTGTATTTCAAGTTTATCCCGAACTTGTGATATTTTATAGCTATTTTTATTATCTGAAAAATAAATAGTATCGCACTGGTTGTTGCAACAGTGATAAAAATTCTCACTTGGAGTATCTAGGTTTAAAGGAAATACGACATGTTGTAAAACTGTTGTTAGATCAACCGCGATACATTTTGTATTGCACTGCGGGCAGATAAGTTTTTGGCTTTTCTTATTTTCATTTAATTCTGGGCTACAACATTCTGACATAATCTACTCCGTATAAAGTGATTATAAACTCTGTACCTACGTACAGAGTCAATGCCAATCGCTTCATTAGGTGGCGTAGTCGACTTTTTAAATTACCTCGATGATTGCGATTGCAGTGTTTTAGACTGTAGTTTGACAGAGTGTGTTGATTAGTGATGATAGTTATTAGAACGAAATAAAATTAAAGACAATTGTCATTCAGGATTTTGCAACGTCACCGTTCACCGTTTGCAACATTTTTTTAATAGTAATCGGCTACGATGCGAAAAATAATAAATTTGTTACGTTTAGTTTTCTTAACAATTATAGAATAGATAGTGTGGCGCGGATTGTTGTTTGATTAATCCAGTAACTTATCGTGTTTAACTTCGTCATAGGGTAAAATTCGTTCTTGAACAACACGCCAATTACCATGTTCCTTTTCGAGTAATACTTCAATACCCTGTGCTGAAATTGCACCATCTGTTGCCTCAACGGCCTCATAGGTTTTAAACATTACACGTGAATCGGTATGGGCTTGCAATTTGAACCCCTGAAAACTGATGCTCTTAATAATATTATTTGCAAATTCATGTTTACATTGTGTCGCCCAATCGTTGTAACCAATATTGTCGAAGTCTGGAATACCTGTAATATTAACTTTTTTTGATATTAAATTCATGTGTGCATCAAATTGCTTATTTGCAGCGGTCTCAACAATTTTATTCATCCAATTTTTTGCAATGGCAGTTGCTTGTTCACTCATATTATTAGTTATCCTTTGGTTATAAGTATTTAAATCCAAGTGCTAATGTAGGCTATTATATCAATATAAATCAAGAAATGATTGCTTGTGGATACGCTATTGGTGAGGGCTTTCGCCTATCTTGTCTTGCAGCTACCAAAATATCAACTTGATATTATAATCATAGAAGTTATCATGATTCCATTTAGCCTATTTTAAAAAAGGACGACGGTATGATTGGAAAATATAACATTGCATTTGGATTTATTTATTTAGTGTTCACCGCATCACTTGGCGTTGTAATGGTTGATATGTATCAGGATTATGGAAAAATTGCGCAACAAAAACAAAGTTCAGTTGGTCGACTTCAAGCGTTAGCAGGTAGTGATTTCGAAGAAGAGCTAGAACCTCTTGTGGCAATTGATATCGCCAAGGCAAATACCAATGGAATTTTAGGGTTAAATAAATTGTTAAATTCAGCTGCTGAAATTGATGCCATCAAAGGTGGGGCGCATGCCCATGGTAATTTGGAATCGGTGCTGAATATCATTGTTGGATTGGTTTTATGTTTTATCAGCGCCGCAAAATGGTTAAAATATTTAATCAGTGGTTTATTTATAGTTGGTGCTGTCATGCATTCCGGCATGTTGTATTTATCAACTGTGTTTGGATTTAGTTGGGCGGCTTTTTTACTTGAAACTGGAGTTGGTCCCATTGCAATTTTAATTGGCCTGTTACTTATCGGTGTTACCACCTTATTTAAATTTACAAATAAAATAGTGATAGATTGATGCGCGAACTTTATCCTAAAATTAAACCTTATACCAGTCATACTCTCGCGGTAGATGCGCCCCATGAATTGTATATTGAAGAGTGCGGCAATCCGGATGGCGTGCCGGTGGTTTTCATTCACGGTGGCCCGGGTTCTGGTTGTGAAAATTATCACCGCCGATTTTTTGATCCAGAACGCTATCGCATCATATTGTTTGATCAACGTGGTAGCGGTCAATCAACTCCACATGCTGATTTAACCAATAACACCACTCAAGCATTGGTTGCAGACATGGAAGCAATTAGAAAATTCTTGCATGTATCGCAATGGATGTTATTTGGTGGATCGTGGGGCTCAACCTTGGCATTGGTTTATGCACAAGCACATCCTGATAAAGTGCTGGGTATGATAGTACGCGGTATATTTTTATGCCGCCAACGCGAAATTGATTGGTTTTATCAAGAAGGTGCCAGTCGGTTATTTCCCGATTTATGGCAAGATTTTATAAAACCGATCCCCGAAAATGAACGCGACAATTTAGTTGCTGCTTATTATAAACGCTTAACCAGTGATAATGAAATTGAACGTTTTACTGCTGCAAAAGCTTGGTCTTTGTGGGAAGGTCGCACGGCTTGTTTAATACAAAAACGTTCGGTAGTGGATCACTTTTCTGATATGCACACGGTATTAAGCCTTGCGCGAATCGAATGCCATTATTTTATCAATAATAGTTTTTTATCCGAAAATCAAATATTAAATAATATGGACAAAATTAATTACATACCGGGAATTATTATTCAAGGCCGCTACGATGTTATTTGTCCTGCGGAAAGTGCTTGGTTATTGCATCAACAATGGCAAATGTCGGATTTAGAAATCATCCCCGATGCGGGTCATTCTGCCAGTGAACCGGGTATTGTTGATGCGTTGATTAAAGCAACGCAATACATGTTGAGCCGTATTAATGGTGATTAAGTAAATGATAGCATTATTACAACGAGTGACTCAGGCCAGTGTCAGTGTTGATCAAGAAATTATTGGGGAAATCCAACAAGGCTTGTTAGTGTTGCTTGGAATTGAGCGCGGTGATAGTGAAACTCAAGCAAGTCGTTTATTACAACGTGTATTAAATTATCGTATTTTTTCTGATGCACAAGATAAAATGAACTTAAACGTAACTGATATTAATGCTGGTGTGTTAATTGTACCGCAGTTTACGTTAGCGGCTAATACCAATAACGGCAATCGTCCCAGTTTTACATCGGCAGCAGCGCCTCAAGATGGTAAACGGTTGTATAATTATTTTGTAGCCGAGTCTAAATTAAAATATTCGACAATTGCGACAGGGCAGTTTGGAGCCGATATGCAAGTTGCGCTAATTAATGATGGCCCGGTGACGTTTTGGTTGCAGGTAACGCCGTGAGGGGTTATACCGAGAATAATAAATAATAACCGGCATTAAAAAATACATGAAATAGAATCGGAGGAATTAAACTATGATAACGTTCTTTTAATACGCCAAATACCAATGATGGAATAAAAACTAAGCTTGCCCATAATGGTGGATGGTATAAAAAATGCAACGAGGTAAATAATATACTGCTGATTATATTTGCTTTACTTAAATGAAAAAAAACAATGCCCGGAACTTTTTCTTGAAAAAATTCCATCACCGCACCACGAAATACAATTTCTTCAAATATAGGATAGAGTATCACCGGCAAGATAAAAGCCATTGGTGTTGCTAATGGCCAAAGTAAATTTGATGTAATGGGCAGAAAGTAAGACAAAGCAAACCAAAAAAATACTGCGCAACCTATAATAACCCATACCAATGGATCGTTAACTAAAAATACTAAAGGTTTTTTATGTTGATTCATGAGTATGTGTGATAAGTATCGATAACGGCTATTAAGTCATCTTTTGATACGGGTTTTGATAAAAATTGATTCATTCCAGCTTGGATGCAACGCTTTTTATCTTCGACTGTGGCGTTTGCCGTTAAGGCAATAATTGGAATATTAATATTACTTTTAATGATTTCACTATCAAACGTTTGTTTGCGCCATTTAGTAGTTGCTTCTAAGCCATCCATGTCGGACATACGCATGTCCATTAAAACAATATCATATTTACTGTTAATTAAAGCATTAATAGCCTCTTGTCCGGATATGACTCGAGTGGTTTTATAACCCTCTTGCTCTAAGAAAGTGCAGATGACTTTTGCATTAATATCACTGTCTTCTGCTATTAAAATTGAATAATTATTATTTCTAGATTTGTCGTTAATGTCATTGTTAGTTTTTGGCGATATCAGCTTATCAGTGGAATATAATGATAAAATTATTTGTTTTAAATTGTCTATGATTATTGGTCGAACAATATAATGCTGATACAAGTTTTTATGTTCATTATCTAATATGTTAATATTTTCAATATTAGTTATTAAGATTAAATTTGTTTTAGATAAATATTGATTTTTTATTTTTTTCGCGAAAGTATCTCTATTGGGAGACAGATGAGATTCGCTAATAATAACTGTTACTTTAGAATTGCCTGAATGCGCAGCCAAATAATTAATAACATCAGATTCGTTATTAGCCATAATCGGGTTTAGTTTTAAAAAAATTAAATATTTTTCAATGATTTGGGAGCTTGATTTTATGTCATCTAGCACGATTATATTGCAATTAGAAAGGTGCGATAAATCAAAATCGTTATCGTGATATTCTGCATAGTGGTAAGGTATCTCAACCCAAAAAACACTGCCTTTGTTTTCGTCACTGCAAGCTGCAATTTCACCACCCATCAATGTCGCTAATTGATGTGATATGGTGGTGCCAAGCCCCGTACCAGAATGCCTGCTGGGGCTAATATTTTTTCCTTGGTAGAATGGTTGAAATATTTTTTCTAATTGCTTGTTTGGAATTCCTAGGCCTGTGTCGCGAACCTCGATTTTAATTCTCACTAGTTCATTGTTTTTATTAGCTACTACCGTAGTCGTAATAGTCACTTCACCTTGGTCGGTAAATTTAATGGCATTACTGACTAAGTTTAAAATAATTTGTCGTAATTTATCGGGATCACCTTCGACTATTTTGGGAATGTTGGGTTGTATATAACTAATGAGTTCAATCGACTTTTCATTTGCTAATGGTGTAAATAATTTCACAACACCGTGTATAACGTCAGCCAAATTAAATTGTGTTATTTGCAGATGATATTTTCCGGCTTCTAATTTTGAAACGTCTAATATATCATTTATTAACGCATGTAGTGCCGTTGAACTTTGTTGCAATGCCACGACGTATTCTCTTTGTAATTGATCCAGTTTAGTATTTTCTAGCAAACTAGTCATACCGATAATGCCACTCATGGGAGTGCGAATTTCATGGCTCATGACTGCTAGAAATTCACTTTTTATATTATTGGCTTTGATTGCAGCTTGTTGCGAGTGTTTTAATTTTGATGTCATTTTATTAACGTATAATGGCAAAATTATTAAAAACAGGGTAAATAATGTTGATGAGAATGAATCTGCGTGCCAGCTATTAAATAACCATAAAACATAGAGATAGCCAACTAGTGCAATCAGCGTTGTTACAATTAATGGGCCTCGGCCATAGCGAGTGCCATAACCGACAAAAATCCATGGGAATAATAAATAATAGGCGCTAAAGGGACCCGAGCCAGTTAAAATCATGGTGTAACAGACGCTGCCGAGATCACATAACGGCGTTAAATAGGGACGTATTGTTGATTGTGGAATAATTAAGATAGAGATTAGTATCGCTATGGAAATAACCAAGAATAAAATCATAAAGCTAAGATAATTTTTAATGTCTAAATTCTCTAGCTCGGCTGTAAATTGCAGCCATATTAATATCGAGATTGTTACCCATATCGCTAATCGGTATATCGATTGAGTAAATTCAGGGTTATTACGCAATGTCTCGTTAATTTTCATGATTTTAGTTTATCTCATGTTGTCTGAAATAACATTTATTAACATGCATACTATTTGATATACTGCTTGAAATATCGATTTTAATAACTCGCTTGTCATAAAGGCTCATAATGAACAGTAATATTCGTCCAGATTTACTACCAACTGAAACAAAGTGCAGTTATTGCCCCGGAACGATCTGTTGCAGCTACACAACCCAGCAAATTGATTCGCCGCGTAAAATTGATGATTTTGATCATTTATTGTGGCAAATGGCACATAAAAATATTCAGGCTTATAAAGATGAGGATGGTTGGTTTTTATTAATTTTAAATCAATGCCAGTTTTTACAAGACGATGGAAGTTGCGGTACTTACGAAACTCGACCACAGGTTTGTCGCGATTATAAAAATGATTACTGTGAATTTGATTCGCCTGCAGAAGGTGATTTTGAATTATTTTTTGATGGCTATCAATCGCTATTAAAATATTGTCAAAAACGCTTTAAAAAATGGGATTCACGTTTTTCTAGTTGAGTTTGTAAATTCATTTGCTTGTATTTTTAATCTAAGGACTGACCTAGATCAATGCGTTAATATTTATTTGCTATTATTGTAACACGATGAAAATTAATATAGCTGATTTTAACAATAAAAATACTAACCCGTTTAATCTTGGCGATGCTGGTTTATACCAAGCATGGCGAGATATTAAGCTTAAAGATTACCCGAAAAATATTGCCGATCTTATTGTTGAGGTAAATGATCCGCGCGCATTAACGAAGCACGAATATCAAAAACTCATCGACGTTTGTCGAAAAACCAATATGGTTTTATATTCTAGCAAATCCGCTAATGATCCTGATCCGGAAATACCGCTATCATTGGGTCGTCGTTTTGTTGGTAGTAAACTCGATAATAATTGGTTAGCTGATGAAACTGGCCTAAGCTCGTTAACTGTTGCAAGCGATAGTGTGCGGCAACAGTATATTCCGTATACCAATCGGGCGATTCAATGGCACACCGATGGTTATTATAATCCACGGCATCAGCAAGTTCATTCACTATTATTACATGCGGTGCAACGTGCGGCATCCGGTGGTGAAAATTCTTTATTGGATCACGAAATTGCTTATATCTTGTTGCGTGAAAAAAATCCAGATTATATTACTGTATTGATGCGCGACAATGTGATGACGATTCCTGCTCGAATACAATCCGGAAAAATTGTGCGAGCAGAAGAGTCTGGCCCGATATTTAGTGTTACAAGCAAGGGACACTTACACATGCGTTATACCATTCGTGATAATAACGTCATGTATTTGGAAGACGAGTTATTACAACAAGCTTTAGATTATTTGAAACTAATTTTATCGGGTGACTCACCTTATATATTTACTGGTTTACTGCAACCGGGAATGGGCTTATTAAGTAATAATGTGTTACATAACAGAACAGCATTCACCGATGATGCTGAGCACAAACGTCATTTGTACCGTGCACGTTATTTTAGTCGGTTATCGAATAGTTGAATAATTAATTTTATTCGGTGGTGATAAAATTTGTTCTAAAATATTTAATATTTTAATTAATGGTGCGGGTAAATTTTCAGGGTCCAACGTGTCCATGATATTTTTCATGGTTAACCCCAGTTCGGTATCACCTTCAATAACTAAGCGACGTTGAAAAAATAGAGTGTCAGGATCTATTTTTTGGTTTGCCAGTAAAACGAGTTCGTTTAAATTGCAGCGTATAGTCGCATCAGAAGTAGTGCTATCGATAACGTGTAATTTATTTTTGCTGACGGTACAGGTCCAGCTTAGGTGACAATCTTCAATTTCAAATTTCAAGCGAGAGGAATTTAAAAAATCCATATCGCCCTCCAGTAAGGCTTCGCTAAAAACACGTTGCAACAGTCGATTGAGGATTGCTTGCTGCATTCGAGTTGGCATAAGATGAAATGGTTTGGCTATTAATCGCGGCACGTGATGCGACAGTTTGCTTTGGAGTGCTAGTGGTATTGCTAACATGGCTATCTCTGTTTTTAATGTAGATACTATTTAAAAATATTTGCAAGTAAGTTGTATTGATTTGAATCAATTTATGTAAGTTTTTAATTTGATATGCTGATTTTATCGTGCGTTATATTAAAATAAGGAAGCTAAATGTATTTACCGAGTGTTGTTAATTCATTTGGCAAAGCTATGCGGTTAAAGTATGGCGAAAAAATTCATAAAATCAGTATTAATGCTGGAATGACTTGCCCTAACATGGATGGTACTTTGGGGCGTGGTGGTTGTACTTTTTGTAATAACGCATCGTTTAATCAAAACATCAAAAAAACACCGGAAATTAACAAGCAAATTGCGGCAGGTAAATACGTGGTTCATAAGAGAACTGGCGCAAAAAAATACATCGCTTATTTTCAAGCTTATACCAATACTTATGCTGATGTAGATTATCTGAAGCAACTTTATGATATTGCTTTGGCTGATCCAAAAATTATTGGTTTATCCATTGGAACCAGACCCGATTGTGTTCCCGATTCGGTGTTAGCTTTATTGGCAGATTATCAACAGCAGGGATATGAGGTGTGGTTAGAGCTAGGTTTGCAATCGGCATTTGATGAGAGCTTGCAGCGGGTGAATCGTGGCCATGGTTTTTCAGCTTATGTTGATGCAATTAAACGTGCCAAAAAATATCAATTACAGGTGTGTACTCATTTAATTATTGGTTTACCCGGTGAGACGGCACAACAAAGTTTGGTTTCGCTCGAACGTGTGTTGGAGCTTGGTACTCAGGGGTTAAAGCTACATCCGTTACACGTTGTAAAAGGCACGCAATTAGCAAAACAGTGGCGACGAGGTGAATATCAGGCCATGACATTAGATAAATACATTGATATTTCAACACGTATCGTTAGAAATACGCCAAAGGATATTATATTTCATCGATTGACAGCGACCGCGGCCAGCAATATTTTACTCGCGCCTCAATGGTGTTCACAAAAGTGGTTAGTATTAAACGCCATTCATAAACGCTTGTGGCTATTACAAAACAACGCATCGTATTTACCAACTTAAATGGGTTTATTATGGAATTAGTTTGTCCTGCAGGCAGTTATCAATCACTAAAAATGGCTATCAGCAATGGTGCTGATTCTGTGTATATTGGTTTTCAAGATGAGACCAATGCGCGGCATTTTTCAGGTTTAAACTTTAATGACAACAAAATTAAAGATGCCGTGGCGTATGCGCACCGCCATAATGTTAAAATTATGGTGGCGATTAATACCTATGCGCAAGCTGAGCATTGGTCGCATTGGCAATCAGCGATTGATAAAGCGGCTAGTTTAAATGTTGATGCAGTTATTGCCGCTGATATTGCAGTGTTAGATTATGCCTCCAAAAATTGGCCTAAGTTAAATTTACATTTGTCCGTACAAGGTTCGGCTACTAACCATGAAGCTCTGCAATTTTATAAAACCCATTTTAATATAAAACGCGCAGTTTTACCGCGAGTATTATCTTTAGCGCAAGTTCGAGCTTTGTCAAAAAAGAGCCCGGTTGAGTTGGAGGTGTTTGGTTTTGGTAGTTTGTGTATTATGGCTGAAGGTCGTTGCCATTTGTCGTCGTACATCACTGGCGAGTCTCCGAATATGTGTGGCGTTTGTTCACCTGCTAGCGCAGTTAGTTGGAGTGAGCAAAATGGTGTTTTAGAATCACGTCTTAATAATATTGTGATTGATCGCTATCAAAAAAATGAACAAGCTGGTTATCCAACCTTGTGCAAAGGCCGGTTTGATGTTGAGGGGCAATTACAACACGTACTCGAAGAACCAACCAGTTTAAATACCTTGGATATTTTACCAGAGCTTCACGATATCGGAATCAGCGCGGTTAAAATTGAAGGTCGGCAGCGCAGCCCGGCTTATGTGAAACAGGTAACTCAAGTGTGGCGCGCAGCAATTGATAGTTATCAGGCGGCACCTAAAAATTATCGTGTTGCTGATAATTGGAATAAATCCCTCATGAGTTTGTCCGAAGGGAATCAAACCACGTTAGGTGCTTATTCACGCCCTTGGCAATAGAATATTCGTTAAAATAAATCGAGAATAAGAGTAATGAAATTATCATTGGGTAGCATTCAATATTATTGGCCGCGTAATACGGTTTATGAATTTTATGAAGCCATGGCTGAACAAGCAGTTGATATTGTTTATTTAGGTGAAACCGTTTGTGCCAAACGGCGAACTTTAAAATTGCAAGATTGGTTAGACATTGCTGCGAGTTTGGTTGATGCGGGTAAAGAAGTTGTGCTTTCTACATTGACATTAATTGAGGCTGAATCTGAATTAAGTGTCGTTAAAAAAATCTGTCGACAAAATGATTATAGTATTGAAGCTAATGATATGTCAGCGGTACAAATATTATCATCACAAGGCATAAAGTTTATCGCAGGGCCATTTATCAATATCTATAATCAACGATCACTCGCGATGTTACATCAATTGGGTTTAAAGCGTTGGGTTATGCCTGTGGAGCTTTCGCAAGAAGCGATTGAAACCATTATAAAAAACAATGCTGAATTTTCAAATGAAATTGAAATAGAGTTATTCGCTTATGGAAAATTACCGTTAGCTTATTCGGCGCGTTGTTTTACGGCTAGAAGTAAACAGTTAGCAAAAGATGACTGTCAATTCATTTGCCGTGATTATCCTCAAGGTTTGGATATTCTTAGTCAGGATAATCAAGATGTTTTTACTATTAATGGCATTCAAACGCAATCTGGTTATACTTGTGATTTGTCTCATGATATGGCAAGTATAAAAGAGACCGGAATTGATATTGTTCGAATAAGCCCGCAATTACATTCAACAGAATCAATAATTAAAAAATTTAAAGAATCGATTGATAATAATATTGACGATATTGCTAGTGATGATAAATCGTGTAATGGTTATTGGCATAATAAAGCAGGGATGTTGAATTTATAATAAAAGCAATAATACCGATTAAAATTGATAGCTGTGGATATTTAAAGCGCATTGTTGGAATTCCTTACGATTCTTATTTAGCGTTTAGGTGAAAAAAAATATAAGATCTAAATGAACAACTTGCTTCATATTTTTTTTAAGTGCATTATTATTTTATCAGCAACACGAAATGAGTTGGCATAAATTGTCCAAGTGAATGGCACACTGCCACCAGTCGGCATAAAGCTGGCATCCGTGACATAGAGGTTATCCACATCGTGTGCTCGACAATCTGAATTTAAAACCGATGTTTTTGGATCGTTGCCAAAACGACAACCGCCAGCAACGAGGTTGGCTGGTGGTGAGCCGCTAACACCATAACGAATGTTTTTTGCGCCCATCGCGGACATGACTTTAACGGCTTTTTTGCTAAGAAACTCTGCGATTTTTAGATCGTGATCGTGATAACCAATACGCACCCGTGCTACCGCTGAGCCCCATTTATCTTTTATTTTTGGATCGAGGCTGACAAAGCAATCATCTGTTGGTAACCAGTCACAAAAAACTTCAAACCGAAAATCTTTTTTGCCAGTAAATGCGGTTTTTAATTTATCTTTGAGTGGCTTACCCCACAGTAACTTGTCGTTGTCATCCCATTTTAATGAATTTGCTCGTGAAACAGCATTAGGATGGCGCAGTAAAAAATCGATGGTGCCGCCTTTAACGCGTTTTGGAAATTGAGCGTCTTTAAAATAATACCAATCTTGTAAACCACGGTTGATAAAAGGCCCTCGCGTTTTAAAGGCTTGGGCGTCCGTTTTGGTTAAATTTTTATAGTGAAATTCTCCGGTGCCGGTGCCACCAGCCGAAAATAATAAATTTTTTCCAACTTGTTGATTGTTATTGGCTAAGCCATTTTTGTGTTTCGGGCCACTGGAGCTGAGTAATAAGCGTGATGTTTCAATCGCATGACAGGCGACAACGAATATCGTTGCCGATACGCTGTGGTTTTTTGCTTGTTCGTCAAAATATTCTGCGCTGGTGACTCGCCCTTCATTATTGCTGATTAATCGATGAACTTTAGCGTGAGCAATGATGTCACAGTTGTTGGTTGCGATAGCGTTATTGAGTAGTGCCGCTCTGGAGCTGCCTTTAGCACCGGTGGAGCAACCATAGCTACCACAAAATCCGGAGTATTCGCAGCCGCGTCGATTATTGTCGGCGTAGGGTAATACTGCTCGTGCGGTCGTTAGTGGGGTTAAGTTTATTTTTCGACAGGTTTCATCAAACAGTGTTGATATAGGGTGTTCGTTTGTTGCCGGAAAAGGAAATTTGGATGTTGAACGTGGTTCTAAGAATTGATGCGCTTGCACCACACCGGATACGCCAACAGTTTTTTCTACTTTGCTATAATAAGGTTCGAGATCAGAATAGCTAATTGGCCAGTCAGCTACATTGGCACCATCGATAACGCCAAAAGTGCTTTTTAATTTAAAGTCTTCCGGTTTAAGGCGATAAAAAAATCCGCTCATAAAATTACTGGCACCACCAACGCAGCTGCCATTCCAAAAGTCCCAACCGGATTCAGAAGTGGGCTCGGCTATCCATTTATAATTGCCCTGTTTATCTTTGCCATTATAATCTTCGATGACGTGTTGTTCGTCTTTGAGTTTTGGGCTATATACTTTTCGGCGACAACAGGCTAACTCGTCTTTGAAAAAATCCGATTCGGTAAACCAAGGACCTTTTTCGAGCACCACGACTGAATATCCTGCTTGACTCAAGCTTAATGCGACCGGACCACCGCCTGCACCACTTCCAACAACACACACGTCATAGTGCTTGGTCATAATGTATAGTACTTTTTATTTTTACTGGGTTGAGGGAATCCCGGTTGATGCTGTAACCAAATCCAACCAATGCCATTTGGGTTGCCGCCATAGACTGGGTCGGTTAGTAGTGCTTCAAAAATATAAAGCAGTAACGTGGCTAACCAGTTTTGGCCTGCATTACTTTGTTCAATTTTTCGTAATACAATTTCTCGATTTTTTTGGTTTAACAACCTAAAGTCTTTGCGTTTTAATTTATTGGATATACCATTGAGCCAGTTAACACCGTTGAGGATAAATTTTTTATCTTCAAACTCCATATCAGGTGTATTTAATGTGTTGTTGAGATAGAGTGTTGCATTAATATCATTGGCACCGGGTGAATCATCGGTGGCAGGAAATAAATGTTGTTGCACAGCCGCAAAAGTAAGCCAGGGTTCTTGGTCTAAATTGGTTGTTGTTTTGGCAAAACTAAAACGCGGTAATAGACTTGTTGCTATTGAGATGCCACTCATTTGCAACAAAAATCGACGTCGGTCTTGTAATTTTGTTTGGTTTTTTAATATTGAATCGGGCAGTTCTTTATCCCAATCATCTAAAATATTTGCCATGTTGCTTCAACTAATCAGGGTTGTTTTATTCGTTGCTAGCATACTAACGCAATTTTTCTGCTTTTTTAATGCAACAAGTAAGCCTGATTGATTAGGATCAAGTAATTTTTTTAGCATTAATTGACTACAATAGCTCACTAAAGTGATGAATGGCTTTAAAATCTTCGACATCTTTAATGTCGCGTTGGCTATCGGGTTTATAAATCGCTAATAAATGTTTTATGCCATATTGTTGCGCTGATCGTAATACCGGAATACTGTCATCGATAAATAAAGTGGTGTTATTGTCAAACGGGTATTGTTGTTGTAAGCGCCCCCAAAACGCTTGGTGTTCTTTGGGGATGTTAAAATCGTGTGAACAAATAATGTTATCAAGATGGTGGTGTAGCGCGGTGTGTTTCATTTTAAGGTTTAAACTTTTTTGGTGGGCATTGGTGACTAATACACGTTGAATATTTTTTTGCTGCAACATTTCCAGAAAATCCAGCACGTGGGGTTGCACGGCAATTAAATGATTGATTTCAGATTTTAATAATTCAATGTCCAGCCCGAGAGTTTCGCTCCAATAGTCAACACAATACCAATTCATGGTGCCTTCGAGTTCACGAAATTTGGGTATTAGCTGTGCATTGGCAGCGGCGATATCAATATCGTGTAATTCGGCATAGCGTTGTGGCACGTGGTATTGCCAGAAGTAATTATCAAAATTGAGATCCAGTAAGGTGCCATCCATGTCCAGAAAAACAGTTTTTATGGTGTTCCAATTAATCATAGTTTTATAAATATATTATATAAATCAGTTATTTAGATGATTCAAAACGTAAATTATGTAAAGTGTTAAATTTATCAAGAATTTAGTCTAGGATTATAGATATTACCGCAAATTAATGACATGAAAATTGTTTATTAGTCCAATGGAGTTCTGGATGTTAAGAAAAATAATACCGTTGATAGTGATTCTGGGTTTTAGCAATTTAATCAGTGGTCTTACCGCAAATGAAGTGACTCCTGAAGAGCTTGAGCGATGGTTTAATGACGATAGTATGGAGCCCCCAAATTACACTTATGTGAATGAAGGGGAGTTGGTTTTTTTAAAAGATAAACCTCAAAAATCGATCCATCATCATTCTAACTTAATGATTATTGAAGAAAATAGCTTGGCAGATGGTTGGGTTAAAATGCGTCAGTGCCATCAAAATATGGATGTTTTTAGTCAGGTACAAATTGTATTTAAAGCGGATCGAGTCAGGGATATTAAGGTAAGCTATTCAAAAAATATCGGCCGTGCTTGGGTTGAAGGTTCCACTATTCAACTTGTTGATGTACAAGTCGATGCACAGATTTGTGTCGAAGGTTTTAGTAAGGCGTTATTGGTGAATGACGATGGTTCTTATACCTTGCACAGTGGCCCCTTTATGCGTCGTTTTTTAGATGGCTATTATCCAATGCACGTCTCGATGGATGTGCTGTATCAAGGGACAGGTTTAAAAATGGTTGATATTAGTCCTAGCATTCAAGATGGATTTAGTTTGACTTCTAAAAAAGAACAGCTGGACGTTGATGCGTGGTTTGAAGGTAAATTACGTACTAAGATTCGTTTTAGTGTTGAAAGCTTATGATAACATTAAGATAAATGAATTACCAAAAATCAAGCATTTAATTAGAAAATTGAATGCTAATTCACGAATAATCGTTTATTATCACTAGTTTATGTTAAAGCTAGTTGATATGCCGAAACTTCCTAAAATTATAGAGATAAACACTTTAGCGCAAACACGTTTTTTTTGTGTTGAAGGTGTTGATTTAGAATTTTCAAATGGTGCTCGGGCTAGCTATGAGCGATTAAATACCAAAGGTAGTGCGGCAGTATTAATTGTGGCAATGCTTGATGCCGACACCGTATTGTTAGTGCGCGAATATGCTGGTGGTGTGCATCGTTATGAGGTCTGTTGTCCTAAAGGTAAAATAGAGGCAAACGAAGAAATTTTAGATGCAGCGAATCGAGAGATCAAAGAAGAAGTTGGTTATGGTGCGCATCAATTGGAATTTATAAAGTCGATGACATCCGGTCCGGGTTATTCAAATCACACCACACATATTGTGTTAGCACGTGATTTATATAAAGAACAATTACCCGGTGACGAGCCGGAAACACTCGAAGTTGTTATGTGGAAATTATCAGAGCTTGAAACTTTAATGCAACAACATGATGTTACCGAAGCAAGAACCATTGCGGCATTATTTTTGGTTAGAGAAAAGTTAAAAGCAAGCGACTAAGCAATATAATGTTGTATAAGATAAAAGAGAAAAATTAAATAATGTCATCAAGTCCTTTTAGTGTTGTTGAGCTAAGAAAAATTCAAGAACCTATTATTGAGTTAGCAAGTCTTGCAGGTGGTCGAATCATGGCGGTGTATGATGCCGGTTTTGAAGTTACCGAAAAACAAGATAACACGCCATTAACCGATGCCGACATGGCAGCACATGAAACAATTCTTGAAGGTTTAAAAAAATTAACACCCGATATCCCTGTGTTATCAGAAGAATCTACTGACATTAGCTATCACGAGCGCCGCAGTTGGAGTCGTTATTGGTTAGTTGATCCACTTGATGGTACTCGAGAATTTATAAAACGTAATGGTGAGTTCACTGTTAATATTGCGTTAATCGAAAAAAACCAGTCACGCCTCGGTGTTATTTATGTTCCAATTAACGGCAAGTGTTATTATGCATCTTATATGAATGGTGCTTATCTTTCGACAAGTAATAGTGAGCCACAGCGATTATCGTGTGCGCCTCGAAAACGTCGTCCAGTATTAGTTGCCGGTAGCCGGTCTCACGGAAATGAAATTTTACATGAATATTTAAAAAAATTAGGCAATTATGAAATCAGCCCCTTAGGCAGTTCTTTAAAGTCGTGTTTAGTTGCTGAAGGCCAGCTTGATCTATATCCTCGATTAGGGCCAACCTCAGAATGGGATACCGCAGCAGCACAATGTATTGTTGAAGAATCGGGTGGTCGACTTACCGATGTAAACATGCAGCCAATTCGCTATAACACTAAAGAGTCATTATTAAATCCACATTTTTTTGCCTTTGGCGATATCGATGAGGATTGGTCCAAATATTTGCCGTAAAATACATATTATCTTCGTAGGTTGAGGTGAGTTTTTTTTGAATCCCAACAGCGGTGTTAATTAAAATATCATTGTTGGGGGTTAAATTTATTTAGTTCAAGTGACGAAATAAATATTAATGGTTTTGCATATCATAAACTTCCATAATCGAAACTAATTCTTGCAATATAATTTGTTGTTCATCAATATTAATAGTATGAGCTTCGTTGATAAGTTCATCATTTTTTAATTTGATTATACATTGCCGAACATAAGTGCAACCTTGGTGACAGATATTATCCAATACTGCTTCTAATTGTTTATTGATACGATTCATAATTATTAATTCACTGGACCACTGTTATTTAAATAAGCATTTTCAAAAACAGTGTCGCGCGAAATTTCTGTTTCATTAACAAGGCTTTCATTTAAAATACTCATCGAAATAGTTGTTTGTAATGTTGCTTGCAAATGTGTGTGGGTATATTGGTTGCTAGTATTATTTGAATTACCGTTGGAATTCACTAACGAATTTAATGCGTGATATTTTTCATTATCACAAAGTCCGGTCGTTTCAAATATGTTGGCAGTTTGATACATCGAATCTAATTTATCTGAATGAATAAATGGTGCATTAAATTGTTTTTTTGGCGTATTGGCATATTCTGATGATATTAAAGATGAATAACTTCGGCGTAATATTGCTTTGTCGTATAAACCACTGATTAAGTTCTTATCAGGTTGCTCAATTATAAGCGCTCTTAGCTGTTTGGACAAGAATGGCGTGCGGCCTTCAAGGGTATTAGCCATTTCCATGCGATCACCAACCCAATTTAATATCAGAGTCGGTAAGTGGGTTTTTGCAAAATAGTTCTGCCATAGCAACAAGCTATGTTCTGGATCGCATAAATCATCTTCCAAATTACTTAGTCCTGCTGAAAACCAACTGGCAACCGATGCTGCTTGAGATTGCAGCCAAGTTTCGGCTTGTTGCTCTCCCAGTAGCGCAGCAGTAATGGTTTGTATTTGGCCAAACAATGGATGGGCGACACCCAAAATACGAATACTGTCAATAAAATCATCACCATTACCAGCGGCACTGGAACCGGATAACCACGGGTTTTTAGTGTGTGTAGAGTATTTATTGAGGTACAAGCTGTCACGTTGAAATTCGCCAAACGGTTTATTACGTAGTAAATTCTCAATATCACTTGCACTGCTTGCTTTACCACGAAGCCGCATGGCCTGTTTCCACCAACTAACATAGCGATAACTCGGATAACCGCAGAGCAACTCATCAGCACCATCACCGGTTAAAACCCCTTTGACGTATTTTCTGGCAAAAAGGCTCAACCACCATTTAGCTGCACCATTGGTATAGGGTTGTACTAATTCGCTATTTTGAATCGCTAATGGGTATGAGTAATTTAATGCTGGATTATTAATTTTTAATACATGCGGATCAAATCCCAGATGTCGTGAAAAACGTAAAGCTTCGTCGGTTTCGTCATATCCATCATGCTCAAATCCGAGCGTGAACGATTTTATCGGTTTGGCTTTATCCATATGACGTGATAATTCATAAGCCACCACTTTAGAATCCACGCCACCACTTAAATACACCCCAAGTTCAACATCACTCAGTAAACGATTTGAAACAGACTTTTGAAATGCATCAATAAAATCATTTTCGTTAGTTGTAACCGTTTGTCGGGATTGAACTTTTGAAAAATGACGGATAGGATTATTATTTGTTTTTAATTCACACAAAAAGCGATCGCCGCGTTTTTTAACATTGAGAATGCCACCTGCAGGAAGGTTAATTATATTTTCAAACGGTGTACAAATACTTTCATAAAGACCAACAAACTGTCGTAATAATCCGGTTTGTTGCCATTGTTTTTTTGAGGGTAGTCCTTTCATTTCACTGGCAAATTCGAGACGGCTAGTTTCAAATTGGTAGCGTTCTGAATAATTTTCAAAGATTCGGGTGTTGATGTTATCTAAAAATAGAAACAGTGGTTTTACACCAAAATAGTCGCGATGCGCTATTAATTCGCTGGCATCAACCGAATTGATAATAAAGGCATATTCTCCTTCTAAAGACGAAAAAAAATCGGCTCCAAAAGCTTTCCACCCTTGTAGAATGGTTTCAGTATCACTTCGAGTTTTAAATACATGGCCAGATTTTTTGGTGATATTTTGGCGTAACTCTAAATGATTATAAACCTCACCATTAAAAATAATGACGTGTTTATTATCACCGCTGAGCATGGGTTGAATGCCGGCAGATACATCTTGGAAAGCCAAACGGTAATGACTTAACCAGAGTTTGTTTTTTATAAACTCTTGATGATCTGTATCGCCTCGATGGGCTATTCGGGCAGCGCATCGGCGAAAGCCCTGGATACCAGGGGGGTATTGTTCTTGGCTAGTCGCGCTATTAAATAATAAACCGGTAAAACCACACATATTTAGACTTAATGTAATTATGGCTGTTCATTGTAACGGTTTTTAAGCGCTTTGTTTAGATATGTCTCGTTTATCGTTATAAACTAAGGTATATTTTTGCCACACGATAATTAAATGTTAAATAACGATTAGATTGGTATTTATTGATGACTATTTTAACAAACCTAAGCCATTTAACATCGGCTTATAAATCGATATCTCTGCTATTAATCTCAACTTTGTTTATTGCAAGTTGTGGTGGCGCTAAATCCAGTGCCTCGGTGGTCCAAAGCGCACCAACTATTCCCGCGACAGTTACTATCACATATGATGTCAATGAAATTAAATTTAGCTGGGATAAAAACCAAGGTGAAACATCGTATCAATTATTATCACAATTAAATCCCGGCGGTGATTTTGTGGTTATTCAAGATGCACTTGTTAGCACCACAACATCACTGCTCATTCCCGTACACCTTTATAATTGGGCGACAGTGCAGTATAAAATCCGTAGTTGTAATTCTCTTGGTTGCATTGATTCGGATGCGGTTGCCATTAAAAATCAATCTGCAAATGCGATTGGTTATATTAAAGCAATTAATAATGGTAGCGGTGATGAGTTTGGAACTGCTGTGGCTTTAAGTGGCGATGGCAACACTTTGGCCATTTCTGCTGTTAAAGAAGACAGTATCGACGTGCTTAATTTAGATGATGGTAGTGCGATTGATTCGGGAGCCGTGTATATCTATAGCAAAATAAACAATAAATGGCAGTTTAAACAATATATAAAAGCACTCCCTGTGTTACCCGGTGCGCAATTTGGTTCGGCTTTAGCATTAGATGATGATGGTACAACGTTAGTTGTAGGAGAGTGGTTAGGTTCCGATGGTATATCATCGGGAGCGGCTTATATTTTTGAATTAATTAACGAGCAATGGAATCAGGTTAAAAAAATATCTGCAGTAACACCACTCGCGATAGATTATTTTGGGTTTTCATTAGCCGTGAGTGGCGATGGAAATACCATTGTGATTGGAGTACCGGGTAAAGTTGGGTATTTAGAAACGTCAAAAGGTAAGCTTCTGGTCTTTAAAAAAGTTAATGCTTTGTGGTCAGATGTTGCAAATTTAATTACTGCATCAGACAGTGCTGATTATGATTATTTTGGTATTTCAGTTGATATTAATTTTGATGGCACCAGAATAATAGCCGCAAAAGAATTTCGTGCTTCCAGTATTTATATTTATGATTATAAAATAACAACGGGAAATGTTATTAAAACCTGGGTTGAACAAAAGCTAAGTGCCACTTTAGTTAACGGGTATACTAATAGTGGGTTTGGTGCAGTTAGCATCGATAATAGCGGGGATGTTATTGCTTTTAGTCAGGTAGGGGTCCAAATATTGGTTTTTAAATATGAGTTGGATGCTATCAGTAATAATCAACGTTGGATTAATAAACTAAAATATTCAAGCAAGACACCATCGGGAGTTTTTGGCGGAGGCGAAATATTATCTGGTTTTCCAATTTTGATTGGTATAGGTATTTTAGGTGTTCGAGGTAGTTTAATGCTCAGTGGTGATGGCAAAAATTTAATTGTTGGTGCAGCGTTTGA
>VAPM010548598.1_pt1 | contig 23177 bp, 23 predicted proteins | sample 3395091 | NCBI WGS metagenome assembly VAPM01 (sample SAMN08290445, study PRJNA428436) | hydrothermal vent metagenome | isolation source: Deep-sea hydrothermal vent chimney 3 | place: Pacific Ocean: Juan De Fuca Ridge
AATTAAACACGCTATCAAGCTGAATCGCGCATTTTACCTGATTTTTCACAAATGTGAAGTTAAATATCAGTAATTCCCTGATTTATTAAGGAATAAATACCGTTTAATACTATTTCATCATGCCCGGTGGCATTCTTCCTGCCATACCGCGCATCATGTTTTTCATGCCGCCTTTAGACATCTTTTTCATCATTTTCTGCATTTGCTTAAACTGTTTCAATAATCGGTTCACATCTTGAATTTGAGTGCCCGAGCCATTGGCAATACGGCGTTTTCGAGAGCCTTTAATGACATCAGGAAATTGTCGCTCCTTTAACGTCATTGAATTAATAATGGCTTCGAGTTGAACCAGTTGCTTATCATTAACCTGTTCTTTCATGCCAGCCATTTTACCGGACATTCCCGGTAATTTATCAACCAAACCAGCCATGCCACCCATATTACGCATTTGGTTTAATTGATCTTTAAAATCACCTAAATCAAAACCTTTGCCTTTCTTAATTTTATTCGCTAGTTTTAAAGCCTGATCTTGATCCACATTCTTTTGGACATCTTCAACCAAACTAACAATATCACCCATACCAAGAATTCGATTAGCAACCCGATCCGGATAAAAAGCTTGTAACGCATCAATTTTTTCACCAACCCCCATAAACTTAATTGGCACACCAGTGATTTGACGAATAGATAAAGCCGCACCACCACGTGCGTCACCATCCGTTTTTGTTAATACCACTCCCGTTAATGGCAAAGCATCATTAAAGGCTTTGGCGGTGACTGCAGCATCTTGTCCAGTCATGCTATCTACCACAAACAACGTTTCTTGTGGTTCACAAACGGCATGTAACTCACGAATTTCAGACATCATTTCATCATCAACATGTAGCCGTCCGGCGGTATCAATAATAACAACATCTTTATTTTGAATTTTTGCTTCTTTTAACGCTTTTTTTGCAATAGCGACAGGACTTTGCTTGGCATCACTATCAAATGTATCAACATTGATTTCTTTACCCAAAATCGATAATTGTTCGATGGCTGCTGGTCGATAGACATCCACACTAACCATTAAAACATTTTTCTTTTGATCTTCAATTAAATATTTTGCGAGTTTAGCTACTGTTGTGGTTTTACCTGCGCCTTGAAGACCGGCCATTAAAATAACAACTGGCGGTTTGCTCGCTAGATTTAAAGCATCATTTTTTGCGCCCATTAACGACACAAGTTCGTCATTCACGACTTTAATAAATGCTTGTCCGGGAGTGAGGCTTTTTAATACGCTATCACCAACAGCCTTTACTTTTACATCTTCAATAAATTTCTTAACAACAGGCAAAGCAACATCGGCTTCTAATAATGCTAAACGCACATCACGCAAACTGTCTTTAATATTGTCGTCAGATAATCGACCAATTCCGCGTAAATTGCGTACCGTTTGTCCGAGTCGATCGGATAGTCCATCAAACATAATATTACTTACCTATTAATTTTTAAAATTACAAATGGAATTCTTGATTTGAATACGGATTATACTATTTAATCGAGCGTTTATCGAATGATACACTCACCAAACACCGCATTTTTAACACATTTATACCGTAAAATGCATTTTACCCTTCAATGACTTTACAGTATGGCTGGTAATGGCTTTTTGGCATTCTTTAAGAATTAACTCTTCATCGCCCGGTTTTGCATGGCTTAAATAAATTTCCGGCTTATGATTTAATTTTTTTAAATCGGCTGCTAATGTTTCCGGACAATAATGGCCCGCGAGCTTACTTAAATGCTGATCTTTATTCGCAAATGCAGATTCAACAAATAATAGATCCAATTTGTCACTTTCATTTAAGCGTTGCCATAAATGATCGGTAGTAGAAGTATCACCACTAAATGCAAACACTCCGGTAGACGTTTCAACACGATAGGCAACCCCCGGAACAATATGGTTAACCGTTATCATCTCGATACGGCGATCACCCAATTGATAAATTTCACCGGGAACCATGGCTTGATAACGAATAGCCGGTTTATCTTTATTGGGCAGTAATGAAAAATCAGGCCAAATTATATTATTAAAAACGTGAGCGCGAAGTGCATTAATCGTCACTTCTTGAGCATGAATCACAATCGGTTCATCGTGCGTGCCAAATACCGTATCAACTAGTAATGGTATTCCAGTAATATGGTCCAGATGCGAATGCGTCAAAAAGATATGGCGCAATTTTTTCATCTGATCTAGATTTAAATCACCCACGCCAGTACCTGCATCAATTAATGCATCGTCATCAAGCAAAAATGTTGTTGTCCGGAGATCTTCCCCTATTCCACCGCTACAACCTAAAACTTGAAGCTCCATCTTCAGTTAACCCTGAACTTTTTTCATAAATATTGTATAGCTAATCATTTATAGTATTGTATAAACTCGTATTGTGGTTAAATTACCTTTAATAACGATATAAATACACAAATAATAATCATTTGATCATATTTAATGATTTGAATGACTTACAATGGTTAAGTGTAGGTGCTTATATAATATTTTGAAACAATAAATTTCTTAAATTTTAACCAGTTTGCATAAATAGCACACAAAAACCCTATCTTTTTTCTTTAACATTATGCCATCATATTAAGTAAGCACTCGTAACGGAAAAACTATGTTATTTTTAAGCATTACCACAAGCCTCATTTATTGTTTTGACGCCGTTTTTTTTATTCTGCGCCTTGCGAATAAACCTATCGGTGCTTTAAATAAAAAATCCCTGCTTATTTCTATTGGATTCATTGCCAGTGCGTTACATCTTTATATACTGACCCAAATAATGAATACACCTCAGGGAATTGATATTAGTATATTCAGTATATTATCCCTAACCAGCTGGTTAATATTAACTCTATTATTATTTGCAACGCTTAAATACCCTGTTGAAAATTTAGCCATTATAATTATGCCAATTGCCGCATTTTTTATCATTTTGCGCTATTTAAGCCCGCACCATTTCTACCTTAACCAACAATTATCAATTGGCTTAGAATCACATATTTTACTATCGATACTATCTTATAGTTTACTCAGCATTGCTGCAGTGCAAGCCATTATGCTTTATATCCAAGAAAAACATATACGCAATAGACACCCCGGTGGCTTCATTCGTGCATTACCACCACTGGAAACCATGGAAACGTTATTATTCCACATCATTACTGTTGGCTTTTTGTTATTAAGTTTATCGCTAATAACCGGAATTGTGTATCTCGACAATATCATTGAGCAACACTTAATCCATAAAACCCTGTTATCTATTTTAGGCTGGATAACTTTTGCTATTTTACTGTGGGGGCGACATCAGTTTGGTTGGCGTGGCCGCACCGCGATTAAATGGACGATATCTGGCTTTGTATTCTTAATGCTCGCCTACTTTGGCTCAAAATTTGTAATTGAGTTGATTTTACGGTGAGAATATTCAATTAATTGCGTATACTTATAAACACGATACTACATAGGCACTCCCTTTTTGAACGAACTCCCTCTTAGCGTCCTCTTTATTTCGCTAATAATATTGTTGGTTATTTCTGGTTTTTTTTCTGGCTCCGAGACAAGCCTGATGAGTCTTAATCGTTATCGGCTTCGACATCTCGCGAATAAAGATAACTCCGGCGCTAAGCGAGCCCAAGCACTATTAGATAAACCCGAGCGATTAATTGGCTTAATTTTACTGGGTAATAACCTTGTTAATATTTTAGCCGCTTCAATAGCAACCATTATAGGCTTGCGTCTTGGACAAGATTCCGGAGTCGCCATCGCCACAATAATTTTAACATTTGTGGTACTAATCTATTCTGAAGTAACCCCGAAAACACTTGCTGCGCGAAATCCAGAACGCTTCGCCTTTCCAGCTGCTTATATTTTAAAACCACTGTTAAAACTTACCTCACCGGCGATTAGTGCCATCAATTTCATTACAAAATTAAACTTTAGGTTGTTTGGCATTTCCAGCGACCAAGTTGCATCGGATCATCTTAGCCCAGAAGAATTACGCACAGTGGTTAATGAAGCCGGTAACTTAATCCCCAAAGATCACCAAGAGATGCTACTGGGAATTTTAGATTTAGAAAAAGTCACCGTTGATGACATCATGGTTCCTCGAAATGAAATCATAGGAATTGATCTAACCGATGAGTGGGAAGTGATATTAAACCAGCTGAAAACTTCCGCTCATACTCGATTAGCCGTATTTGACGGTGATATCGATAAAATACGCGGCTTTGTCCATATGAGAAATATAATACCGCTGATACTGGGTCAAAACTCAAACAAAGAAGACTTTATCAAACTGCTGCGAAAACCCTATTTCATTCCAGAAAAAGTGTCGCTGCACACGCAATTGTCAAACTTTCAAAAAGAAAAACACCGTATTGGAGTTGTTGTAAATGAATATGGTGATATTCAAGGGCTCGTAACCTTAGAAGATATTCTTGAAGAAATTGTTGGGGAATTCACCAGCGATCCAGCGCATTTATCCCGCGATATTAAAAAACAAGAGGATGGTAGTTTCATTCTGGATGCGAGTATTTCAATTCGTGAGGTCAATAAGGCATTTAATTGGAATCTATCACTTGATGGCCCAAAAACACTCAATGGCTTAATCACAGAATACCTTGAATACATCCCAGAACCCGGGACCAGTCTACGACTACAAGATTACCCAATTGAAATACTGCAAACCACATCAAGTACCGTAAAAACAGTTTTAGTGATACTTGAAGACCCTATTCCAACTGCAGAAAATAATCCTACCCCAAATTAAATACTTAAATTCATAACACAAAGCTAAATTTTTTAGTCACTTGACCGTTAACCTCGGTATACGATTTTTAATTCGATGCCATACTTATGCTGAGTCTGTAAAAAAACTAATTACAGTCTATAATCCATAATAATTATAAAGATATCAGGAGCTTATAGTTGTCAAAATTGACCTTGTTATTTAAAGGTAGAACACTAAAAGTATTTCCTATCATTGAGGGAGAAATGATAATAGGAAATGCCCGAAATTGTACTGTATTCATTGATAGTCTCGCTATTGATGAAAATCATGCAAAAATTTCCACTGTTGCGCAGCAATCAACATTACTAGATTGTGAGTCTGAAGCCGGTACTTATGTCAATCAAGATAAAATTTCGTCATACCACCTTCAGGATGGTGATTTAATCCGAGTCGGAAAACACACATTATTATATAACTATCAAGAGCTTACAGAAGATGAACTAATGCATGAGAGTTCCACAAGCATACCGGCTATTCCATTTGAAGCCCCTTCCCCGAGCCAAGATGTTGAGCCTGAAGTTGACACCGAAGTTGTTGTCGCCGAACCCGGTTTAGCTTCAATTTCGGAGCCAGCAACGTCCAATCAAAATCAAAGTGCGTGGGTACAAATACTATCCGGTCAAAATTTAGGGCAAACATTACAATTAACACGCTCAGTAACCAATTTGGGTAAACCCGGTGTGGCCATGGTTGTTATTGCACGTCGTGATGATGGATTTTTTATATCACACCTCGAAGGTAAAATTCCACCCAAGGTAGGTGAAACTGAAATTGGTGCACAAAGTTATAAATTAAATGAAGGTGATTTAATTCAAATCGGAAATATCAAAATGCAGTTTTATCTTGAATAAACAACGGACTAATTCCCCATGACACGATCCGAAAAAACTGATGCTCGACACTTTAGTCGAATCCACTTCTCCATTCCTATCTCACTCTCATCATCTAATTTACAACAAACTTGGCACTGCAAATTAATTGATATCAGTTTACACGGGGTATTAATATCTCGTCCTAACGATTGGACTGGTGACGTTGGAGAATCCTATCAAATCGATATTTGTTTAGGAAAAGACAGTACTATCACAATGGAAGTTAATACCGCTCATATCGAACAATCGTCACTTGGTTTTACCTGCATTCATATTGATATAGAAAGTATTACGCACCTGAGAAGACTGGTTGAATTAAATTTAGGAAATAAAGAAATTCTCGACCGTGAATTGAATGAACTCATGCACATTAATGATTAACTAATCAAAAATAATCGCTTCTTCCAAACGATTCACCGCAGTTATTTCAAGGCCTTCAATTTTATGCTTGGGTGCATTCGCCTTCGATATCACCGCTCTTTTGTAACCATGTTTAACTGCTTCATGTAACCTTTCTTGGCCATTCGTAACCGGACGAATTTCACCTGATAAACCAACCTCACCAAAAATCACAGTATCTTGTGGAATAACTTTATCACGCAAGCTTGAAATAATCGCCAGAATAACCGCAAGATCAGCCCCGGTTTCCGTTACTCGCACACCACCGACAACATTAATAAAAACATCCTGATCATAACTTGCAATACCGGCATGCCGGTTCAAAACGGCAAGTAACATCGCAATGCGATTATTATCAATCCCAACCGTTACCCGTCGGGGATTTGCTAAATGACTCTCATCGACCAAGGCTTGCACTTCAACTAACATTGGTCGACTCCCCTCAATCGTAACCATCACCACACTGCCCGAGACCGGTTCGCTATGACGAGATAAAAATATGGATGATGGATTGTTGACAGGTAGTAAACCTTTATCGGCCATCGCAAAAACACCCAGTTCATTTACCGCACCAAACCGATTTTTAAAAGCGCGAACCACGCGATAACGACTATCACTTTCACCCTCAAAATATAATACCGTATCAACCATGTGTTCTAACACTCTTGGTCCAGCCAAAGTGCCTTCCTTGGTAACATGTCCGACCAAAAATAAAGTTGTTTGAGTTTGTTTCGCAAACCGAACTAATTGTGCAGTACATTCACGAATTTGAGAGACCGAACCCGGAGCCGACTGAACATCAGCACTGAACATCGTTTGAATAGAATCAATAACGATAACACCCGGTTTTTCTTGTTGAGAGATAGATAAAATCGTTTCTAAATGCGTTTCACTTAATAATAATTGTTCACCAAGATCCAATTCTAAACGATGCGCACGCATACTCACCTGCTCTAAAGATTCTTCGCCCGTAACATAAAGCGTGCGTAACGATGTTTGCAGATAAGCCAATGCTTGAACTAATAAAGTTGATTTACCAATACCGGGATTACCGCCCAACAACACAACCGAACCAGCGACCAAACCACCCCCAAGCACCCTATCAAACTCACTAATACCTGTTGTAATACGCGATTGTTCATTGGGTGTAATGTCTTTTAGATATTGCACCGACTTACTTTTTGTACCACTGTAACCCGATACTTGGCCGCCACCCTTACGCATCGGAATGGCACTGGCTATTTCAGTTAGCGAATTCCACGCACCGCAATCGCCACACTGACCAGCCCACTTAGAGGTTTCTGAGCCACATTCAGAACAATTATAATTTTTTTTGATTTTTACCACGGCATGAGATTAACAAAATATTGACTCAACAGCACGGCAAATAAATGTTAAGAAATCAAATTGACTGTTTATGTCAAACTTGTTTCAAAACATTGGGTTATACCATTAATTGAGATAATACAAAACTGACTAATAATTGTTCAATGTTACGTCTGACACAATAACACGTAACGGTTAAAATTTGATTGCATTTTATACACTATTTAATATTGACAGTTTTATGATAATCCCGTTAAAGTACAACGATAGCTTGAGGTGTCCTCGATCAGTGCTTACTTTAATAAGCACAAAAAACTGAGGATTAAACGGGAAGCCGGTGCGTCTATTTGCACAATTCCGGCACTGCCCCCGCAACGGTAAACGAATTATTTACATTCGTCAGTCCGGAGACCGGCCTACAAACTACATAACAAAATTATTGCGGAGGGCAATAAACATGTCTATCAACTAACTATTTCCATTTAGCTTATAGACTATTCTTCCTCCATTATAATTTCATTACAACTTACAACCGGAGGAAATATGTCATTGACAACAACCGTTTCAACATCATCACAAGCCACTACAAAATCAGCATTAAAATTAGCTTTTGTCGCTAGTCTTGGTCTCGGATTAATTTTTTCAGTTGGTTTTGCACAAGGGAAAGGTAATGTTGTCCATAATGCCGCTCACGATACCCGTCATGCAGCATCATTTCCTTGCCATTAATCTCTAACACTATTGTTTAAAGCGGTCACTCAGTATGTTGCGTAAACTTTTAATACCTGGAATTATATCTGGCATCATTGCAGGTGTTTTGCTTACCTTGGTTCAACAATTTAATGTTATTCCTCTTATTTTAGAAGCTGAGACATACGAGCTTGAATCAAAACAACATTCACATGCCAATGATTCTCAGGAACATAACACGGCTAAATCAATTATTCAGCAAACCGAATGGACTCCCCAAGACGGCAAAGAACGAACATTATTTACATTAATGACAAATGTATTACTTGGAATTGGATTTTCGTTATTGCTCTTATCCTTAATGACAGCAGCTAAATTCTCCGGCTGGCAATCGGGCTTGTTTTGGGGCTTGGCAGGTTTTAGTGTGTTTTTCCTTGCGCCCAGTTTAGGCATGCCACCTGAATTACCCGGTGCAATACAAGCAACATTAGAACACCGTCAACTATGGTGGACTGCAACAGTAGCATCAACTGCTATAGGCCTAGGTTTATTGTTTTTAAATCCTGCAGCAACTTTTCGCGCTCTTGGCATAGTATTTATAATTGCACCACACTTTTTCACTAACTCAATGACGATAACTGAAATAAGCTCGGTTCCTGAAGAATTAATAAAATCATTTATAATCGCCACATCATTTGCCAACATCCTATTTTGGATCATTATTGGAACACTCAATGGTTTTTTAAAATCCCGTTATTTTGAATCACTACCGATGCAAGAATCCAATTCTTAAATCTAGTAACAATGAAAACTCAAGTAGAAAACACTGAGACAGTGCCTTCGGAAGTGCAACACAAAAAACGAATGCAGCGTAAAAAACAAGTAAAAGATACCCAAATTGCAACAGCACAAACGGATAAAGGCATATTGTTAGTGCTTACCGGTAATGGCAAAGGTAAAAGCAGCTCTGGTTTTGGTATGGTTGCACGAGCATTAGGACAAAATTTAAATATTGCCGTAGTGCAATATATTAAAGGCAAATTTTCAACTGGTGAAGAAATGTTTTATCGACGTTTCCCAAACGAAATTCAATATTATGTTATGGGCGAAGGTTTTACCTGGGAAACACAAGACAAGCAAGTTGATATCGCTGCCGCGGAAAAAGCCTGGCAGAAGTCATGTCAGTTTCTAGAAGATGAAAGCATTAATGTTGTATTACTGGATGAATTAAACATTGCATTAAAACATCGCTATCTCGACATTGATACCGTCGTTAAAAAATTACAACAACGACCACCAATGCAACACGTTATTATTACCGGACGAGCCGCCCCGGAAAAATTAATTACCATAGCCGATACAGTCACCGAAATGAATGTTATTAAACATGCTTATAAAAATGGTGTCAAAGCTCAAAAAGGAATTGAGTTTTGAGTGACAACAAATCATTAGCAAAAAATATCTCATGCCCTGCGATATTTATCAGCGCCCCTGCATCCGGTCAAGGTAAAACCACAGTCACTGCTGCTTTAGCAAGGTTGCATCGCTTGCAAGGTCGTCATGTCATTATCTTTAAAACCGGCCCCGATTTTTTAGACCCAACAATTTTAGAACGCGCATCCGGTAATCCGGTTTATCAACTTGATATCTGGATGGGAGGCGAAGCGCATTGCCGTAAACTATTGTATAACGCCGCACAAAAAGCCGATTTAATTTTAATTGAAGGTGTAATGGGATTATTTGATGGCGCACCTTCAAGTGCTGATTTAGCCATTTTATTTAATATTCCAGTACTCGCCGTTATTAATGCCGCATCAATGGCTCAAACTTTTGGTGCCTTGGCACATGGTTTGGCAAACTATAATAATGAATTATTGTTTGCCGGAGTTATTGCCAATCGAGTCGCTAGCGCCAATCATGCTGACATGATAGCGGAAAGCTTACCCGATGGAATGCGCTATTTTGGTGCTCTACCCCGAGATGAAAACATTGAATTGCCATCTCGGCATCTAGGATTAGTCACTGCCAATGAAATTGATGATTTAGAAAAAAGAATAAATCTAGCAGCCAAAAAATTATTGGATACCGGCCTAGATATGCTGCCTGATGCCGTCATATTTAATCGCACTAATGTCGATAGTGATGCAGAATTAAACCTCATTAGTGATAACCCGTTATCCGGCTATAAAATTAGCGTGGCACAAGACAACGCATTTAGCTTTATTTATCGAGCCAATATCGAATGCCTTGAAAACTTAGGCGCTAAAATTCAATATTTTTCCCCGATAACGGATAACAAACTACCCGAGACTGACAGCGTGTATTTTCCCGGAGGTTATCCCGAATTGCATTTAGAAGCCTTATCAAGCAATCACTCAATGATAAACAGTATTAAGCAACACCATGTGCAAAATAAACCGATAGTAGCGGAATGTGGCGGTATGTTATATTTATTGGAATCGTTAACCGATAAATCCGGTAAAAAAGCCAGCATGGTCGGCTTGCTTGCTGGCACTGCCATCATGCAACAAAAACTGACCAATCTTGGCATGCACAGTATGGCGCTACCCGAAGGTGAAATACGGGGACACACATTTCATCATTCCAAAATGGAAACCGATATGTTGCCTGTAACAATAACCAACAGTACCCGAAAAAAAGGACGCGGTGAGGCAGTTTATCGTCACCAACGATTGCATGCCAGTTATCTTCATATGTACTTTCCATCCAACCCTAGTGCCTGCGCGAGACTGTTTAAACATGACGAATACTAATTCAAATTACGGCAAAGTATGGTTTGTTGGAGCCGGCCCCGGCGACCCGGAATTAATAACGGTCAAAGGACGCAATTTAATTGCACAAGCCGATGCCATTTTATTTGCAGGCTCCTTAGTATCACAAGCAACCATGCGTTGGGCAAAAAAAAACTGCATCATTAGTGATTCAAAAGGCATGGCTTTAGAAGAAATAACCGACTGGTTAATTTCAAATGCAGCAAAGTGCAAAACCGTCATTCGACTACAAACTGGCGATCCCGGACTTTATGGTGCATTAATTGAAATGGTACAACCATTAGATGCGTTAAAAATAGATATTGCCGTAGTACCCGGTGTTTCATCCGCCATGGCCACAGCAGCAGCCGGTATCGAAACACTCACCTTGCCTGAAATTACACAAACCGTTATTTTAACTCGAGTAGCAGGTCGAACACCAATGCCCGAGGGAGAGTCTTTACCTGAATTGGCAGCCCACCACTGCACTTTATGTTTATTTTTATCAATAACATTGCTAAAAAAAGTTCAACAAGATTGTATTGCCGCAGGCTGGGATGAAGATGCGCCGATATTAGTTGTGCAAAAAGCCAGTTGGCCAGCACAAGAAAAAATTATTCGAGGCACATTAAAAAACATTAGAGATAAATGTATCGCTGAAAAAATTACTAGCCAAGCAATGATTATTGTCAGCCCGACAATCGGTTCTCGCAATTGGAAAGAACTAAAAAAATCAAAACTCTATGACAAAAATTTCAGCCATCGATTTCGTAAAGCAGAAATTAAATGATAAGTTATCAGGAAAAATAATGAAAACCACAATACTATTAGTTGGCCACGGTTCACGCGATAAAAATGGCAATGTTGAAATCGAACAGTTTTCAACTGAATGGCAGTCACGAAACCCTACTTGGGCTATCACCACCTGCTACATCGAGTTTGCTGATATATTATTGGATGACGGACTCGATATTGCTGCAGATGCTGCGACAGCCAATAAAAGTAATAAAGTCATTATTGTGCCTTTAATTTTAAATGCCGCCGGTCACGTTAAAATGGAAATACCGCATCATATCAATAAAGCCCGAGAACGCCATTCACATATTGAATTTGTATATGCCCGACACATTGGTGCCGGTGAGCCGCTATTAACTATTTTAAAACGCAACTTAACTAAGGCACTAGCCACCATTGAAATGCCCGACCCACGATCAACCGGCGTTATTATCTTAGGCCGGGGCTCATCGGATCAATTTGCCAATGGCGAACTCGCAAAAATGGCAAGATGGTTATTTGAAAAAACCGATCATGATGTTGTTGATATCGCATTCACTGGAATTACTTATCCTAGACTTGAAACAGTAGTGCAACGACACGCATTAATTGGCATGACCCAAGTAGTGATACTACCCTATTATTTATTTACCGGAACGTTAATCGAACGTATAAAACGACAAACAGCACGATTGCAACAACAATACCCTCAACTGAGTTTTGCGTTAAGCCATTACTTTGGTTTTGAAAATGAAATTTATGACACCTTAAACACACGGGTTAAGCAAGCCCTTGGTGACTTAACCGAAAAAACCATGCTTGAGTGTGATGGTTGTCACTACCGTGAACTTGCTGAACGTGAAGGTCATCACCACGAACACGGCCATCATCATAGTCATGAACAACAAACTGAATCTGGAGTTACTGCATGAATAATGTCATTACCGAGCAATTAACCAAGGCAGGTCAAAAAATTGAACATGATTCATTCTCAATAGTTGATCAAGAAGTTGGCTCTCATTCTTATCAAAATGAACAATGGCAAATTGTCAGACGAATGATCCATGCCACAGCAGATTTTGAATTTAATGGCCTAGTAAAATTTCACCCAGATGCCGTTAGCGCTGGAATTAATGCGATTAATAATGGCGCTAATATTGTTGCTGATGTTGAAATGATTTGTGTTGGTCTATCCAAACCACGATTAAACTACTTTAATGTGCATACTCATCATTTCATATCAGATGAAGATGTCATCACTCAAGCAAAAGCATTAAACACAACTCGTGCAGTGCAAGCCATGAAAAAAGCACAAAACTTAAAATTATTAGATAACAGCATTATTGCCATAGGTAATGCCCCGACGGCATTAATTGAAATTACAGATAGGATTAAAAACAATGAAATAAAACCCGCTCTAATCGTGGGAATGCCAGTTGGTTTTGTTTCTGCGGCGGAGTCAAAAGAAATTACAAAAACCCTAACAAATATACCTTGGATTATTACTCAAGGTCGTAAAGGTGGTTCAACCTTGGTTGTAGCTGCAATTCATGCAATGTTAGCCGTTGCAGAATCAACTCAAAAAAACAAATAACATAAATTCAAATACTCATCGTTAACATTATTATTTTTTAGCGTTATTATGGCAATGAAAAAGAAAAAACAACGAGGAAGCCGTAAAGGTTATACAACAGGGGCCTGTTCAGCCGCAGCTGCGCGCGCAGCCACTCTTGGTTTATTAACGGGAAAAGTTCCGGACGTTGTCGAATGTATGTTACCTAATGGCGAAAAAATCAATTTTACAGTGACAGATGCTTTTTGCGATCAACAAACTGCACATGCCGTTGTTATAAAAGACGCAGGTGATGATCCGGATTGTACCGACAAAGCGCCATTAACAGCCGATGTATGCTTTAATGACGATACAAGTTTAATTAACTGTGTGCAACTCAAAGGTGGCATTGGCGTCGGCACAATAACCATGAAAGGCTTAGGTTTAGATGTCGGTGGACCGGCAATAAATCCTGTGCCAAGAAAAAACATCGAAGAAAATGTTCGTCTGGTTGCAAATGAAGTGCTAAAAACTACCGGTATTGATGTCACTATATCGGTTCCCGGTGGCATCGAAATGTCAAAGAAAACACTAAATTACCGCCTTGGTATTATAGATGGAATATCAATTTTAGGCACAACCGGAATAGTTCATCCCTACTCGACCTCCGCGTTTCGAGCCAGTGTTATTCAAGGCATCGAAGTCGCTGCCAATCAAGGACAAGACACGGTAGTGCTAACCACCGGTGGACGCACAGAAAAATTCGTGATGCGTGAAATGCCCAATTTGCATGATGCCTGTTTTGTGCAGATGGGTGACTTTTTACGCTATGCACTCGATACCATCGTGACTGAAAAAATAAAACACGCGATAATTGGTGGCATGGTTGGCAAACTAACCAAAATGGCCCAAGGTGAAACCATCACTCACGCAGGACGCAATAAAGTCAACACCCAATTACTGGCTGAGCTTGCTAAAAGCATCGGAGCCCCTGATGCTGTCTGTGCTGATATAGCCGCATCGGAAATGGCGCGTTATGCCAGCGAACGAATGGAAGAAATTGGATTACTTCACGAATTTTACCAAGCATTAGCTAAAAAAGTAATTGAGACTTTAAGTGCGCGCTACCCAAATAAATTTACAATTACAGTCATGGTCTGTGATTTTGATGGTAATAAACTCGCAGAAGCATCGGGTAATTATTAAGGTACAAGGTCTATGACTCAAATAGTAATTAATACAACCTCAGCAAACCTAGATGTTGTTCGTCCAGAGAACACGATTACTTGTCGTATTATCGGGGTACTGGATGATGGTCTAAATTCATTATCACAGCAAACAATTAATTTTATTAACCAAGCCGATGTAATAATTGGTGGAACACGCACACTTAAACGCTTCGAAAAACAATTTATTAATGCTAAACAACAGTTTGATCTCACCGGAAAATTAGACAAAATCCCGCAGTGGATAACAACCGCCCAAGATAAACAGCAACAAATTGTAGTGCTTGCCACAGGCGACCCACTTTGTCATGGCATTGCAAAATACATTCGTGAAAAAATTAACATTAATACTTGTGAAATAATTCCCAACGTATCCACCATACAACTCGCCTGTGCCAGACTGGGTTTAACGTGGCAAGATATTAAAATTTGTTCAATCCACAGTAAAGATACCGGTGAATGGCAAATTGGTTTAGATGCAAATCATGGTTTGTATCATTTACTGCAACTGACACAACAGCATAGCAAATTGGCTATTTTCACCAGTCCGGAAAACAATCCGGCACGCATAGCGAGAATGTTAAAACTTGAAGGTTTTGAAAATGATTTTACAATTACCGTCGTCGAAAATATATTACAGGACAATGAAACAACAGTTGGCCCGATGGATATTGATAGTGCGGCACAGAAAACATTTTCTGATCTCAACATCACAATTTTACAACGACATAAAACCAAGCCCGAAAAAATTATTTTTGGGCGTGCCGACCACTTATTCAAACAACGTAAACCCGACAAAGGCTTAATAACCAAACGTGAAGTTCGCGCAGTGTCATTAGCCAGAATGCAGCTAACACCAAACAGCATCGTATGGGACATTGGTGCCGGTTCTGGCTCGGTTGGCTTAGAAGCCGCAATGTTATGCCCCCAAGGTCATGTCTACGCCATTGAAAAAAATACCGATGATTTTTGCATTGCCAGTCAAAATAAAGTGAATATGCAGGTGACAAATTACACCTTGATTCATGCCAAAGCACCTGCTCAACTTGAACAATGGCCAACACCAAACGCAATTTTTATAGGTGGTTCGGGTGGCGAATTAACGGAACTAATATCAATCTGTATGACACGAATGTTAGCCCCCGCTTGCTTGGTAATGAATTTTGTGACGATAGAAAATATGAGCACCGCAATAACAGCTCTTAAACACATTAAAGAACATTATGAAACTGCAAATGACGACGTTAATATCGAATGGGATGTAACGCAATTATCAGCTGCACGTAGTAAGCCGATATTACACATGAATCGATTACACGCTGAAAACCCTGTCTGGATTATAACTGCACAAAAAAATCAAAACACAGGATACAATTAATGACAAAAACTAAAGGTGCCTTATTTGGTGTTTCATTAGGGCCAGGCGACCCAGGATTAATAACACGCCGAGCATGGCAATTATTACAACAGGATGCCACCTGGACTTATCCAATCCGAAATAAAAAAAGTAACAGTTATGCTTTAGACATCGTTGCTCGTAGTGGTTTAGAAATAGCAAAAAAGAATCAGGTATTAATCTTTCCAATGACGCATGACATTGAGATATTATCAAAATATTGGTTACGTGCAGCACAAACCGTAGTTGATATAATAAATACTGGAGAGGATGTTTTATTTTTAGTAGAAGGCGATGCCTCAACCTACTCCACCTTTGGTCACTTAGCCCGAACAGTCAAATCATTAGATGAGACTGTCAAAATAGATATTATCCCCGGTGTACCGTCATTTAACGCCGCAGCAGCACAATTAAACACCCCATTAGCCGATGTTGATGATACCGTTGCAATAATTCCCGCAGCATACGGCATACCAGTTATCGAAAAACTATTATTGGATTTTGACAGTTTAGTGCTAATCAAAGTTAAACCGATACTCGAAGATATCATTAAATTATTAGACAAACATCAATTACTCGAACACAGTTCATTTATAGAAAAAACTGGCGCACCCGATGAACGAATTGTTCGCGACATAACAAGCTTAATAGGACAAAAAGTAAATTATTTATCCTTAATTTTGGTTAAAAACCCAAATCGAAAACGCGGTGAGCTAATACGAGGTTGTCGTAAAAAACACACTGAAATGTCAACAAAGGAAATCGCATGACAAACTCAACAACGGCAAAAATTGCACTCGTTGCAATTACAAAACATGGCGTTACCCAAATGCTTAATTTAGCAGAAAAAATGCCTGATGCTTTTGTAATGGTATCAGAAAAATTTTCTGATAAAATATCAGAGCTAACAAATAATAAACACGCTTATACAGGTGCATTAAAAGCTCAAATTGAATCCTTGTTTAACCAGTATGACCAAATCGTATTTTTTATTTCAATTGGTGCTGTTGTTCGTTTGGTTGCACCATACTTAAAGTCCAAAGATGACGATCCAGGTATTTTAATTGTTGATGATAATGCAGAATTTGTTATTCCGGTCTTATCAGGTCATGTTGGTGGCGCTAATGATTATGCCATTCAAATAGCGAGCTTACTTAATGCTACCCCAGTTGTCACAACAGCTTCAGACGTTGGTAAAACAATTCCAGTTGATATTTTAGGCCGCGAATTAGGCTGGACAGTTGAAGCGCCTAAAATTAATATAACCCGTGTATCAGCCCATGTTGTTAACGAGGAAGCTATCGCGTTTGTGCAAGAATCAGGGGATGAAAATTGGTGGACTCGAGCCACAGCACTTCCAAAAAACATTCATCTTTTTAATAACTTTGAAGATGTTGACCTCAGCACACACAAAGCAATTTTATGGGTCACGCACAGAAATATTGACGAATCTATCTGGCAAGATCTAAACGAACGACTCGTTGTCTACCGGCCACCTGTCGACTAACAAAATAAAGTATTATAAAAATGAATAAATACATATTAGGCATGGGCTGTGACCGTGGAACTTCAATCGAAACGTTAAATACAGCAGTGAACAATGCACTCGCTCAAATGACAATACACCATCGTAATGTGATGTCATTAGCGACTATTGATAAAAAAAGTGATGAAGTTGGCTTGTTGCAACTATCAAAATCACATAATTGGCCATTGCAGTTTTTTACTGCCGCACAACTATCAACAATAAAAGTACCAAATCCTTCTGAAGTAGTGTTGAAATACATGGGCACTCCAGCCGTTGCGGAAGCTGCTGCAATGCTAGCAGCAAATACCGGAATCGAAAATCTAATATTAGAAAAATATAAATTTCGAGGCGAAGATAACAAAAATGCCACGGTATCCATAGTACAACTGTCAGAACAAAAAATTTAAAATCGAATTTAATAAAGGTGAATAACATGAGCGTAGGTAAAATATTCTTGGTTGGGTTTGGCCCCGGTGATGAAGAAAACATGACATACAAAGCAAAAGATGCCATTAAACAATCCGATGTTGTTATTGGCTATTCAACGTATATTAAATTGGTAAAAGATCTACTCGACGGTAAAGAAGTCATAAAAAAAGGCATGACGGAAGAAATTGATCGCTGTATCGAAGCCTATGACAGTGCAAAAAAAGGGAATATCGTCTCTTTAATTTCCTCCGGTGATATTGGTGTCTATGGCATGGCTGGCCCAACTTATGAAGTATTACTAAAATCGGGCTGGACACCTGAGAGTGATATCAAAGTTGAAATAATTCCCGGTAGTACCGCATTATCCGCATGTGCATCATTAGTTGGGGCACCATTAACTCACGATTTTTGTTCAATATCACTTTCAGACTTATTAACGCCGTGGCCAACCATAGCAGGACGAATAGAGGCTGCAGCAAAAAGTGACTTTGTGGTTGCGCTATACAACCCAAAAAGTGGTCGAAGAAAACAACAAATTGTTGAAGCACAACGAATTTTGTTAAACTATCGAGATGCAAAAACACCTGTAGCAATAGTAAAATCGGCATACCGTGAAGCACAAAATATACAAATGGTTACATTAGACTCAATGTCAGATTGTAAAATAGGCATGCTAACCACGGTTCTGATAGGTAATAGCAGTACCTACATGGAGCAAGGTTTAATGATTACACCTCGAGGTTATGCCAACAAATATTCTGATATAACAGGTGAAATTAAAAACGGTGAAAAAGCAGGTGTATCGTTAAGTATGGGTTTGCTCGGTTGGAAAGCCTGTGTTCGGCAACATATACGAGAAAATCAAACAGCATCAATAAAAGCCATTGCGACACATTTTAATTGTTCCGTTAAAGAAATTCTTTCAGCCATTGCAGAAAGTGATGTAAATGATAATTCTGCCGGATTTGAAACACAAATTGTAAAAAATTCAGATTTTGATTCATTAATCACCGAATCAAAAAAATGGGGGCCATTACGCGCAGTTGTCCGTAGCGAGGCAGGCGCTGTTAGTGAATTATTAATGTCAGGTGAGCAATTTGTCGTTAAAAATAATTGGCTCAATATCGAAAACCAACACTTTCACCTACACATCGATTGGAATAAAGTTTCACAAGCTTACTTTATTCGAAAAAATGATTCCATGCGAGCTGTATATTTTATGAATACTCAAGGTGATTCAATATTCAACTTGTCTTTAGTTAGAACCGATGAACAATTTGATGAAACTGCCCAAGCTGAATACACAACAGCATGGACTAAATATACCCATCAAGAAAACCAACTTAGTGACTCCAGCAAAGTCGCATAATTTTTTTAGCAAAACAGGAACAATCATGCCAGAAGCAGTGAAAGTAGAAGTATTAGAAAAACCTAAAATGATGGACTACAAACGCCATTTATTAGTTTGTGTTGGTCCACGTTGTACCAAAGACGAAGAAGCACAGGATTTATTTGACAGTTTAGGTGATAAATTTGCAGAAGCCGGCATAGCCAAAGGTGATTTACGCGTAAAACGTTCACGTACAACCTGCTTTGCGACATGCAAGTCCGGCCCCATTATGTGTGTGCAACCGGATGGTATTTGGTATTACAATGTAACAGAAAAAAATCTTGATCGAATTATCAAAGAACACTTCGTAGCAGGTGTTCCAGTAGAAGAATTAATTTATCATCGCGGACCGAATTGTGTTAGCAAAAATTAATTAATATCAATGTCAAAAACTACAGAAATACATTTTAATGAAACTGAGCGGGATACATTATATAAAATAATTCGCGCTCGGCGTGATATGCGTCATTTTTTGCCCAACTGTAAAATTGAAGATGATACCCTTCAACGAATATTGTTGGCTGCGCATAGCTCGCCATCGGTTGGTTTAATGCAGCCATGGCGCTTTATCCGTATCACAAACTCAATTATTCGAAAAAAAATTATTACATTAGTAGAACAAGAACGACAACAAACTGCTGAATTATTTGATGAAAAAAAACAGGCTTTTCTCAAACTCAAAGTAGAAGGTCTTAAGAACTGTGCCGAGTTAATAACAGTAGTGCAGGCTCCAGACGACGGTACAATATTTGGCCGACGCACTTTACCAGAAGAAATGGCATTATGTTCATCAGCCTGCGCCATTCAAAATATGTGGCTGGCTTCTCGTTCAGAAAATATTGGTATGGGTTGGGTATCATTTTTTGACCCTGTCAAATTAGCGTCGCTATTAAATTGTCCCGATGGCTCAAAACCGATTGCACTATTATGTTTAGGGCCCGTTAAAGAATTTTATCCTGAACCCATGCTACAATTAGAAGGATGGAGAAAACCAAAAGAATTGTCATCATTATTGTTTGAAAACAACTGGGAAAATAAATAAAAGGATATGGATGTAACTATATGATGGATATCACTTTCGTAATTTTAGCTGCATTACTAGTCGACTTCATATTAGGCGACCCACGTCATTTTCACCCTATCTCGGGCTTTGGGAAAATTGCGAGCTGGCTTGAAAATAAAATGAATCCAGAGTCGTCCTATTCAAGCAATTCACTAATTGAATTACGCATACTTGGGATAATTTCTCTGCTATTACTACTGCTTCCTACGGTATTATTACTTACCTACATAAATCAAATTTTTATTACTCAATCACTACACATATTTGAAATTCTAATACTATTTTTTGCATTAGGTAGCAATAGCTTACGACTCCATGCCTTGTGGGTATTAAAGGCATTACAAACATCCGATTTAACAAACGCACGAATTAAAACAAGTTGGATAGTGAGTCGCGATACCAGCCACCTTGAAGAATCGGATTTATCTAAAGCAACAATTGAATCCGTTTTAGAAAATGGCAACGATGCAATTTTTGCCACCATATTTTGGTATATTGTAGCGGGTTTACCCGGTGTCGTGTTATACCGATTAAGCAACACACTTGATGCCATGTGGGGCTATAAAACTACTCGATACTTACATTTCGGCTGGGCTGCAGCAAGACTCGATGATGTTTTAAATTTTATTCCTGCACACTTAACCGCAATTAGCTACGCTATTACGGGTAAATTTTCCTCAGCCGTGAATTGCTGGTTAAAACAAGCCTATAATTGGAAAAGTCTTAATGCCGGCGTTGTTATGTCAACCGGTGCCGGTGCATTAGCCATTAAATTAGGAGGCAGTGCACAATATCACGGCAAAGAATCTCAGCGTGAGATTTTAGGTAATGGTAGTCAACCCGAGTTTCATGATATTAAGCGAGCAATTAATTTAGTTTTACGAAGTTTAATTTTATGGTTAGGCATAATAATCGCTCTTAATTACTTTAAAATAATTTAAGATGCATAACTTTAAAATTAAAGACATAACAAACATTGGTGACGATACTAATTCGAACTCTCACGGTGGACAATTAAATTTAATAGCAAAAAAATATAATATCCCTGTATCAAATTGGCTTGATTTATCTACCGGGATCAACCCCAATTGCTATCCAATTTCAACGATTCCCGTATCTGTCTGGAATCGTTTACCCGAAAATAACGACAAATTAATCCAACACGCAAGCAACTATTATCAATGCAGCTCTCTAATTGCTGTTGCAGGAACCCAAGTGGCAATTCAAATACTGCCATCATTATTTTCAAAATCCACTGTTGGGCTAATCCAACCAGGCTATTATGAACATGCAAAACATTGGCTCGAACACAATCATACACTAATAAAATTTGAACATGATGCAACGGACAGCGCTAAATTAATCGATGAAATTAATAATAAAATTAATACATTAGACATCTTGCTCATTATTAACCCAAATAATCCAAGTGGTATCTGCTTTAGTAAACAGCAACTAATCCAATGGCATGATATTTTAACTAAACGAAATGCTTACTTAATTATTGATGAAGCTTTTATGGATTCAGAACAGTCCAATAGCCTACTCGATACTGAGTTACGACCAAACCTTATTATCTTACGTTCATTAGGAAAGTTCTTTGGATTAGCCGGTATTCGAGTCGGATTCGTTTTTTCCAACAAACTAATTTTAGACAAAATAACGAAATCACAAGGACCATGGCCAATATCGGGACCAAGTCGATGGCTGGCATGCAAAGCGTTAGCAGATAACGTCTGGCAGGATCAAACTCGTACAGAATTACAAAAAAAGTGTAATCGTCTAAAATCATTATTATCACGTCATAACTTAACGCCCTGTGGCGGAACAAATTTATTTCAATGGATTCAAACACCAAACGCCGAATCAATATTTCAGAACATGAATCAACAAGCTATATTAATACGATTATTTAAAAATCCCTCTAGCCTACGTTTTGGACTTCCAAAAAATGAAGCCCAATGGAAAAAATTAGATAAAGCGCTTTATCTTTGCATGAAGAAAATAGTGAAATAAAAGTAATATCGATGACTGCAATAGCCTTAATGATTCAAGGAGCAACATCGGATGCGGGAAAAACAGCATTTGTCACAGGCTTGTGTCGCTTACTAACACGACAAGGATATTCAGTCGCACCATTTAAACCTCAAAATATGGCACTTAATAGTGCGGTCACCAGTGACGGTGGTGAAATTGGTCGTGCACAAGCGTTACAGGCAAAGGCATGTGGAATACCAAGCCATACTGATATGAATCCGGTATTATTAAAACCCAATAGCGACACGGGTTCTCAAGTAATAGTACAAGGGCATGCCATTGGTAATATGGATGCTAAGTCGTATCATTTATATAAACCAACAGTTCTAAAATCAGTTTTAGATTCCTATTATCGATTAAGCCAAAAACATGATTTTATTTTAATTGAGGGCGCTGGTTCTCCGGCTGAAATTAATCTCAGAGAACATGATATTGCCAATATGGGCTTTGCAGAAGCCATTGATTGTGCCGTGTTGTTAATTGCAGATATTGAACGTGGTGGTGTTTTTGCTCACTTATTTGGAACCTTAAAAATATTATCAAAATCTGAACAAAATAGAATAATGGGTTTTATTATTAACCGTTTCAGAGGCGATCGCGATATTTTACAGCCGGGTATCGAATGGTTAGAAAAAAAATGTCAAAAATCAATTTTAGGTGTATTGCCCTACTTACATAATTTACATTTAGAAGCTGAAGATTCTCTCAATATCACCCAATCGACTACAGCAAAATCAGCTACCCACTTAAAAATTATTGTTGCCAAGCTTCCTAAAATTAGTAATCACACTGATTTTGATGCCTTACGGTTACACTCTCAAATAGATTTGCAATTTATTGCTGATAACGAAGTTATACCTTCTGCTGATATTATAATTATTCCGGGTAGTAAAAG
>VAPM010261890.1_pt1 | contig 23151 bp, 21 predicted proteins | sample 3395091 | NCBI WGS metagenome assembly VAPM01 (sample SAMN08290445, study PRJNA428436) | hydrothermal vent metagenome | isolation source: Deep-sea hydrothermal vent chimney 3 | place: Pacific Ocean: Juan De Fuca Ridge
CGCCCGCGGCGCCGGGAAAACGGTGTTCGCGCAGGGCACGGACCGAGCGCTATGGGAGGCGTTGCGCCACCGGCGCCAGGAACTGGCCCAGGCCCAGGGGGTGCCCGCCTACGTGATCTTCCACGATGCCGCGTTGCGCGAGATGGTCGAACGGCGCCCGGCGAGTGCGGGCGATCTGGCCGGGATCTCCGGCATCGGTGCGCGCAAGCTCGCCGCCTACGGCGGCGCGTTCCTGGAGACTATCGCCGCGCATCGCGCGGCGACCGGCACGGACGGGGACGATCCCGGCGCCGTGTCGGTGTGACGACGCCGGTGCGGCGCATGCGTATCTGGGTCGATGCCGACGCTTGTCCCGGCCCGATCAAGGAGATCTTGTTCCGTGCCGCGCAGCGCGTGCGCGTGATGCTCACGCTCGTCGCCAACCAGTCGCTGCGCACGCCGCCCTCGCCCTACATCCGCTCGATTCGGGTTCCGGCGGGTTTCGATGTGGCCGACCACCGCATCGTTGCGCTGCTCGAACCGGGCGACTTGGTGGTGACGGCCGATATCCCGCTGGCCGCCGCGGCGGTGGAGAAGGGCGCGGCCGCACTCAACCCGCGCGGCGAACTCTATACCCGCGACAACGTCCGCGAGCGCCTGGCGATGCGCGACTTCATGGACGGCATGCGCAGCGCCGGCATGGCCACCGGCGGCCCGCCGCCGCTCGGGCCCCGAGAACGCCAGGCGTTCGCCAACCGTCTGGACGCCTTCCTCGCCCGCTACGCTCAGGAAGTGTAGAGCGGGGCTCGCCCCGCCGACGGCGTTGGAAGATTCGGCTCCTCAGCAGAATTTGTGGGGGGACTCGGGTTCGGGTAGGGCGCCAAGCATAGGATACAAAGCGGTTTCAGCACCGTGGCACGTGCAAAAGCCGAAGGATTTTCCGGAGGTCGGTTTTGCTTTGGTGTTGAAACCCTCCACGACGCCGCTGGAGCGCCGGCCTTTTGCGCGAAACCCGTTGAGCAGGAGTGCGCGGTGAGTACGCAGCATCCCCATCAGGTGACACCGCTCTGCGGTGTCACCCATCCGCAGGCACTCCGCGCCGGGAGAGGATGGAGGAGTCCGCACCATGGCAAGGAGCCGCTGCCACTTTGCCGAATCGGCCGCACTTCCTCCGGCGTCGAGATTCGGCTTGGCAATTCAAGGGGCAATTCAAGGGGCAATTCAAGGGGTCAGAGTACTTGAAATTTGTGACAGTAGTTCAAGGAATCAGCGTACGTGGAATTTCAAGTACTCTGACCCCTTGAATTATAAGACCTGCGCCATCAAGCAGGGCATGAGACGGCTGTCAGCCCCTAACCGGCCGGGGGCGGCTGGTATGCGTGAGCTCGCACCGCGAAGCGGCGAAAGGCGTGATACCGCAGAGCGGTGTCACGAGGGCCTGCGCCGCCTCCTTCCAATTCTCGACCAAAATCACGGCACATCCACCCACAGATTCGGCTGAAGAGCCGAAGATTCTATGTACCAGGGGATTCGGCGGTGCCGGCCGGGCGCTCGATATCCGCTCAGTATCCTGTATACAACTGCCGGTACCCGTAGAAGTCCATGTACAAGGTCAGTTCGATGCCCGGGGTCTTGCGGCGCAGCCGCGAGGGAAGCGGTGCGAACGGGGCGGACATGCGCACGATGCCCTCGGCCGCGCGGTCGAGCGCCGGACTACCCGGGGATTTCAGGATCTTGAGGCCGACGAGCCGGCCGTGGACGTCGATGCGCAGGCGTACCACGGATACGCCGGTGAGTTGTCCGGGGTAGTTGAGATTGCCGACCTCCTGCAGTTTGCGCAGTACCGACGCGATGTAGAAGTGCGCGGTCAGCGTGTTCGGGTCCTTGATCTGGAACGGTGCCGAGCGGCGCCCCGTGGCGGTCGCCACCGCTGCGTTTACGTCGCGGTGCAGCTTGGCCCAGTCGATGCGTGGTGCGGCGGGGGCCGGTGCGCGCGGCTTGGCGGTCGGTATCGGGAGCGTTCCGCGCGCAGGGGCGATCTCGGTGCGCGCCGCGGGTTTGGCCGGCCGGGATCGCGGCCGGGGGCGGATCGGGATCGGTTGTCGCGGGTGCGCCGGAGCGGGTCGCGCCGGGGCCGACGGCGCTGCGCCCGGCGCGGGCGGCAACTCGTAGATGCGCGCCTCCATGGGGCGGGGGCGGGGCGTCGGCACGGCCCCGCTCCGCAGCCAGTTCCCCAGCACCAGCAGTGCCAGCAGCACCAGCAGGATCGCCGCGGGGAGCACCCACAGCAGGCGCCGGATCGGCACCTCGTGCGTGGTCGGCAGCGGCCAGACCGCTTCGGTCATTGACGCTCGACCGCGATGAGGAAACGGCTCGCGCCGGCGTGGCGCGCCTTCAGCATCGCCTCCACGACCGTGCCGTTCCGCGCCCGGCGGTCGGCGGCCACGATCACCGCCGGGTCGCCGCCCTTGAGCAAGGGCTTGAGGCGGTCGGCGAGCGTGCCGAGGGTCACGGCGGCGTGGTTCAGGTAGATGCGGTCCTGCCGGGTGATGGTGAGCGTGACCGGGGCCGCGGTCTGCATCGGCTGCGCCCGACCGCGCGGGAGGTTGACGGGCAGCGAGCGCAGGTTCTGCATCGACAGCGACGCCAGCATAAAGGTGGCCAGCAGGAAGAACATCACGTCGATCATCGGGATGATCTCGATGCGCCCGCGACGGTAGGTGCGCGATCTACGCAGCTTCATGACACACCTCCGGGTCCTGTCCCTCGAGGCGGATGCGATCGGTCACGCGCGTGCCGATGCGTTCCATCTCGTCGAGCGTGCGGGACTGCAGGCGCGAGAGCAGGTTGAAGCCGAACAGGGCGATCAGCGCGATGAGCAGTCCCAGGGCGGTGGCGATCAGTGCCTCGGCCACGCCCGCGGTGACGCCGTTCGGGTCGACCAGGCCCTTGCTGCCGATCAGATGGAAGGCGCGCATCATGCCGGTGATCGTGCCGAGCAGCCCCAGCAACGGGGCCGCGGTGACGATGGTTTCCAGTACCCACAGCCCGCGGCTGAGGTCGCGCTCGACGGCCTGTGCCTCGTCGCCGGCCCGGGATTCGATCCACCAGGCCGGCCGGGTGCGGTCGTGCAGGATCACGCGCAGGAATCGGGCGAAGTAGTGGCGTGGATCGAGGGCGGCCACTTGGCGCTCCAGTTCGCCCCAATGCGTACCCGGGTGCTCGATCAGGCGCGACAGCAGGAGCGGTACACGCGCGTAACGCCAGTACACGTAGGCCTTGTCGAGCAGGATCGCCACGGCGATGACCGCCAGGGCCAGCAGCGGGTAGACCATGGGTCCGCCGAAGCGCAGGGCGTTCCAGGATTCATAGAGGTCTTGCATGGGAAGGTATCCGTTTTCGGGTGGGTCGGCATGGACGGCGGGTCGGTGTCCCGCCCCCCGCAACGATGAGACAGCATAACGCGGATGAGGTTTGGTCCTCGGGCCGGGGCGATGAGAATTATTCTCGTTAATGGCGGGAAAGGTTCAGGCGGCTCTCGATATCTGCCGATAGGTTCTTCGGGAACAGCCCGCGTTGGGCGGAGCGGATCCGTGTCGGCGCCGCGCGCGCCTTTCGTCCGGGGGTGTTTCTCCGATATGCTGGAATGTACCGCCGGATGCGGCGTGAGCATTGGGAGGAGACGGCATGGACGATACAGCCCGGGATGCGGTGAGGACCCTGGCCATCGATGTAGGCGGTACCGGATTGAAGGCCGCGATCCTCGATGCGCGGGGCGAGATGCTCAGCGAGCGGGTGCGCGTACTCACTCCGCGGCCCGCCACACCGGAAGCGGTGATCGGCGCACTGTCGCCGCTCGTCGAGCCGTTGCGCCCCTTCGATCGCGCGTCGGTGGGTTTCCCCGGGGTGGTGGTGGAGGGCACGGTGCGCGATGCGCCGAACCTGGACGGTGACTGGTCGGGGGTGGCGCTCGGCGCCGAGTTGAGCCGGTTGTTCGGGGTCGCGGTTCATGTCGCCAACGACGCCGACATTCAGGGCTACGGCGTCGTCGAGGGCCGCGGGGTCGAACTCGTGGTCACCCTCGGCACCGGCGTCGGCTCGGCCCTGTTCCTGGACGGTCGGCTGGTGCCGAACCTCGAGCTGGGTCACCATCGCTTCCGGAAGGGACAGGCCTATGAGGGGCAACTCGGCGAGCCGGCACGGCGCCGGGTAGGAAACCGGAAGTGGAATCGCCGGCTTGCGAAGGCCATCCGTCACTTGCGAAGCTGCTTCAATTTCCGCGCGCTGTACATCGGCGGCGGCAATTCCAAGCACGTGCGCCTCGAGCTTCCCGATGACGTTCAGTTGGTACGCAACGTCCGCGGGATCACGGGCGGCATCGCGCTCTGGGAGCATTGACCCGGCGTTCGGCGCCGGAGACCTGTGCGAGGAGAACCTTCCGGAAGCGGTTCGCGCCGCACGGGGTGCGAACTTGCGATCGACGTCTTCTCCCGTCGGTGCCGCCGGTTCAGCTCAAGGGCAGGGTCTTGCGCGCGAACAAGGAACGGCCGCAAGACTGCGACCGGGGCCTGCGCGGGACCGCACACACCGCCCCGCTCTGAGACAAGGGCGCCGGCGGGCGGGCCCGTCGTCCCCGGTTGCGCCCACAGGGCCGGGGACGACGGGATCCCCGACCCCGCCCGATTCCCCGCATTCACGGGGTCCGGCCCGCACCCTCTCGGCACGACACGGTCCGGTCTCGATCGCCGCGATCCGCGGCGCGGGTCACATAGCGGTTACGTTGGCGGCGGCGAGCCCCTTCGGGGTCTGTTCGGTTTCGAAGGAGACCTTCTGCCCCTCGGCCAGGGTCTTGAAGCCGCTTCCATTGATCGCCGAATGATGAACGAAGACGTCCTTGCCGCCGTCATCCGGGGTGATGAAGCCGTAGCCTTTGCTCTCGTTGAACCACTTTACAGTTCCAGTGTGCACGGTAATGACCTCATTGCAGGGATACACGAAGTGACGTGCAGTGGCAGTCCTAGGGAGTCAGCAGCGGGAGTTTTCAGTATGGAAAGCGGAAGGAAATCCAGATCGATGACAGGATCCACTACGGCGTCTTGATTATCATACGGCGGCCCGCCCGCGAAAGCCAACGATTTTTTGCGGGGTCTGTTTTGGGCCTGCATCCGGGCTGCATTGATGGCGATGATGGCGATCGCCGGGGCGTCCGGCTGCCGGCCGGTGATGCGACGGTATTCCGGCGCGGCGGCGGTCAGGATGCCGCTTGCCCGATCGCCACCAGGATCCGTCCCATGGACTTCCCGGCGAGGACGTCCTCGAACGCTGCGGGGAGTCCGTCGAGGCCGATGGTGGAGCGCACCACCGAGTCGAGCGCGCGCGGACGCAGGTCGGTGGCCAGGCGCTCCCAGATGCGCCGACGCAGGGGCATGGGGCAGTGGGCGGAGGTCACTCCCAGCAGTCCGATGCCGCGCAGGATGAACGGCATCACGGTGGTGTGCAGGGCCGTGCCGCCGGCCATCCCGATGCTCACGATGTTGCCCCAGGCGCGCACCGAGCGGGTGAGCCAGGCGAGCATCTCGCCGCCTACGTTGTCGAGCGCCCCGCCCCATTGTGCGTTCTCCAGCGGACGCCCGCGCATCTCCAGGTCCTGGCGGCTGACGACGTGGCTCGCCCCGAGGTCCTTGAGATAGACGGTGGCCTGGGGCTTCCCCGTCACGGCGACCACTTCGTAGCCGAGACCGCTGAGGAGGTTTACGGCGAAACTGCCGACCCCGCCGCTCGCGCCGGTGACTACCAGCGGCCCGATCTCCGGGCGTTGGTGATTGTCCTCGAGGCGTTGTATGGCGAGTGCGGCGGTGAAGCCCGCCGTGCCGAGCGCCATGGCCCGGCGCAGATCGAGCCCGTCGGGCAGCGGCATGACCCAGTCGGCGGGTACGCGCACGTATTCCGCGTAGCCCCCGTCATGGATCTCGCTCAGGCCGCAGCCCGTGACCAGCACGGGTTCGCCCTCCCGGAACGCGGGGGTCTCGGAGGAGGCCACCGTGCCGGCCACGTCGATCCCGCCCACCAGCGGGAAGCGGCGCAGGATCTTCCCCTTGCCGGTGCCCGCCAGCGCGTCCTTGTAGTTCACGCTGGAATAAGCGGTGCGGATCACCACCTCGCCCGGCGAGAGATCGGCCAGGGCGATCCGCTCGATCCCCGCGCGTGTAGTGCCGTCGTCGTTGTGGATCCGAAACGCCCGAAAGGTGTCCATTCCGCTGCGCGGTCGCCCGCCTCCGTCGTGGGCTTCGCCCCGAGCTTTGCCCTGCGCCGTTTAGTTTAGCAGGCGGGGGCGGGGGCTGGTCCGGAGGTGCTTATGCAGGAACATCCGCAGGAAGATCGGCGCCGCCGCCGCGCTGAACGCCTCGATGAGACTGTGGAGGACGATCTACTGCGGTTTACAGGATCCACCGTGTTGGTCGTAGAGGTTTCGGGGAGGCGCCACGGGCGCGGGATTCGTCCCGTTTTCCCTCTGAGACATGCAAAAGATCGCCCGGCCGGTGGAGAAATTCGCCGCCGCGCCGATAGAGCGGGCGATGTGCACCCCGGTCCGCTCGGATACGGGAGCGGGTCGCACCGGGACAGGAATCGTCGATGACGCAGCCGTCGCTGATACCAAGCGCCTCTGCCGGCCCCTGCGCGGGGTCCGCGGCGCGTACGCCCGAGGCGCGGGCCGTCGCCGATGTGCCCACCGGTCGTAGCGTGGCGGTGCGCATCACCGCGATCTACGCCGCGGTGGCCGGTGCGTGGATACTCTTTTCCGAGTGGATTTTGAACGATCTCGCGCGCTCGGTGCAGCAGCTGACGCTGTTCCAGATGTTGGGGGGCGCGTTGTTCGTGGTCGCCACATCGGCCCTGCTGTACGCACTGGTGCGCGGTTACGCGGGTCGCCTCTCCGGCTTGGTCGCCCGCGCCCGGATCTCCGAGGCGTGTGTCCGCCATGTCATCGAGTCGGTGCCGGATCTCCTCTATACCCGTGAACTGCCGGATCTTCGCGTGACGTTCATCAGTCCCAACGTCACCGCCGCCCTCGGCTTCGAGCCTGAAGACTTCATGGACGATCCCCGCCTGTGGCGCGACCAACTCCACGAGGCGGATCGGGACCGCGTCACCGCCGAGATTCGGGAGCAGTTGGAGGGCAAGGGGGTGTTCACCGTCGAGTATCGCCTGTGGCACCGTGACGGCGTCACGACGCGCTGGTTTTGCGACAACGGCCGGTTGGAGGCGGCCGGGGCGTCGCGCTGTTTCGGCGTTCTCACCGACATCACCGACCGAAAAGAAGCGGAATCGACGCTGCACTACCTCACCAACCACGATCCGTTGACCGGGCTGCTCAATCAACACGGCGTCGGTCTGATCCTGGACAATCTGCTGCAGATCGCCCGGCGCCGGAATACCGGTCTCAGTTGCCTGTGCCTGGGTATCGACCGCTTCAGTCACCTCAACGACGCCTTCGGCCACAAGGCGGGTGATGAGATCCTGGTCCGGGTCGGGCAGTATCTGCGCGAAGAGTTGCGTGCGAGCGACGTCATCTCCCGCGTGCCTGACGGAATCCTGGCCCGCGCCGGCGGCGGCCGCTTCCTGGCGGTGCTGCTCGACACGGGGGTCGACGGCGCGCGCGCCCTGGCCGAACGGGCCCTGGAGGGCCTCGATCGGGTGGTCGTGCACTATGGAGAGGAACGGATCCGGATCGGGGCCCGGGTCGGCATCGTCGGTCTCCCGGCACACGGCGGCGACGCCGCGCAACTCCTCTCGCAGGCCGAGAACGCCTTGCACCGCGCTCGTAGCGGCGCCGGAGGTCCGGTGCACGTCTACGACGCGCGCGAGGAGAGGGAAGATGCATTGTCGGCGCGCTGGCTGGATCGGATCCACGCCGCCCTCGACAAGCGCCGGTTCGTGCTGCACTTCCAGCCGATCCTCCATCTCCCGAGCGGGGGCGTGCATCACTACGAGGTGCTGGTGCGGATGCGCGAGCCGGACGGCACCCTCGTCCCCCCGACCAAGTTCATACCCATCGCCGAGCGCTTCGGCGTGATCGACCGCATCGACTACCAAGTGCTGGAGATGGCCATTGACTATCTGCGTCGCCTCGGCGGTACGCGCCCGGATATCTGTCTGGCGGTCAACCTGAGCGGCGTGCACGTCGGGGACACCCGGCTCCTCGCGTGGCTCCGCAAGCGTCTGGAGGAGGGGGCCGTGGACGGCGCCCGGCTGATCTTCGAGATCACCGAAACCGCTGCCGTGGAGGATCTCCAGCAGGCGCGCGTTCTCATGGATTCCCTGCGGGCGTTGGGCTGTCGCTTCGCGCTCGACGACTTCGGTATCGGTTTCACTTCGTTCATCCATCTGCGCGCACTGCCGGTGGATCTGATCAAGATCGACGGCAGCTTCATCCGCGATCTGGACACCAGCCCCGAGGACCAGGCCCTGGTCCAGGCCATCACCAAGGTTGCGAAGGCCTACCACAAAGAGGTGGTGGCGGAATGTGTCGAAAACGAGCGGGTTCTCGCGCTGCTGCGCCGCTACGAAGTCGACTACGCCCAGGGGTTCCACATCGGCCGGCCGGTGGCGATGCCGCCGGAACAGGCGGTCGGCGGGCAATAGGGCGCGAGCGGACCCACTACGAGGTTGGTCGGGAGTTATCCGGATCGGCGCCGGCCTGTGAATCATCGTGTTCCGTTTCCGCAAATCTTCGGGCTATCGGGCCGGAATCGGGAGCGCCTTAACAAAATCTTCCTGGCGAGTCGGCTTCGTGGTTATACTGCAGATCCCACCCGCTCCCCTTCCGGACGAATGGATCCCCAACCCCCCTCCGCCCTCGTTTCAGGGTCCGGCGATACGCAACGTCGGTACACGAACCACGTGTTTCCGGGATTGCTGCTGGCCCTGACGGTGGTCCTGCAGGCGTTTGCGCCGCACACCACACTTGCGCTGCGCTACGATCGCGCGGCGATCGAGGGCGGCGAGCTCTGGCGCCTGATCACCGGCAACCTGGTTCACCTGAACTGGCCGCACCTGTTGCTCAACCTGACGGGGCTGGTCCTGATCTGGGTGCTGTTCACGCGCGAATGGTCCTTCCGGTTCTGGTGCGCTGCGTTTCTGGTCTGCGCCCTGGCGGTGGGGGGCGGCCTGTTTGCGTTCGATCCGGCCCTGCAATGGTACGTCGGCTTGTCCGGCGTGCTGCACGGGTTGTTCGTGATCGCCCTGCTGAGCGATCCGTACCTGCGGTGGTTCGAACGCGTGGGACTGCTGGCGGCCCTCGCCGCCAAGATCGCCTGGGAGCAGTTTCACGGTCCCACGCCGGGGGTGAGCGAACTCATCCACGGCGCCGTCGTGGTCCAGGCGCACCTCTACGGGGCGCTCGGAGGTGCGGTGTTCGGTGTCGGCGCCCGGCTGGGCGGGCGGGCGCGGGGCGAGTGAACCGTCGCGCGCCGAATCGGGGTCCCGGCCGCATCAGCCGCCGGCGGCATTGCGGGCCGTCGGATCCCGGGGCGGCGATGGCCCGGGGCCGTCCGATCCGCGATAATGCCCCGATGAACGCGAGTGACGGGTGGGTACGGGACAGGGGGGCCGTTCGGTCATGCCGGCCATGAGGGTCGCAGTCGTGGGGGGCGGCATCTCCGGGCTTGCGACGGCCTATTTCCTGGTGCGCTCGGGCTGCCGGGTGGTGGTGCTGGAGCGTGAGGCGGGTGCCGGCGGGACGATCCGCAGTACCCGCGAGGGGGGCTTTCTTTGGGAGGGCGGCCCCAACAGCGCGGCCGAGACGACCCCGGTGATCGACGAGTTGCTCGGCGCGCTGGGGATCCGCGAGCAGCGTTTGTACGCGGCCGAAGGCGCGAAATGCCGCTACGTGCTGCGCGCGGGCCGGCTGCACGCGCTGCCGACCGGCCCCGCCGGCTTCCTTTCGACGCCGCTGTGGAGCGTGCGCGGCAAGCTGCGTCTGGCGCTGGAGCCGTTCGTACCGCGTGCGCGGCACGAGGAATCGGTCGCCGAGTTCGTCTCCCGGCGCCTCGGTCGCGAGTTTTTGGACTACGCCATCGACCCGTTCGTGGCCGGGGTGTACGCGGGCAACCCGCGTCGCCTGAGCGTGCAGGCGGCCTTCCCGAAGCTCTACGAATTGGAGCAACGCTACGGCAGCCTCATCAAAGGCGCGCTGCTGGGGGCGCGGGCCCGGCGCAAGCGCCCGGATCGGGCGCGGCCCGCCGCGCGGCTGTTCTCGTTCCGCGACGGCATGGCGACATTGCCCGATGCGCTGGTCGCCGCCCTCGGCGACGCGGTGCACGCGGGCGCCCGGGTGCGCGGTGTGGCGGCGACGGACGACGGTTTTCGAATCGTGTTCGACGAGGCTGCGGCGCGCGAGGAGGAACGCTTCGATGCGGTGGTGTTGTCGGTGCCCGCCTATACGGCGGCCGACCTGATCCGCGAGTGGCTGCCGACGCTCGCCGGGCGCCTCGGGGACGTGAAATACCCGCCGGTGGCGGTGGCGGCGCTCGGCTACCGGCGTGGCGACCTGCGGCGCGAACTCGACGGCTTCGGCTATCTCGTGCCCGAGGTCGAGCGGCGGCGCATTCTGGGTACCATCTGGAACTCCAGCCTGTTTCCGGGCCGCGCCCCCGAGGGTTGCGTGTTGCTGACGAGCTTTCTCGGCGGGGCGCGCCAGCCCGAATACGCACTACGTTCGGAGGAGGAGATCCTGCAATTGGCGCACGAGGAGAACGCCGCCGCGATCGGGCTGGGCGCACCGCCGATGTTCTCGCGCGTGCAGCGCTGGCGGCGGGCGATCCCGCAATACAACCTGGGGCATCTCGCCACCGTAGCGGCGATCGAGGAGGCCGAAGGCGCGCACCCCGGTTTCTATGTGTGCAGCAACTACCGGGGGGGGATCGCGCTCGGGGACTGCCTCGCCAGCGCCAAGCGGACCGCCGAGCGGGTGCTGGAGCGCGCGTCGTGAGCGGGGCGTAGAGGCGACCGACGCTGTACGGGCGCGTCAGTAGCCCCGCCTGTGCGAACGCATGCCGCCGCAGGTGTAGAATTAAAATGATGGATCGTTTCGACACCGTCCCAGTCAGGAGCCCGCCATGTCCGCTGTAGAACCCCTGCGCATGGCGCAGACCGTATGCTTGAAGGACTATCGCCCGCCGGAGTTCCGGATCGAGACCGCCGAACTGTACTTCGATCTGCACGAGACCGGGACGACCGTGCGCTCCCGGCTGTTCATCGAGCGCGATGCGCGCACGCCCCCCTCGCACCCCCTGGTCCTGAACGGTGAAGGGCTGGAACTGGTCTCGGTGGCACTGGACGGACGGACCCTGACGCCGGGCGAGTATCGGGTGGACGAAGAGGGTCTCACGGTCCCGGGCGTGCCGGCCCGGTTTGCGCTGGAGATCGAGAACCGCGTCCACCCCGCCGATAACACCGCCCTCGAAGGTCTGTACGTGTCGGGAGGGAATTTCTGCACCCAATGCGAGGCCGAGGGTTTCCGCCGCATCACCTATTTTCTCGACCGGCCCGACGTGATGGCCCGCTACACGACGACCCTGGTGGCGGATCGCGCCCGTTGCCCGGTCCTGCTCTCCAACGGCAACCCGGCGGCGCACGGCGAACTCGCGGACGGTCGGCACTGGGTGCGATGGGAGGATCCCTTCCCCAAGCCCTCCTATCTCTTCGCCCTGGTCGGCGGGGACCTCGCGTGGATCGAGGACGAGTTCACCACGCGCTCCGGACGCAAGGTGCGGCTGCGCCTCTACGTGCAACGCCACAACCTCGACAAGTGCGCGCACGCAATGGAGTGCCTCAAGCGGGCGATGCGCTGGGACGAGGAGGCCTACGGGCGCGAATACGATCTCGACTTGTTCATGATCGTTGCGGTCGACGACTTCAACATGGGCGCCATGGAGAACAAGGGTCTCAATATCTTCAACTCGGCCTGTGTGCTGGCGAGCCCCGAGACCGCCACCGACGACGACTTCCAGGCCATCCTCGGGGTCGTCGGCCACGAGTACTTCCACAACTGGTCCGGGAACCGGGTCACCTGCCGGGACTGGTTCCAGTTGAGCCTAAAGGAAGGCTTCACGGTCTTCCGCGATCAGGAGTTCAGCGCGGAGATGGCCTCGCGCGGGGTCGAGCGCATCCGCGACGTGAACGCGCTGCGCAACGCCCAGTTTCGCGAGGACGCGGGACCCATGGCCCATCCGGTACGCCCCGAGTCCTACCAGGAGATCAGCAATTTCTACACGGCGACCGTGTACCTCAAGGGTGCCGAGGTGGTGCGCATGCTGCGCAACCTGCTGGGCGCCGAGGGGTTCCGCAGGGGCGCCGATCTCTACTTCGAGCGCCACGACGGGCGGGCGGTCACTACCGACGACTTCGTGTGTGCGATGGAGGACGCCGCCGGCGCGGACCTCGCGCAGTTCCGGTTGTGGTACTCCCAGGCCGGGAGTCCGGAACTGCACGTCGAACGCCGCTATGATCCCGGTGCCGGGACCTGCACGCTCACCGTACGCCAGGACTGCCCGCCCACCCCCGGTCAGCCCGAGAAGGCCCCGTTCCATATTCCGCTGGCCGTCGGCCTGTTGACCCGGGACGGGCGCGAGTTGCCGCTGTGCCTCGCCGGCGAGGCACACCCGGTCGCAGGCACGCGGGTTCTGGAATTGCGCCGCGAGGTCGAGACCTTCGTATTCACCGGGATCACCGAGGAACCCGTCGTCTCGCTGTTGCGCGGCTTCTCGGCCCCGGTCAAGGTGCACATGGAGCGCGACGACGAGGAACTCGCGTTTCTCATGGCGCACGATACCGATCCCTTCAGCCGCTGGGACGCGGGTCAGGAGTTGGCGGTCAAGGTGTTGCTACGTCTGATGGAGGCGCAGCGGAGCGGGGCGGATCTCGTGGCGGACCCGGTCCTGGTCGAGGCCTTCCGCCGCTCGCTGCTCGACGCCGAAGCGGATCGGGCGTTCCTCGCGAGGTTGCTGACATTGCCGAGCGAGGACTACGTCGCCGAGTCCCTGGATCGGATCGATCCCGCCGCGGTACACGAGGCGCACCGCTTCCTGCGCCGCGCGCTGGCGAAGGCACTGCACGAGCCGCTGCTCGAGACCTATCGTTCGCTGGGCGAGAGCGGCCCCTACCGGATCGACCCGGAGTCGGTGGGACGTCGCAGCCTGCGCAACCTGTGTCTCGGCTACCTGATGCAAGGGGACGATCCGCAGGCGGTGCCGTTGTGCCTGGATCAATTCCACTCCGGAACGAACATGACCGACGTGCTCGCCGCGCTTTCGGCACTCGCCCGCTCGGAGCGCCCGGAGCGCGAACCGGCGCTGGAGGAATTCTACGAGCGTTGGAAGGATGACCCGCTGGTCGTGGACAAGTGGTTCGCCATCCAGGCGAGCGCGCCGCTGCCGGATGCGCTCGAGCGGGTACGCACCCTGACCCGGCATCCGGCCTTCAATCCGCGCAACCCCAACAAGGTGCGCGCCCTGCTCGGCGCCTTCTGCCAGGGTAACCCGGCGCGGTTCCATGCCCGCGACGGTGCCGGTTATGCCTTCCTCGGCGATTGGATCCTGGAACTGGATCCGATCAATCCCCAGGTCGCGGCGCGGCTGGTGAGGGTCTTGAGTCGGTGGCGTCGCTACGAACCCCGGCTCGGCGAACTCATGCGCGCGCAACTCGAACGGGTGCTCGCCGCGCCCGATCTCTCACGCGATACCTACGAGATTGCATCCAAGAGCCTCGTCTGAGGATTCGTACGGCGAAGGGGTGTTCGCCCGGGCGTGGTCCCGATCGCCCCGGAATCCGTCGATTCGCAGCAGCGCACCGGCTCAGGCGGGCGGTTCGGCGGATCCGCCGCGTCCGGCTCGTGCGCGCAGCCCGGCCCATAGGGTGCCGAGGGCCTGCCGGTAGAGGTGGCCGATGCCGTTCAGGTTGGCGGCGCGCAGGGTGAGTGGGACCCCGAAGAACACCGCCACGAGCAGGGCCAGCGCCGAGGGCAGGATCGTGTTGGGCGGGAGTTCGCCGCGGCGTACCGCCGCCTCGAGGTGCGGCATGAGCACCGCCTGCAGACCCTGCTCGGGGACCGACTCGATGTCGTCGAGGTCGGGAAACGCCGCGCGCCGTTCGGCGCGGCTCAACACCGGCGGCTCGACCTTGTTGCGCGCCTGCGCCTGGTGGGCGATCACCTCGCCCCAGAGCCCCGGGCGCTCCTGCATCCCGCGTGCGGCGAAGTCGAACAGTGCGTCGATGGCCGCCAAGCCGCTCCGCCCGCCTCGCCGGTCGCGCCACGCCGCCTCCACGCCCCAGAGCTGACCATAGTAGGCGAGCAGGTCGGACTTGGACCGGAAATAGTTGAAGAAGGTGGCCTCCGAGACAAGCGCGCGGTCGCACAACTCCTGCACGGTGAGCTGCGACAAGGGTCGCGATTCCAGTGCGTCGATGGCCGCCCGCAGCAACGCGATGCGCGTCTGCGCGTGCTTTCGCTCCCGCAGGGGTAGTGCATTGCTTCCCATAAAAGTTGACCTCTCCCTAATAAGCGTACAATCGCATAATAGTATAGCGAAGTATAAAATAATAGTTTCCTCTGTTGACCGGCCGTCGGCCGCGACGGACCGGACGGGCGACGCATCGGCTATGATGAGCGCATGCGCAGTGGGAGCCACGTTACTGTCCCGTGTCCGGCCCGGCTGGGTGTCTGGCTCCCGGTCATCGTCTGGCTGGCCGGCGGATTGGTCCCGTGGCCGGCGGCCGCCGCACCGGCCGATCTGCAGGCCGCCGTCGCCGCGTATCGATCCGGGGACTTCCCGGCGGCCGTGCGCGTCCTGCGTCCGCTCGCCGAGCATGGCGATCCCCGCGCCCGGGTGTGGATGGGGGTCCTGTACGATCGCGGGCGCGGGGTGCGTCGGGATCCCGCGACGGCGGTGCGTTGGTACCGACGCGCGGCGGCCGGCGGCGACGTAACCGCCGAGTTCGATCTCGGTTGGCACTATGCGCACGGACTCGGGGTCCGGCGCGATCCGCGGATGGCGCTGCGTTGGTATCGCAAGGCCGCCGCGCACGGCGGCGTGCAGGCGATGATCGTGCTCGGCTCGCTCTACGACGAGGGCCGCGGCGTACCCAAGGACCCGGCGAGGGCGCTCGCGTGGTACCGCCGGGCCGCGGGACACGGCTCCGCGCTCGGCGCTTTCAATGTCGGGTGGCACTATGACCACGGCCTCGGCGTCGCGCGCGATGTGCGGCGCGCCCTGAGATGGTATCGAAGGGCGGCGCGGGACGGTTCCGCGCTCGCCCAATACACGCTCGGTTGGCACTACGATCACGGCGCCGGCGTCGTCGCGGACGCGCGTGCCGCCGCGCGTTGGTACCGGCGCGCCGCTGAGCGGGGCTTCGTCGCCGCGCAGTTCAACTTGGGCTGGGATTACGAGCACGGACACGGTGTGGCGCGCGCCGCCACGCAGGCCGCTTATTGGTATCGGAAGGCCGCCGAGGCCGGCGATGCCCGCGCCCGGCTCGCACTCGGACGACTCTATTACACCGGGCGCGGGGTGCCGGAGGACTTGGTGCAGGCGCGGATGTGGGCGGGACTCGCGGCCGCGCAGGGGGACGCCGCCGCCGAGCGCGCGGTCGCGTTCCTGGATCGGAGGCTGAGCCCGGAGAAGATCGCCGCGGCGCGCCGCTTGGCGTTGCGCCGGCGGAGCGTTGCGCGGCCCGTGCAGGCGATCGATCCCGCACCGCTGCCGCGCGATCTGCGCTGAGAAAAGGCTCTCCGCCACTCTCCCTTGGCCCGTGGGGCGGAGATTGTGGTATCCTGCTCTTTGGTATTTTTATCTCATCGTGCCATGGGCGTCCAGGGGGCCGTGCAGAAGCCCCGCGCCGTCCTCACCGCCCGGGCGTCGCCGCGGTCGTGTCCGCGGTCTCCGTCGAGTAGCCGATCGGGAGGAACCCCCGACCGAAGGAAGTCACAGATGCCGTCGAGAAAGCAAAACGCCCGTGCCCCGATCCTCCGCGCCGCACAGCCGGCCGGCGATGCCGCCGTGACGACGCCGCGTGCCGGGAGCCGTTTCCGTGTCGGACGCGTGGAGCGGACGTCCGTGCCCAACGGTGGCGGCGGAGGAGAGGATTGGTGCCGCTACGTCCTGGAGAACGGCCGCAACAGCATTACCGGCCTGCGCCGCGGCAGTCTGCCCCAGGTCACCGAGCACGCCCAGCGTCTCGCGCAGGACCTCAATGAGCGCCACGACTCCCCGCGCGCCCTGCGCTGGACCGCCGCGTCGCCGGGGCGCAAGAAGTAGCAGGTCCGGCGCACATCGCCCGCTCCACCGGGCCCGACGCGGGCATCGTCGCGCGTCGGCGGCGCGGCGTCGCTCCCTGATCGATGACGGCGTGCGCCCCGGAGGATCCCCGTGAAGCTTACCGTCGATGCGTTCAGGGCCTGGCAGAACAAACGGATCACCCTCATGGGCATGTCCGGGGTGGGCAAGACCCGGCTCGCCGACATGCTGCGGCGGTGCAACTGGTTTCACTATTCCGGGGATTACCGGATCGGGACCCGCTACCTGGACGAGCCGATCCTCGACCACATCAAGCAGCAGGCCATGCAGATCCCGTTCCTGCGCGATCTGCTGCGTTCGGATTCGATCTATATCCGCAACAACATCACGATCGATAACCTGCAGCCGGTCTCCAGCTTTCTGGGCAAGCTCGGGGACCCGGAGCGGGGCGGTCTCGGCCTGCGTGAGTTCAAACACCGCCAGGAGCTGCACCGGCAGGCGGAGATCGCGGCCATGAAAGACGTGCCGGAGTTCATCCGCAAGGCCCAGGAGATCTACGGCTACCGGCACTTCGTGAACGACGCCGGCGGCAGCGTCTGCGAACTCGACGACGCGGAGGTCCTCCCGGTCCTGGACCGGAACACCCTGCTTTTGTACATCCGGGCCACGGAGCAGGACGAACAAGAACTCATCCGGCGCGCAGAGGCGGATCCCAAACCGCTCTACTACCGGGAATCCTTCCTGGATGAGCAGCTCGAGATCTACCTGCACGAGCACGGGTTACCCTACGTCGCCCTGATGGACCCGGACGATTTCGTGCGCTGGATGTTCCCGAGGCTGTTTCATTCGCGCATTCCGCGCTACGCGTCGATCGCGGATCGCTATGGATACATCGTCACCACGGAGGAGTTGGAGGGGGTGAGTGACGAGGCGGGGTTCCTGTCCCTGGTAGAGACCGCGCTGGGACGCCGGGGTTCCTAAGCGTTACTCGGAGTGAATCGCAATGCCCCTGGTCGCGAATTCGGATCTGCCGGCGTTCGATCGTCTGCGCGAAGAAGGCGGGACGGTCCTTCCGCGCGACGCCGCGCTGCATCAGGATATCCGTGAGCTGCACATCGGTCTGCTCAACATGATGCCGGATGCGGCCCTCGCCGCGACCGAACGACAGTTCTTCCGGCTGGTGGGCGAGAGCAACCAGATCGCCCAGTTCTACCTGCATCCGTTCACGTTGGATGAATTGGGGCGCGGTCCGGGGGGGGCGGCGCACATCGAACGCTATTACGAGACCTTCGATCAGATCCGGCGCCGGGGTCTCGACGCGCTGATCATCACCGGTGCCAACGTCACCCGACCCGATCTGGCGCAGGAGCCGTTCTGGGATCCGCTGATCCGCGTGATCGACTGGGCCTACGAGAACGTCACATCGACGCTGTGCTCATGCCTCGCCACCCACGCCGTGCTGCAGTTTCGCTACGGATGCAAACGCCGGCGCCTCCCGGCCAAGCGCTGGGGTGTGTTCGCGCACCGCGTATTGGATCGGCAGCATCCGCTGGTGGCCGGGGTCAACACCCGATTCGACGTGCCGCACTCGAGGTTCAACGAGATCTTCCGCGAGCAGTTCCAGGCGGCCGGTCTGCACGTGCTCGTCGAGAGCCCCCGGGCCGGTGTGCATCTGGCGGTCAGCGAGGATCGTTTCCGGCTGGTCTTCTTTCAGGGCCACCCCGAATACGACACCATCAGCCTGCTCAAGGAGTACAAGCGCGAGGTGGTCCGCTTCGTCGCGGGTGAGCGCGGCGACTACCCGCCGTTCCCCGAGAACTACTTCCGGCGGCGGATCCAGGCGGTGCTCGACGAGCACCGCGACCAAACGCTCGCCGCCATGGACCGGGGTCGCCCGGTGCCGCCGCTGCCCGAGGTCCTGATCGCGCCGGGACTGGACAACACTTGGCACGACACCGCCGAGGCGGTCATCAACAACTGGATCGGGAAGGTCTACCAAGTCACCCACCACGAGCGCGGCCTGCCGTTCAAGGACGGCGTGAATCCTGCCGATCCCCTCGGACTTAGGATCGTGGCCCGCGCACGGGCTCAGAGGTCCACGGGGAGGTAGAAGAATACGAAGCGCCCGCCGTCGACGTCGACCTTCAGGGTGGCGCCGTGGTGGAGCCCGTAGTCCACGTACCCCGGCACCGCACCGCCTTGGTGGCACTCGCCGGCGTGTTGCGGCGACTCGAAGTCGCGGTCCCGGTCATACCAGGACAACAACATGTACTCGCCGAGCCGCGCGCGCGCCTCGGCATCGGCCGACTCCATCGCGCAGCGATAGTCGGGGCAGGGCGGTTGCGGGTGCAACTCGGCTACGGTGAGCCCGGAGAGGTCCGGCGCGACCGGGGCCGGACACTGCGCGCCGCGGCCGCCCTCGGCCGGTGCGGCACCGGTGCGGGATCGATCGGGTCCGGCGTCGTCCGTCATGACTGCGGGCCACCCTCGGCGGTTGCGGCGGGCGCTATGCCGGCCATTCGATCGGGTATGTAGGGGTGCCCCCCCGGCGCCTCGACGGTTCCGGTACCCGCGCGGCGTAGCGATCTCGTCGGGACGGGTTGCAGCCGAGCGCCTCCCCTCCGCTACACGGGCCCTCAGTAGTGCAGGAGCGAGTGCACCCGGTGGCGTTCCAGGCGCCCCCGCCCGTGCAGGAAATCCAGCTCCACCACGAAGGCGCAGGCCGCGATTTGCGCGCCGAGCTTCTCGATCAGCGCACAGCTCGCCTGCGAGGTGCCGCCGGTGGCGAGCACGTCGTCGACCACCAGGACCCGATCCGCCGCGGTGAGCGCATCGACGTGCACCTCCAGACTCTCGGATCCGTATTCGAGGTCGTAGGAGATGCTGTGCACGTCATAGGGAAGCTTTCCGGGCTTACGCAGCGGCACGAAACCGATGCCCAGTTCCCAGGCCGCCAGGGCGCCGAAGATGAACCCGCGGGCCTCCATGCCGACGACGGCCGTGAGACCGTCGCGGAAGAACGGGTGTACCAACTCGTGCACCGCCAGGCGCAACGCCGCCGGGTCCCGGACCAGCGGGGTGATGTCCCGGTAGACGACACCGGGTTTCGGAAAGTCCGGGATGTCCCGGATCTTCGCTCGCAATCGTTCCAATGCCTGTCTCCACGCGCCTCGGCGATCGCCGCCGTAACGTGCCGCGAAATCCCCGCTTCGTGTCTCGGTACGGATGATGTTCGATACGTGCCCGGGGGGCACGGTCGTTACGCGGTGTTGCGTTGCTGTTCGGGGACGAGGCGCGGAGCGAAATACTCGTCGGCGTCATCGAGGGACACCGGTTGGTCGTTGCTGTCCGCGAGGGGCTGCTCATAGTCGTTCCAGCCGCGCAGGCCGGTCTTCAGCGAGCAGGCCTTCTCGTAACCCAGGTGGTGCAGTGTGTGCGCGGCCAGCACGCTGCGTAGGCCGGAGCGGCAGATCACTACGATCTCGCGCTTTCGGGCGGCGGCCAGTTCGGGCACCGTGTCTTCGTAGCCGTATTCGCAGGCCGCCTCCAGGATTCCGCGCGGCACGTTCAGGGAACCGGCGATGCGCATACACTCGAACTCGTAGGGCTCGCGCACGTCCAGCAGCAACGGTTCGCCGCCGCCGTTCAGTTGTTCGCACAGGTCCCAGGGCAGGATTTCACGCACCGTCGCGCGGCAGGCCTCCACTAGATCCGTAAATCGTTTCATTTGAGAAGTCCCGATTGGTTTGCCGAACCATTGTAGCCGCCGACGGGGCCCGCGTGAAATGCCGCGGCGTGTTCGCCCGCCCAGGGGTTCTTCGGCGCCGGGCGCCCTTCAGGCGGATTCCGACCAAGTCGGCCGGGCGACGGTCGAGGGCCTGAGACGGCGGATCGAACGTACCGCGCCGGCCCGATACGGCCGATGGCGGGGCGCTGTAGGAGGGGCGGGGGCGCCTGAGGCCATGAGCGACCCGGCCGGGTCTGCGCCGGGCGTTCATGGCGGCGGGGCACTGTAGTACACTACCCGCGTGGGCCGCCCGAGTGCGCGGGTGTTGCGCGGCGGGATCCGCGTGTGCGGTCCCTCGGCGGTCCGGCGTACCCGGGATCCGCATCCCGCGCCCCCGGAATCCCCGGAAACGGTCTGTTCGATCTTCATGCGTCCTCCAAGATGGTTGGTTCGTACCCTGATCGCCCTGGCGGCGGCGGGTGCGTTGACCGCGGCCGTTGCGTTCGTCTGGGTCTACCGGGTGGTGCTGCCCGGCCTGCCTACCGCCGCCGAGATCCGCGACATGCACATGCAGGAACCGCTGCGGGTATACGCGGCGGGCGGCGAGCTGATCGCCGAGTACGGCACCAAGCAGCGCATTCCGGTGCCCTACGAGCGGATCCCCAAGCGCGTGCGCGAGGCCTTCCTGGCCGCCGAGGACGCCAACTTCTTCCACGAGCCCGGCGTCTCCTGGAAGGGGCTGATGCGCGCCGCGATCCACCTTGCGCTGACCGGGCGCAAGGACCAGGGCGGCAGTACCATCACGATGCAGGTGGCGCGCAACTTCTTCCTGACCGCGCGCAAGACCTATGCGCGCAAGACGCGCGAAATCCTGGTCGCGATCCGTATCAACCGTCTGCTCACAAAACCGCAGATCCTGGACCTCTATCTCAACAAGATCTATCTCGGCAAGGGTGCCTATGGGATCCAGGCCGCGGCGCGCGTCTACTACGGCAAGGACCTCACGCAACTGACGCTCCCGCAGATCGCCATGCTCGCCGGGCTGCCCCAGGCACCTTCGCAGATCAACCCGATCGTCAATCCGGCCGCCGCGCTGCACCGGCGTGCCTATGTGCTGGGGCGCATGCGCGATCTCGGCGATATCACCGAGGCCGAGTACCGTTCCGCGATGGCCGCGCCCATCACCGCCGTACTGCACTCGTTCGCGCCGCAGGTCGACGCGCCTTACGTCGGTGCCATGGCGCGCGATTCCGTCTACCGGCGTTTCGGGCCCGCGGCGTTGACCGACGGGTACAAGGTCTATACGACCATCGACACGCATTTGCAGGCCGATGCCAATCGCGCACTGCGCTGGGATCTGCTGCGCTACAGCACCGAGCACGGCTATCGGGGACCCGGGGCGCGTCTGGATGCCGCGTCGCCGACCACGGCGGAGATGGACCGGGCCATCAAGGGGATGACGAGCATCTCCGGTCTCGTTCCGGGCGTGGTGACCGGCGTGGGCGTGAAGGATCTGCAGGTCTACCTCGGTTCCGGAAAATACATCACGGTCGGCTGGGGCGGCCTGTCCTGGGCGCGGCCCTACATCGCGCCCGACCGGACCGGACCCGCGCCCGGGAATGCGGCGCAGATCGCCAAGCCGGGCGACGTGGTGCGCGTGCAGCACGTCGCCGACGGCTCCTGGCGCCTGACCCAGATCCCCAAGGTCCAGGGCGCGCTGGTGGCGCTCGCCCCGCGGGACGGTGCGATTCGCGCGTTGGTCGGGGGGTTCTCGTTCAAGCGGAGCAAGTTCAATCGTGTGACCCAGGCCTACCGTCAGCCGGGGTCGAGCTTCAAGCCGTTCGTCTACTCGGCGGCGCTTGCCAAGGGATTCACCGCGGCCACCCTGATCAACGACGCCCCGGTCGTGCTCCCCGCGGGCGAGGGTCTCGACTGGCGCCCGGAGGACTACGAGAAGACCTTCCGCGGGCCCGTGCTGTTGCAGACCGGTCTCGCCGAGTCCCTCAACCTGGTTTCCATCCGGCTGTTGCAGGACATCGGCGTCGACTACGCGCGCAGGTACGCGGCGCGCTTCGGGTTCGATCCCAAGCGGATCCCCGACAACCTCACCCTGGTGCTCGGCAGCGGCAGCATCACGCCGCTCGAATCGGCGCGCGCCTACAGCGTGTTCGCCAACGGCGGATTTCGGATCAAGCCCTGGTTCATTAGCCGAATCGTCGATCAGCAGGGCGATGTCGTCTTTCAGGCCGATCCCGGGATCGCCTGCCCCGACTGCTCCATGCCCCTGCGTCTCCGCTCGCCGCGCCCGCCGGCGGCCGGCGCAGGTGTCACTGCCCTGCCCGGTTCGGGACTCGCGGTCCTCGGGCGCGCGTCGGCCGATCTCTCCTCCGGCGTGAGTGCCGTGCCGGCGCCGCGCCCGGCGCCGCGTGCCATCAGCGCCCAGAACGACTACCTCATGGTGCAGATGCTGCGCCAAGTCATCTTGCACGGTACCGGGCGTGCGGCGCGCGCCCTCGGCCGCGCCGACCTCGCCGGCAAGACCGGTACCACCAACCGCCAACGCGACGCGTGGTTCGCCGGCTTCAACCCGTCGCTGGTCGCGGTGAGTTGGGTCGGCTTCGATCACGCCAGCCCGCTCGGCAGGGCCGAGACCGGCGCTCGCGCCGCGCTGCCGATGTGGATGGACTTCATGAAGGCGGCCCTCAAGGATGTGCCGGAACAATTCCTCCCGCGCCCGCCCGGCCTCGTGACGGTGCGCATCGACCCGCACACCGGCCAACCGGCCGGGATCGACAACCCGGGTGCTGTGTTCATCACGTTCCGCACACGCTATGCTCCTACCGTTCAAGGTCCGGGCGGCCCGCCGCCGCCGCCGGTCCCGCATCTGTTCTGAATTCCCGGCGCACCCCCGGTCGGTTCCGCGGACCGGTGCGACTTGGCGCCGTGCTTTTCGGTCGAGGAGCGGACGCCATGGTTTCAGCGCAAGAAGCGCTCGAACGCCTGCGTAAGGGCAACCGCCGCTTTGTGGCGGACCTCGAAGGCCGCGGCGCCGGCGCCGGGCGCACCAATCGCGGCGCCTTGCCGGCGGCCCAGGAGCCGTTCGCCATTATTCTGGGATGTTCGGACTCGCGGGTGCCCGCAGAGATCGTC
>VAPM010746944.1_pt1 | contig 23124 bp, 19 predicted proteins | sample 3395091 | NCBI WGS metagenome assembly VAPM01 (sample SAMN08290445, study PRJNA428436) | hydrothermal vent metagenome | isolation source: Deep-sea hydrothermal vent chimney 3 | place: Pacific Ocean: Juan De Fuca Ridge
GGGATTGCTGTGGCTGACTAACGGACCGTCTGCCGCAAGGACGCGGCAGTCGAGCGGCCAGGGATGGCGAATAGCGAGTCCGTTAGTCAGCCACAGCAATTGCATGTCCGGCGGAGTTAGTATTATCATAAACGTAGACATTACTTCGCATTTCAACATCACTAGGTTCAAGTTAACGAGACAGCAGTGATCAAAGTAAAATATTTAAGGACAAAGGCATGGCCAAAGTTTTAATTACAGACACGATCTTACGTGACGCACATCAGTCGCTTATTGCCACACGCATGCGTACCGAAGACATGTTACCCATTTGCGAGCAACTCGATAAAATAGGTTATTGGTCACTCGAAGTTTGGGGCGGCGCAACCTTTGATGCCTGTGTACGATTTTTAAAAGAAGATCCCTGGGAGCGTTTAAAACAATTAAAAGCCGCACTGCCCAACACACCCTTGCAAATGTTATTACGCGGGCAAAACTTGTTAGGCTATCGACACTACTCAGACGATGTGGTGCGTGCCTTTGTCAAGCGCGCAGCAATCAATGGCATGGATGTGTTTCGAATTTTTGACGCGCTCAACGACACCCGCAACCTGCGCGTGTCGATTGAAGCCGTAAAAGCCGCTGGCAAACATGCGCAAGGGGCGATTTGTTATACCACCAGCCCAATCCATACCGACGAGCAGTTTGTTGCCATGGCAAAAGAACTGCAGGAAATGGGTTGTGACAGTATCGTTATTAAAGATATGGCTGGCTTACTAACACCTCAAAGCACTGTAACGCTGGTTAAAGCTTTAATTGCGGCAGTATCCATTCCGCTCCATCTGCATTCACATGCCACCGCCGGCCTGGCCAGCATGTGCCAATATAAAGCAATAGAAAATGGCATTGCCGGTATTGATACGGCTATTTCAGCCTTTGCCGATGGCACCTCGCACCCGGCAACCGAAAGCATGGTGGCCGCTTTAGCCAACACAACCTATGACACAGAGCTGGATTTACCCAGCTTACAGAAGATTGGTTTTTATTTTTACGAAGTACGAAAAAAATATCATCAGTTCGAAAGTGAATTTACCGGCCTCGATACCCGCGTACAGGTTAACCAGGTGCCGGGCGGGATGATTTCAAACTTATCGAATCAGCTAAAAGAACAAAATGCCTTAAGTAAAATGAACGAGGTGTTAAAAGAAATACCCGTTGTGAGAAAAGAGTTAGGCTACCCGCCACTGGTCACACCCACATCACAAATAGTCGGCACCCAGGCAGTAATGAATGTGATGTCAGGTGAACGCTATAAAGCTATCACCAATGAAGTAAAACTGTATTTACGCGGTAAATACGGCAAAGCGCCTGGCCCGGTAAGTATACAGGTACAGCATATGGCGATTGGAAATGAAGATGTAATTGATTGCCGCCCCGCCGATCTATTACCTGATGAGTTGGATAAATTAAAAACTGAAATAGGTGAACTAGCTAAATCAGACGAAGATGTGCTTACCTACGCGATGTTTCCTGATATTGGCAAAGAATTTTTAAAACAACGCGATGCCAATGAACTGCAACCTGAACCACTGGAACAGTTAAATTCTGATGCCATCTGCACACCTACCGCCACTGAATTTAACATAACCTTGCATGGCGAAACGTATCACATTCAGGTTAATGGCAGTGGTTACAAAAACCAGCAAAAACGTCCTTACTATGTGAGTGTTGACGGTGTCCCGGAAGAAATATTATTAGAACCACTCAATGAAATTAATGGCAATGGCGAACATCAAGCCACGTCGTTATCTTCCAACGGCAAACGGCCGAGAGCAACCCAACCGGGGCATGTAACCACATCGATGCCAGCTGCAATTGTTGAAGTGGTGGTAGCGCTCAATGATAAAGTTAAAGCTGGCGATCCGGTTTTAATAACCGAAGCGATGAAAATGGAAACTGAAATTCAGGCCCCTATTTCTGGTACAATTATTGCTGTCAATGTAGCCAAAGGCGATCATGTTACCCCTGATGAAGCGCTTATTGAAATAGAATAATCACGGTTAATACCGTTCAAGTAATTTTAAAAACCGTTAATATTAAAGACACTGTTATGCAACTTATTCTCGCGTCAACCTCGCCGTTTAGAAAAACCATTCTGGAAAAACTGGGCTTACCATTTATATGTATTGCCCCTCAAGCCGACGAAACAGCCGAGCAAGGTGAAAAGCCAGAACAATTAGTCGAAAGATTAGCCATTGCTAAAGCGCAGGCCGTTGCTGATAACGAACAAAATGCACTGGTTATTGGCTCGGATCAGGTAGCGGTTATTAATGATGTAATAGTCGGCAAACCCGGTAACTTTGAAAATGCTTTTAAGCAATTAAAAGAAGCCAGCGGCAAGCGTATTACTTTTTTAACTGGTTTGAGTTTGATTAACACAAAAACAGGCAAGATCCATTCAACGGTTGCCCCTTTCCACGTTGTATTTCGTTATCTGCGCGACTCACAAATTGAAAGCTATTTAAATGCAGAGCAACCCTTTAACTGTGCCGGTAGCTTTAAGTCTGAAGGTTTAGGTATTACGTTATTTGAACGGCTTGAAGGTGACGACCCGAATACACTGATGGGTTTACCACTGATTCGTTTAAATGCGATGCTCGAAATTGAAGGGATGCCAGCAATTTAGGCATGAAGAATGACTCCTGCAGCTCAGCGACTCAATCTAGCAAAAAAAAACCGCTTGGAATAAAATTCTAAGCGGTTGATTTTATGGTGTTTTGGTAGTCACTGTCGGACTCGAACCGACGACCCCTACCATGTCGAGGTAGTGCTCTAACCAACTGAGCTAAGCAACTGTTGTTTCACAGGTCGGCATTGTATCGGCTTAAAGAAATTTGTCAAAGCAGAAATTGAGTTCAGCGAAATAATAATGATTCAACCTGCTTGTAACAAGTGAGTCGTTATTGCTGGCTATCTCGACTCAATAGCACATTGAATTAAGTAAAGGCGCCACTTGTTGGTGAAAAAGATAAAATTTTTAGCATCTTCAATAAGGCTTCAAAACAGTATCAAATGCTAGCTAAATATTCGCAAATATACTATTCTTATCAAACAATTAGCCAACGAAGTTAATATCATTAATTAGTCATTTTATAATCACTTATTAACAAGAAAATAAACCGCATATTATTGCTACTCTGAAATATTGAGGTCGATATGACTATAGTTGCAATAAACATAATGTAAGCTTAATTTACAAAACAATAATAATTTTTAATTAAATTTCACAGGTAATAAGGCAAGATGCAAAAAAATCAAACGCTACCGTCAAAACCAACCATAGGCATTATTGGACTCGGCTATGTCGGTTTACCACTCGCTGTTGAATTTGGAAAAGCCTATCAAACCGTTGGCTTTGATATTAATGAGCCTCGCATTAGCGAATTAAAAAATGGCGTAGACTCAACCCTGGAAGTTGAAGCTGAATTACTAAGTGAGGCTACCAGGTTGTCCTATACTTGCGATGCCGCCGACATTAAAGTGTGCGACGTCTACATCGTTACCGTACCCACCCCTATCGATAAACATAAAAATCCAGATCTCACGCCATTAGTCAAGGCAAGTGAATTATTAGGTTCCGTTCTAACTCAAAATAATATTGTTATTTACGAATCGACCGTTTATCCCGGTGTAACAGAAGAAGTATGTGCACCTATTTTGGCAGAAAAATCGGGGCTGACACTGAATAAAGATTTCTATCTAGGCTATAGCCCGGAACGTATCAACCCAGGTGACAAAGAACACCGGGTAACCAATATTCTTAAAGTCACTTCCGGCTCAACCGATGAGGTTGCCGATTATGTTGATAATTTGTATCAATCGATTATTACGGCAGGAACGTATAAAGCTTCGAGCATTAAAGTTGCCGAGGCGGCAAAAGTTATCGAAAATACACAACGCGATATTAATATTGCGCTCATCAATGAGCTAGCCATTATTTTTGACCGGCTTAATATCGATACACTCGAAGTACTTGAAGCGGCGGGAACTAAGTGGAATTTTCTACCTTTCCGTCCGGGTCTTGTAGGCGGGCATTGCATTAGTGTCGACCCCTACTACTTAACGCACAAAGCGCAAGAAGTTGGTTACAACCCAGAAGTAATTTTAGCGGGGCGTAGAATTAACGATAATATGGGGATTTTTATCACCAGCCAGGTGATTAAAATAATGCTGCAAAACAGCATACAGGTTGCCGGTGCACACGTGTTAATGCTAGGGCTAGCCTTTAAAGAAGACTGCCCCGATTTACGCAATACACGGGTAGTAGATATTATTGATGAGCTACAAACATACAATGTTAAGGTTGATGTTTATGACCCATGGGTTGATAGCCATGAAGCGAAAAAAGAATATGATGTCAATATTATTTCTGAACTTAAAAATGATACCTACGATACAATTATTATTGCTGTTGCACACAAGCAATTTAAAGAATTAGGTGCCGCGAAGATTAAAGCCTATGGCAAGAAAAAATGTATTATTTATGATGCTAAAAGCTTGTTGCCGCGAGAGGATGTTGATGGGCGTTTGTAAATAAGCGCTTAAAAACTCTCGAAACAATGTCACTGTTTTGAAAAAAATTCAATTGCGGTTGCCTTTAATGCATCTGCCGTAGTTACCGGTGGTTGCCAATTAAGGACATTGCGACTTTTACTGATATCAACTTGCAATGAATCCAGTAATCGACGTGAAATTTTTTTCTGCCCCAATAATGTGGCTGTAATTCTTATCAACCATGTAGGAATTGGGATAAGTCTGGATGGTTTATCAAGTGCTACTGCTATAGACTTTAATAACCGGGTTAAGGATAAATCCTCACCATCACTAACTAAAAACACCTCATTTGCTGCGGCTTTATGCTCAGTGCATACTATTATCAAATCAACCAAATTATCTAAAGCAACTAAGCTGCGTTTATTATTAACAGCACCTAGAGGTAAGGGAATGCCTTTATTGACCCAACGCATCATCGATAAAAAATTTGCTTTTACACCCGGTCCATAAACCAGTGGCGGTCTTATTACTACAACATCAATTGCTTCTTTACTAGAGAGCGCTAATAATTGTTGTTCGGCCTCATATTTGGATATGGCATAGGGATCGTCCGTGCTACATTTATCATGCTCTGTAAATGGAATATTAAGTGGAGTGCTTTCACCATTTACCTTAATCGAACTAATATAGACGAAACGTTTTACACTTGACTCTACAGCCTGCCGAGCCAGGTTTGTCGTTCCATTAGTATTGATTTCTCTATAGGCCAGCAATGGATCCGATGAGCTATCAGACATTATATGAACACGCGCAGCAAGATGAATCACACAATTAACGCCTTTTAGGGCATCTCCCCAATATGTATTCGAATTGATTTCATCAACTGTAAAACTTTTATACTTAGAAGACTCCACACCTCGAAAAGGATGCCGGGTAATAGCATGTACAGTATAGCCGTTTTTAATTAAAACCTGGCACAGTTTACGCCCTACAAAACCATTTGCACCTGTTACTGCTATACAGCTCATTAATCACTCCCCTCCCTCTTATTTTACTTTTAGTAGTATCGGCCTGGTTATCTCAGGTAATTAAAATAATTATTAGTATTATCAAGCAAGTACAGTATAATAATCCTATATAATACATTTAGTGTATCTAACAACAGGATATGGTCATGGTTATAAAAAAAAAATACTGGCTTGTATTTGTTATAGTTTTTCTGGTAATTTCCACCTTTATATTAAATAAAACTGTCACCACGAGTATTGGTGTCAACTACAAAGTGTCAAGAATTGAACTTCCGCTCTACCTGAAATTAATAAACTTCTATGACCGCCATCTTAATCTGCAGTGGCTTGCAAACCGTATTACTAAAAATGAAAAAACAAAAAAAGACAAAGTTCTAAAATTACTTGAATGGACTTATACCACCATAGTGCGTCAACCAAAGAGTTTACCAGTGATGGATGGGCATGTATTGAATGTCTATATCCGCCGCTATGGTGTCAGTGATAATTTTCATGATCTATTTTCGACACTGAATAACTATATTGGTGTCGATAGTTATTTTTCAACCATATATATCAATAATAATACCGATAGAATGAATTTTACATATATCCATAGCAAGCTTGGTTGGGTTATTTTTGACCCCTACAACGGCGTCTACTTCAAATCTCTGACAGGCGACAAATGGGCAACCATCAGCGAGATAAAAGCAGGTAAATGGCAACTTGAGAAATTACCTGAGTCGAACATAACAAAGGCAGACTACGAGCCTTTTATCTCTAGTTTACCTGATATTAAGAAAATTACGCTAAAACGTGCTAGCCTACAATCACCCTGGAATAGGTTTAGCTATCAAGTTAAACATTGGTTTTCAGATGAAATGCCCTTATTGGAATAATATTCTTTCAACGTATTTATAAACAGGTCATTTCCTTATATATAGCCATATGAGCGTCAACTACCTTCTGAATATTAAATTCACGTTCTGCTAACTCGCGACCAGCTATCCCCATACGTTTTCGTAATATCTCATCATCAATCAAACGGCGCAAAGCATTAACCAGTGTAGCAACATCACGAACTTGAACTAATAATCCGCTAACATCCGGTTCAATAGCATCTCGACAACCTGGTACATCTGTTGTTATGACCGCCCGACCACAAGCCGCAGCTTCAAGAAGAACCTTTGGTAAACCTTCACGATAAGAAGGCAAACAGACAATATTGGCCTTAGCTAAGACTCCCTGTATATCGGTACTATGTCCAGACCACTCAATCAAACCCGAGTTACACCAGGCCTCCATCTGTTCTCTAGTGATGGATCTTGGGTTACCTTCATCGATATCACCAACCAGCAAGAAACGAGCCTTTATGCCATCTTGTTGCAATACTTTCGCGGCTTCAACAAATTCACCTATCCCTTTATCCCATAACATTCTTGCAACTAATACCACAACAGACTGATCATCCAATTGTTCAGGGGTGGGGAAAAATTTTTCTAGATCAACACCAGAGCCTTTGATTTCAATAACCTGGTTTTCTTTCAATATTCCTATTTTAATAAACAGATTTCTATCATCAGAGTTTTGAAATATAACTCTAATATTTTTTTTACGCAAAATTGTTTTGTAGGCTCGACTAACAAAATAGCGCCTTAAACTTGCAATAAAGCCTTTGGCAATAAATACAAATCCGAGACCCGATATAGCATTAACAATATGTGGCATATTGGTAATACGCGCAGCAAAAGTACCGTAAAGTACTGGTTTTATCGTGACATGATGTATAATTTCTGGACGTAACTTTTTATAAAGTCTAACAAGGGCAACAAATGTCCTAACCTCATCTAATGGTTTAAATGAACTTCTTTTAAATGGAATTTCATGACATACAATTCCCTCTCGTTTTATTTTCTCTATTCCCTCTCCCTGCTTAGTCGCAACATGAACCTCATAACCAAGTAACAATGCTGCACGCGCAATAGGTAAACGATGAGAAACAAAAAACCAGGGCTCATTTACAACAATAAGAATTTTGGTAAGCATAGTATTCTCTTTACAGTACAGATATCTTATCTCTTTCTTGTTTTTTATATAATTAGAATAGATGTCTAAAATAATCTGTAGCCAAATTCTTACCCACTACATTCCGGTTTTTTTGAATAATTAATGCTCGACTCATCCAAAACTAAAGATTAATGGGATAAAACCTTTTCAAAAATAACTCTTCCTAAATACTCTGCACCTACCTCAGTAACGTGCATGGTATCATACATATATGGGACATAATCTTTTGAAAGAAGCTCGCATTCTTTATCATTGCAATAAAGATCATACTCAGAAAAATATTTAACTCCATACTTTTTAGCCAGTTCATTTAAGGTGGAATTAACTTTTTCTGTATGCTTGCTTTTTTGAAGATAAAAATACTCCCGCACCGCTTTGCTATTTAAGTTTTTAATGCTTTCTTGACGAGCCAGCCTTAAAGATACTTTTGTTAGATCGGTAAACTCTGCGCTACCAACAATAACTATCTTATTCTTATAGTCCCTCAAATTTGCAATAAGATACCTGATATTGCTAAAACTGGGGGCCTCAAAGTTCTCAAGGATGAAAATTTGATCACTTTGACTTATCAAGGAGCTCTTTAAAAACTCAGCAACTTGATTTCGACAAGTCCTGGATATTCTACTAGCCTCAGGAATAGGACGTGCTAGATAGGCGTAACACAGCACATCTAAGGTAAGCATACGAAATTCATATTTCCCTTTAAATAAATCCATTTTTTTAAAGTATGCTCGATTCCAGTTTCCGGCTTGAGAATCACCTAGCAATAGAATTTTGCCTCTCGTATCAGCGGAAAACATGGAATAATTTGCTGCGCCATTACCTCTAGAGCCTTCGATAATTTTATCTAAAACCATGGATCTTCTTTCAGCGGGAATTTCTTTTACAAGACTATACAAATGAAACATCCTAACTGGCTCACTAAGCCCTGCAAAGCCAATTCCAACAAATACAAGACTTACAATGGTAAAGAATACAAATATCTGTTTTTTTGAAAAAGTTTTTCTTGACCTAAATGGTTTTTCAATGAATCGCCAACTAAAATACGCGATGGCAAAGGCAATAATTATCATGCCCCCCATTAACCATGATGATGGTTCTCTGAGACTTGCTAAACGCGTATAGGCAAACAATGGTTGATGCCAAAGATAGGCGCTATATGAAATCAACCCTATCCAAACAAAAATAGGGTTTGATAAAAACTTACCAACAAACGTTTTTGAACGTGCAAACACTATAACAAGAGCCGTTCCTATAGTTGGGATCAATGTATAAAAACTTGGATACAGCGTGTTACTGTCAAAGCTAAAAATAGCGTACACGATGAGTACAACTCCAATTCCAGCTATTAATTCTGTAAACTTATTATCTGGAACAGTTTTATTTTTTAAATAGAAGGCTATTAGTGCTCCCATAAACAGTTCCCAAGCCCGGCCAAACGGGAGATAAAATGATACCCAGCCAGCTGAATCTAACCTTAATAATGTACGATTAAAATAAGTGGTGGGAATAGATATGTGTCCATTGAATTGTGCTAATAACAGGCTAACGATAGCGATTAGGCTAATTAGTGAAATCAGCCACTTCTTTCCCCACCCCCATACAAAAACAAAAAACATTGGGAAGATGATATAAAACTGTTCTTCAACAGCCAGACTCCAAGTATGCAGTAAAGGTTTGTTTTCTGCTGCACCTGCAAAATAGCCATCTTCCAGAGTAAATAAGAAATTAGACAAAAACATCGGGATAGAAATTATACTTTGCCAAAAATCCCATAACAGACCTGACGACATATACACCCAGGCAAATGGAATACTACATAGCATTACAAAAAATAAAGCGGGCAATATTCTTCTTGCTCTCCGCTCATAAAACCCGCTAAATGTAAAAGTATTAGCTTGCTTTTCCGAAATTAAAATAGATGTAATTAAATAACCACTAATAACAAAAAATACATCAACCCCGACATAGCCTCCACTGAATAGATCAAACCCTGCATGAAAAAAAATGACAGGTAAAACCGCAAGTGCTCGTAGCCCATCAATTTCTGTTCGGTATTTCATTTTACTTAAAACTCGATTTAATAATTTATAATATTAAATATAGGGGGTAAGTGTAGCTTTCTGAATATCGCTGGTCATGTAGTGAATCTGACTAGTTTTATTATTTTTTGATATACTATAAACTTGCATCACCATCGTATGAACTCCCATACCAGGCAGCCTTTGATATAAGAGAATCGTTCAATTCAGAATTGATTATTTTATACCAAAAAAGCCAGGAAGGAAGTTTACGTGTATGTGCGTTTCCCTTCTTGAAACGCTCTCTTATGTTGTCTGGAAATCCTATAAGCTCGAGTATATCCCTGTTCTCTATTCTTACTTGGTGAATTGAAGCGTTTAATAGAGCATCAATTAAATCTGGGGCATTATTTTCAACTAGTAAATCAGAAATTCGACTCCTCTTCAATCCTGTTCTTTCCGAGTCTTCACGCGTTAACACAAGGTATCCGACTAGCTTTCCCGCACGCCATGCACATACAAACTTTGCTTGTCGTTCAATGGCAGCACAATGGCCAAAATGCCAACGTAATACCTCGGCAGAACGTTCAGCTAGTAAACATTGCGGTCGTTCTAGAAGAATACGTTTCCAAAACTCATCAAACTCAGAACTAACTGATTTTGGATCCAACACGGTTATATTACATGAAGATGCCGTGCGTATAGGCCTGCGCCGATTTAACAGAGATTCAAAACGAATTACTGGGTACAATAAAAACCCAACTACTTTAGCCAGAGTCTTGGAATAACCTTTGAACTGTAAATAGGAGCCGACAAATCCTTGCTCATTAATAATCCAAAATAAAACTTTATCATAATCAGGGTAAGGAATTTTTTTTGCTTTTGATAATTTATAAACACTTCCTGCTAGCTGGTTTGCACTGGTGCTTAAAAGTATATCAATATTTTTCTGAGAAAAAAAAGCAGCAATAAGTCTAAGACTGTGACTACGATATTTTTCATCAACTGCAAACCCTCGAGCAGCCGTAGCTAATAGCCGACGACCCTGAAACCAATAATGTATTGGAATATTGCCCAAATAGCCAACAATCTTGTTATCGTACTCAAGTACCCAACCAAGAGATAGCGTCATATTCTCTATCATTGCAGGGTTTTCTTTCCATAATCCAACCCAACGGTCTACAGACCATTTTACAGACAGTCCATTTCTCTGCTTTAAGCTACCAACTTCCATACAATCTGAATATCGTGCTTCACGAATCATTACATCCAAAACTATATACCTTTTGTTATATTTTTATCATTTTCATTCCTCAGACAAAAATATGATATTTTCCTAATAAATTTTGAGCTATTCCTCAGCTGTTTAATTAATATTTTAACCCAGTCATAAGGTAAAAATGTTGCCCAATAAGTCATAAAAAACTTAAAGCTAATGACATGCTTTCTGAATTCTGTGCGAGCATCTGCACCTTTTCCATTGCGCCAGTACGAGGTACCCTGAAGATAGATGATTTGCTTCCGGAGATTCTTTAATTCTGATTTATACTGCACCTCAAAATCAGGATAATTCAATGAGAATTTGTTTAATGTTTTTAATCTCTCCATTGCCGCATATTGATGGAATTTTGCTGTTACAGCTTCATTATGAATAAGACAACTTGCCAAAGGTTCATTAATATAGTCACAATCCCATTTATAAGAAACTCGCAAAAAGAAATCATAGTCATCGCAACATTGAAAAGAATTATCAAACCATTCACCTAAAGCATGAAGAGCTTCCCTTCTTATTACTACTGTCAGCATTGGAATAGAATAGTTTTCCAATAATTCAGAAAAAATATTTCCTTTTAAAGGTTTGAAATTGTTTTGTGCGAACTTTGTAGTATTTCGATTCTCTCCTTTGTAGTTTAACACGGCATCAGAAAAAACCAGTCCGACAGAAGGTGCATTCTCAAATAAAGGAATCTGTTTCTCTAGTTTTTCTGGAAACCAAAGATCATCTGAGTCAAGAAATGCAATTAATTCGCCTTTTGCATGTCGAAGCGCAATATTTCTAGCTTGCCCTAAAGGTACTGTTTCATCATTTCTAAAATAACAAATTTTATTCTCGAATTCTTTTGCGATTTCTGCGGTGTTGTCTATTGAAGCATTGTCGAGTAACACAATCTCCCAGTTTGTATAAGTCTGTGAGTAGATACTTTCAATTGCCTGACGTAAATATTTTTCAGAATTTAGGCAATTCATAATCACACTAACTTTAGGATTGAATGATGATGTATAGTCTTTCAATATCTTATCCAAACACCTCGTGACACAACTTTAAGGTATCATCAATTTCACGCTCAACACTACCTGAGAGAGAAAAGCCGGTATCCTTAAATTTATCAATGTTATAATTTAGAGCATGGGAAGAGTTAGCATTACTTTCCTGGCGGACAACATCGGGGGTAAAACCAAGAATCACCTCACATCGAGAAGAGATAATATAGACTAGGTCAATTATATGAAGAGGGTTTTCACCGCCTAAATTAAAAAGACCATCACCGCACTCTACATCTGGTAGTAAAATTACATGTTCAACGGCTCGTGATACATCATGTAAAGTAATAAAATCACGTTGCTGCAAACCTGTTGAACTTAAAACAAGCTTCCTCGTAGTAACTGCCTGTTTACACAAATCATTAACAATAAGAGTCCATCTATTAACCTGATACCTTTCCGGAACTCCAAAACTATTCGACAAGCGCAGTACAATACCTGTTATTTTCTTACCATCATGCGCAGCTATGATAAAATCTTCAGCTACACGATGTGTTATTGCATAGGGATGTGTAGGACGAGGTAAGGTTTTCTCACTAATGACACCTGTCAATTCACCATAAATATGTGCCGTAGAGAAATAAATAATTCGTTTTATACCTGCATTTACCGCACAGTTCAAAAGTTTTAATGTTCCTAACGAGTTAGTCCTTAATGCAAGTTCAGGTTCTTCAAACGAATCAATTTCATTTATGGCTGCAAAGTGAATAATAATCGAAATACCTTCGCATGCTTGTAACAAATGGTTATCATTTAATATATCTAATTTAATGATCTCTCCATTAGTAAGCCAAGTCGGACTATCAATATCAGTATTTCGTACACCAAGTAGAATATAATACCCTGTATTCTGAGCCAAATATTTTGCCACTCTGCCACCGAGATAACCCAATCCACCTGTGATTAGTATTTTTTCCATAATTTAAGTTTTAAAATTTATTGGCTGATTTTAGCAGGAAAACAATTCCTGATTATAGGAGGGGAATAGATATCAATAAATTCTATTGATTCCGTAGGGTTGATTTTGTATAAAATATTATATTTTTTTTATATTATAAAAGTTTAACTTTTTGATTAACAAATCTTTGATTCCCAGGAAATAACCAATTAATTTACCAACGTCGATCAAAAACCCTATAACACCTAGCCCGAGTATCGCTTCAAAAGGATACTCTCTATAAAATCTAATTCCCTTAGATTTAATAACGGGTATAACAAATATTCTAGATAATAGATATCCTGATAATATAACCGTGATAACTATGAGAGACTGCGTAGCAATGAATAAAACGAAAGCAACGAAAAACATGTAATAATAGGGTGTATGATAGCCATCCAATCCCAACGCAGGACGTGCATAAAGGATTGATTTTTTAAAAAGCTGCGTTACAGTTGTAGCGAAATTTCCTTCGCTGTAGATGACCTTTATGTTCTCATTAATTGCAGTCTTAATACCTATCTTATTTAATTTTAGCCGCCATGCCATGTCATATCCTGAGCGCCTTCCAATAAGAAATAGCCCTGTTTTATCAAATACAGATTTTCTCACTAGAGTAGATGGCACACATGGACGGCTTACTTTATAACCATACGTTTGAGAAACTGCACAACGATCTACCCAGTTTTTTCCCGTTAGATATACGACACCGAAAGCAACATCTATATTATTTTTCTTCGCGTAACTGTATTGAGCCTCAAGCCAGTCTACTTCAAACTTTAGTCCGCAATCCATAAATGCAATCCATTCACTATCTGAATGTTGCACCCCAATATTTTTAGATGAGCCTGGATTACTAGTTTTTTCAAATATATTTTCAAAAAAAGTTGGATAAGTATGCTTGTTATCTTTGATCCATGCATCAACTATATCGGATGTTTCATCCGTTGAGGATGAATTTATAAATATGGCCCGACTTGCCGGTATAGTTTGTTTAGCTATTTGTTCAAGTGTAGATACAATTGTTTGCATTTCATTGTAGTAAGGAACCACAACTGTAATTTCAGCACTCATATTTTATTTTTAAATAGTCCTTGAACCAGTCAATTGTTTTAACTACACCTTGTTCTAATAAATGTTTTGGTGACCAACCAAAATGTTGATTTACCTTTTCATAATCCATATATTGGCAATCAATTTCACCTATGGTTTCTTTGTTTTTCATGATATTCAATATTTCTTGAAAAGCTTCTTCATTATTGGTCAGCTGATATACTATTTCCAATATTTCACGAACAGATTTAGGTGAGTTTGTACCAGCATTATATATATTACCTCGATACTTAATAGGATTATGAGCAAGTCCTTCGCCTATTCTGAGGTATAAATCAATAACATCATCAATAAAAATAAAGTCTCTAACCTGTTGTCCATTACCTCGTGGAACAAATTCCCCATACCCTAAACATGCTCTAATAGAGTCAGGGAGAATAGCCGAGAAATTGAGCTGCCCAGGCCCATAAATATTACAAAATCTTGTAACAATAACAGGAAGATTATATACGTCTGCAGCATAACTCTGAGCTATCATGTCAGCACAGGCTTTTGATACGTCATAAGGGTATTTGGGTACAAGAGGATAATCTTCTTTATATGGCATTTTCTCTTTTGGATAACTACCATAGGATTTATCTGTTGAAGCAATAACAACTGCCTCGACAGTCTCTGGGCACAGTCTGATACCCTCAAGAAGTGAATACGTACCTTTGATGTTTGTCTCAAAGGTTAAGTATGGATTAGAAAGACCAACTCCTACTTCTACCTGAGCAGCAAGATGAAAAACTACCCTTATTTGCTCCTCGGCAATAATTCGAGCAAAAAAGTCCTTGTCGGTAATATCACCATTAATTAAAACAACTTTTTCATTAATTCCTTCATAAAAAAGAAAACTGTCATACCTGGAATTTCTTACTGTTCCAAACACATTAGCACCTTTTCTCGCAAGTTGGAGAGCGAGATTGCCACCAATAAAACCATTGATGCCTGTAATTAATACATTTTTACCAAACCAGTAATCTGAGTTGCTTATCACAGCTTATAATCCTTAGTTATCATAATTCAAACTCATGAATGTTTTTCTTAGCATCTTCTAATTCATGTATCGTGTTGACAGTAATATGGACTCCAAAATGTTTATAGCCTTTTATTATTTTAGATGCTCCCATATTTTCAAGAAATTCTGCATAACTTGAATATTCATTCATTTTTGACAATATTTTATTATCAAAATAAAAACTACCAATATTAATCCATTTATCAAGTGTAGGTTTTTCCTGGAACTTGATAATATTATTATCACCATCAAGATCGACTAAACCAAACTGACTCTTAAGCGGTAGTAGTGTTATCGTTGCATTTAAATTATGAGAGTAATGATATTTTTGTAACATTTCATAATTCACATCTGCTAAGGTGTCTCCATATAGCAATATAAAATCATCTTTAATATAAGGTGAACACAGTTTTATTCTACTAATAATATCAACATCGCCAGAGTCAACAATAGTGACGTTTAAATTAGTATATTCATTTTCAAAAAAGTCATATATTTTTTCAGACTTAAACCCCGCAGCGATTACTATGTCCAAAATATTAAATTTTGTAATGTGATCTAGTAAATAACTCAGAATTGGACGATCATTGATATGGATTAATGGTTTTGGCGTTGATTCAGTTAATGGTCTTAAACGCTCACCCTTTCCACCACACAAAATGACAACTGTTACGTTTTTTTTCATTATTTATTACTAATTTATACATACTGACAGCTTTACAACTTGTTGATAGATAGAATATATACTACAACTTTATATAGTCAGAATATGATCCCTTTTTCTTCTAGCATGTTTTTTATCATTTCAACATTACGAATTTCTGCTATTTCTAATATATCGAATTCAATACCAAATACTTCTTCCAACTCGCATACAAGACTAATTATGGCTTGCGAGTCCCAATTAGATATAGTATCAGAAGATGAATTATCGTTTAAACTTTCAACATCGATCATCAATATATCTGCAAGCGCTTTAAATAACTTATTTTGATTACTCATTTTCTATTTAATACCTTCGCACTATTAGCAATATTAATCCACTCTGGAATTTCTGGATAAGCAGGTAAATCTAATGTAAATTTAGAATAATTATCTTTACAGTTAGCCTGTCTTACCATACCCAAATCTTCAAACAAATTTTTAACCTGACTATTTTTAGTTGTACGAAAGTATTCTGCATGTAAAGTCTTAAACCCTTTTACTGACAGGTGTGGCACTAAACTTGACCAGATTGCCTGTTCAACTCCTCGTCCAATTACACGACAACTTAATAAAAAACTATCAATCCTGCTTATTTTAGTGGTTTTATCACCAATCGCAATTATTAATCCGACTATCCCTTGGTCAGAAAAGCGGTCTCTCAAAGATAATACTAACAAAACATTCTCTTTATTCGCTAACATACGTCTTAAATCAACTTCAGTATGTCGTTGGGTAGTTAGATTGAATTGGTTTGTTTTAGTCAACATTTGCACTGCACGGGGAATAGTCGCTTCAGTTAATAATGTTATTTTAGCCTGCATTTTTAATGTGCAAAGAAATTTCTTAGGATCATTGATTTGTGATTTAAATTCCCCCCTTTGCAACTGAGCTTTATATTCTGCACTTCTGTTTCTATCTTCGTTACTCAAGCAATGAGTATCAAACAACTGACAGTTAATCAAGACACTTAGAGTTTCCAGCGGGTCTTTTGATGCATCAAGTACTTGTACTTCTGGTTCATTAAATCGCATTTGTTCACGCTCAAATACCTGATCATCTACAAATACAAAGCTATCTAAACCAAGATTTAATTCAGCAGAAACTTCTTTTATATTCTTATTTTTTTCTTGCCAATTTATACGTATAGCAGAAAAATCATTTAACTTTAATGGCATGTCGGGTAGTTCTGAGAAAGCTTGTTCAACATCTGCTAAATTATTCTTACTTAACAAAACTAATAGAATGCCACGATTCTTTAAAGACAATGCATGTAATTGAATGCGGCGATAAATATTTCCAGGGTAATCATAGCCAATCTTAAGCCCACTTACACCATCCTCTCCAAGTACTCCACCCCATAACGTTTTATCTAAGTCTAATACTAACACTTTAGCAGCAGTGCGAACTAACGGTCTAAATGTATCCGATAGATTTTTTGCAAACGATAAAATTGAAGCTCGAGCAATAGGTTGTTGAGCATACAAATCCATTTTAAAATCAATTGCTGATGCACCAATTTCAGATACCCATCCAGAAAAATCATACAGGTGTATTTTTGGATATTGAATTGTTAATTCATGCAAGACCTTATTTATTCTTAATACCGCATATTTTGGAGAACATGAAGTGTAAAGGTCATTCATTACTCTACCATGCGATAACATAGGCAAGGTAGACAAAAATAACGGAGCAGTACCATTGTATTCCGTACACAAATTTTTAATTCTGTTTATGATTGACGTTATTGCTGACTCACGTTCCACGATGCTCATCCCGTCATATTCGAAAAGTAGACGTGGATGCAATTCATCTAAACGCCATAATACAAGTAATGCATCAGGAAAAGCTTGTAGCATCTGAGAATTCGAATCTAGCAATATTTGTTCAATATTCCCTAGATTCCCAAGCATTATTTTTGGACGACAAGGTAATGTTGATAACGCCAAATTCAATGAATCGAGCTGTGTTTCTACAGTAAAGGTTCGACAAATACCCAGTTTAAAGTCTTGACCTTGTTGTTCGATAGAAAGTGAAGTAATAGCACTCACTGCGCTTCTGGTGGAGCTAACACGCCCATTACTTTCTACTGCAGCCTTGACTAACCTTACGACTTCATCAGGCCATGTTTTCGGTACTTCAAGCAATCAACTTCTCCCTATACTATGTCCATACCAGCCTTAACTGTAGCGAGGAAATTAGCTCCAGTAAAATATAGTAGTATATATAGGCCTCTATCACTTTTCTAAAATTTCGATAAGACCAAAACCATCAACCTTATAGAAGCTTACATTCTTGCCGCAAAAAAGAATCGCTGGCTTAGGTTTAGAGATTCCTATTACACGAATAGAATTGTCTTTTATTAATTGGATTGAAGCATCAATATTGTCAGACTGGTAACAAATATGATAAATCATCTCATTAGTATTCTTCAATATATTTTGAATGGGACTATTCATATCTTCATTAGAAGTATAAATTAATTCAATTGAAGGCATGTTATCAGATTCACACCAAATTAAATCAATTTTTTGAAGTGGATCGTATACCGATTCATGTAAAGAATAACCTAAGCCCTTTAAAAAATTAGTGGCTTTTGTAGGATTATTAACAGCTAAACCAAGATGGTGAAAGGTTAGATTATATTGTTTCATTCTAATGCACTAACTTATTGCAAGTTGCCGCTTTCATTTACATACTATTCCAATCATAACTCAACTCTTCAATTGGTTTATGATCCATTTCTTTTTGTGAATGAGGGATGCTAGCAATGTTTAATAACATATTTTTATTATTTCCACAGCCCTTAAATCCTAGCCATAGCATCGGTGGAATAGTCAAACGACAATAGTTCCTATTTGATAACTCTACAACTTGATATTGACCAATTGTAACCGATTCTGGTCGGTCATCGTAAATCACAAAACGGATACTACCTATAGGCACAACAATATTTAATACCATTTCTCGATGTCTTTTCCAGGCTTTAATCTTACCGGGCAGTATTTCCGAGAAATAAACTTCACCAAACTCTAAAAACCCTTGATCAGATACCTTCAAAGCATGATAGACATTACCCGCATTGGTATTAATTATCTTAAGAGGGGTGATTATAACATCCTTAATTATAGCGTGTTCCACTCTATGCCTTTTTTGTTTGCAAAACGCCAAAATTTCATATTAGGTCCTATAGCTGAATAATTAGCAATTTCAAAAATAATCTTGAGAGCATAAGCATAAGTAACATGTATAAATAACCATAAATTTTTTAGTTATATACTTATAGTTTATATGTTTACTGAGCATACCCTTAATAAGGTTCAATCCGATATTTATCTTCTGTAATATTTGCTGTCAAACTACCTTTATGCTTCAAGCATATTTTGAAAAACTCCACCTTTATTAGATAATTGCTCATAATTACCAATTTCAGAAATTTTGCCATTTTCCATAACAATAATAAAATCACAATGTTTTACTGTGCTTAACCTATGTGCCACGATTATAACTGTTTTTTTCTTGCTTATTTCATCAAGAGATTTTCGAATGCTTCTTTGTGTTTCATTATCAAGTGCTGAAGTACCTTCATCCATGATAATAACATTAGGATTATTGTATAGTGCTCTAGCAATACCAATTCTTTGTCTTTGGCCACCTGAAATTCTTACTCCATTTTCCCCGATATGAGTATTATAGCCATCTTGTAAATTACAAATAAGCTCATCTAACTTTGCACCTTCTATTGCAGATTGTATTTTTATTAAATCTATCAATTCTTCTTCGACTCCATATGCAATATTTTTCATGATGGTATCATCCAGCAAGTATATCTGCTGTGGAACATAGCCAATATTTGCTTGCCAATTTTTTAATGTTCTATTTATATTGGTACCATCTACTAATATTTCCCCCTTAGTTGGCTTTAAGACTCCTAACAACAAATCGACAATCGTTGTTTTACCTGCACCACTCTTACCAACAATACCAACCTTGTCACCTTTGTTTATAACGAAGGAAACGTTCTCAACGACATTCTTATCAGTTTCAGGGTATGAATAACAAATATTATTAATATTAATATTATTTTTCAAATGAAAATCATTAACTTCTGTAAAATTATTACTGATACCGTCTATATCACTGTTACTATTTGTTTCTTCCTCAGAAGAATCCATGTTTTTAAGTTCGTCATATATAACATCCAGTGATGGCACATAATAACGAATATGTGTGTATGCACTCATGATTCTATTAAATGATGGCATTAATCTTATCGCTGCCGCACCGAATAAACCAATTGCCGGTAATATTTCAGAGATACTATTCACATAATTCATCATAACAATTGGCACAAGAACCAGTGATGAAATTGATAAAGTCTCAATTACATACCTCGGCCACTGTGAAATATTCTTCAATTTTGATGAGTTTTTCGCATATTTTGAGACATTTGAAAAATATACATTTAGAAAATAATTACTTTTATTTGCAACTATTGTTTCTTTTATCCCACCGAGCCCTTGATTGACCGCTTTAATCATTTCACCTAAGTAGTGTTGCGATTTAGCACCCAGGCTACTCATTCTGTATTTCGTTACCTTCATCATAGTAATCAATACTATTGCACCAGTTATTATGATTACTATCGTTGCATTTACTTGTAAGTAAAGTAAGGCGCCCAACAGTGCAATAACTACCATGATTTCAGTAACCACCATAATTCCAGGTATAAGAATATTTGCAAACAACCAAAAGGCTTCTTGATTGACATTTCTTAATAATTGCGCAGAATTTCTGTGCAGATGAGTGGTATAAGGCATCAACAAATACTTATTAAATACTTGCGTTGAAAGTATGGTGTAATTTCGGTAAATAAATCGGTGAGAGATATAGTTAATAATAAGCATATAAATATTTTTAAATAGAAATAAACCTACTACAGTAACTCCGGTGTATATAATAACATCCTCAATCGTTTTTTCGTCAAAATTAAAAATAAATTTCTTTGCGATAAACTCATGTCCAACGGTATTTGCATTTACTAGAACATCTAAAAAAGGTACCAGTGAATAAACACAAACAACTTCAAGAAATGCTCCCAACATAATAAGAAACATGATTAATGCTGCAAACATTTTCTCTTTTCTGGGGAAAAGGTAGTTTAATTTTGATAACATATTGAATTATAAATTACGAAAAATTATATCTAGCAACATTTTAAGTAAAAGCCTATTAGTTGCGTGTATTATCATATTGACATAAAATCATTGGCCTGGATCTTGAATCCCCATCCTGCATTTCCAATACATCCATTATTACAAATGGCATATTTGATTTTTTTATTTTATCCTTAATGGTGTTTAAGGTTTCACCTTCATGGCCTTCATATAAAAAATACTTAATTTTTAAATTTCTAAGCCACTCTGGAAAACCTATATGTAGCTCGATTGACATATAAAAGACAATATCAAAATTTGTAACCGGCATTTCATTTATTATATTGTTATTTTTTAAATCTCCACCAATAATATCGAATCGCATAAAGCCAGATTCATTCAAAAAACGTCTCGTAACATTTGCAATCGCTGGCATATCTGCACCCACACACCATTTCGCACCCTTGCTTAGTGAATATCTTATAAACAAACCCAGGTTACAGCCAACATCTAATACGTTATTACCTTCAACTGACACATCATTTCTTAAGAGAAAATCATTAATTTTATGGATTCTATATAAACTATCTCGTTTGCCACCTACGCCTAAGGATGGAATCGATTGATAGGCATACCGTGCTGGCCTTAATGGGTTTGAAGCACCAAAATGCGTTACATCTTTAATAGAGCCGGCTAAGTTTTCTATACGTTTATTACTATTCTTAAGATGAAAATTTTGTATATCAATATAATATATTGAAATATCATCTTTAATAATATTATTGCCAAATTTTTCCGGCTTAAAATCACCGCAATTTGTTCCACCTATAATGGCTATTTCTTCTTTGTTGCAAACTTTATAAAATTTTTCCAGAAACGATGCACCTTCTCCCCCATAAACATTTTGACCTTTTATTGGCTGAACGACCATTGCATATAAATAGGAGTTACCTGAGCATATTTTTACTATGTCATAAACTCTTGGCGTAACCTTGTTCTCTGATAGAATATTACTAATTATGGCTTTTTCCAAGATGCTACCAACTGCTATTTTAACAATATACGTTGATGTCTCAGATACTTCCGACCCACAATAATATGGCGTACCATCTTTTGATATTTCCTGGCTCTTTATAATTTTTAGAGCAATATCGTATGGATATTTACACTGAATTTCACTGTTTATACTCTTTATTATTTTTTCGTCATCGATATAGAGTGCAAACTCACCTTCTTTATATGAACACCCTTCATCATCCAAATGTTTTCTTAACGACAAATAATCGTTAAATAAAATACTTGAAGGGTAATCAAATAAAACATTACTAAGTTCCGCTCCTGTCTTATTGTAGAATAAAGTTCGAAATATCTGCCGTGGTATAAAAAGCGGCAAAGATATAATAAAGCGCAGATCAAATATTCTTTGCCATATAAACCTTCTGGCATTTATCGGCAAATATTTTTTATAAATTAACTTTGCTGCATTTGACATGTTTTATCCTTGACTTAATTACTGATACCATACAATGGTATTTCATTTGAAAAATTGACTCTCATATCTCACTAAATATCTAAAACTATTACTGAAAATTATATATTTTTCTTCACTACTGTCCCATTAACTCTTTTTTACTTAATGTTGTAGTTCATTCAAAATATATTTAGTATGGATAATCTCTTATATAAAACCTGTAGAGACTGCTTTATTTTTTAATTCCACAAGCACACCAGTAAGGCGGTTCATCAGAAATAGTTATGTCTATAAAGCCATTATCTTCCAACAAGCTTCTTACCTCCTGGCGGCTAAAACGTTGTTCTAAAACCGTACCAAAACGGTCTAAAGAATCATTTCGCATAATATATAATGGTTTATCTTTATAATATGACAAAGGCCATGATGCAGGTAATATGCCAAGCTTGTCTAACAAAAACCCCACCCTCGCAAAGGGCCAATATACCGATAAGGCGATAAATTGTGACGCCCAATAGCGTTTTCTAAATGGTAATTTTGAAATTATACGACGGCTATAATCAGTCCACCGCCATAAAGTACGAAACCAATTGGGTTTATTATCAAATGAGTAATACAAATACACTAAAAAAGGTGCTCCCGGCTTAAGTTTTTTAGAAATAGTTCTGATTGCTAAACCCGGCCCTGGAATATGGTGTATCACACCCAGAGAATAGGCAAAATCAAGTGAACTATCATCTAAAGGCATATTTTCTACATCGGAGAGATATGAGCTTATATTTGAACAATCCTTTA
>VAPM010086607.1_pt1 | contig 23099 bp, 36 predicted proteins | sample 3395091 | NCBI WGS metagenome assembly VAPM01 (sample SAMN08290445, study PRJNA428436) | hydrothermal vent metagenome | isolation source: Deep-sea hydrothermal vent chimney 3 | place: Pacific Ocean: Juan De Fuca Ridge
ACACATAACAAGGTGGTATTAGACTTGCGCAAAGTCTGTATATACTAATCAATGACTTATAGAGTAAATAAAAAGGCATTAAAGCTTCGATCAAGGCTTGGAGTTGCTGCGCGTGAGCTTAACAGGATAGATCGTTCGGCAGATTTGCCACTACGTGAGGACATCGATCACTATATTAAAATCACGGTTGAGCGCAGCGTGACAAATGAAGTAGCCGTGTTTGAGCTGTTCGAAGGCGACAGAATTGATAATTACACGGTGATTTGCAATGGTAAAAATCAGGGCGTTCAGTCGATTACAACATTGACCAAGAATATCAGGAAGTCACTGCCTAGATTTAGGCGTACCAGCCATTAATTTGTTTTTTTGAATCGACGCTTAATCATTAGCATCATCTGGCGCGAACTTGGCATAACTAGCCAGCCGGTAAGAAAGGAGATTATCGACATTAAAATCATGTCTGATATGCTTCGACCCTTGTAAATCTTTGTGTACGTCTGGTTTATCGTTTGCGCGGAGTTTGTTGTTGTCTGCTTCTTGCCAACAACTGCGCCCGTTGCCACTTCCTGCTTTTTATCGCCTACTACGATCTCTGTGTCGATCTCTAATCCTTTAGGCGATGGCAGTACAGCCTTTAAAGCATCCATTGGCGTACAGGCGGCTACAGTAATACTTGAAATTAGAAAAAACGCTTTGATGCTCACAATATCAACTGTGTAAAGATATTTTAAAATAAGTCCATGTGGCAAAAAATACAACAGAAACAAGTGCAGCAGCGCCATATTTCATTAAATGCAGTTTTATTTGATCAAGAATCTCGACGCGTTTTATTTCGCGCTCAATTTTCAACTTAATATAATCATGGTGCCGGTTGTGAGTATCGTGATCAATGTTTCTATTTTCTTCAAGAGCAGAAACGACTGCTTCGGCTATCTCTTTAGCATCACTCATTTATCACCAACCGTCTTTAATAGTTAGTTCAAATTCATTTTGACCTTTCAGCATTGACATAAATTCAGCAAATCCCTGACGGCTTGACAGTACAGCAGTATCACCCTGTAGCGTGCCAAATTGTTCGCCGATGATAATACATCCCCTGCTGTCGTCATCGATATTTCCTTTATGGAATAGTATTTTACTGCGATTCGGCACATTTACGATATTGAACGTATCTCCGAACCGTGGCGAGTTCTTATATCCGTATTCGGGAGAAGCCACGCAACGCATGACATTATATTCGCCAGACGGAATACACGACACGCCGCGCATATTATCAAGCCACTGGCGCTCAACGGTTAAGGCAAACGGTCTGCCATCAACAAGGAGTACTCCGAATGTGCCTTGATCGCCGGTAACTACTCGGTGTAGCGTTAACCGAATCATTTGCTCTTACTGTCTATATAGCCCTGTGCAGCGTTGTAAGCCACGCCAACACCAGTGAACACACCGGCAACCTCTGGCGTCATTGCCTTCACAGCGGCAAGTACAGTCGTTGCGGTGAGTATAAATAGCGTTACACCCAGTTTTCTGCTCATTAATTTATCCATGATTTCACCTTTCTAATTATTCTGCGCCAAAATGCCATCAACCCGCCTATGAACCCGCCTAGGGTAAAGGCGTAGCCACTTGCCCCGATGTTGCCGGAGTCGTCAGCATCACCGTTGGTGGCTTTGGGGGCAGCACTATTGGCAGCACCTCATGTACCCATTCATCTGGTGAATAAACCGATACCCGCATTTGCTTATCTGTTGCTGTTGCTGTTGCATAGATTGTTTTACCTGCAAACAATTTATTATCAACTACCCACTGGCAGGCTGTAGTATTCACCGGGCCGAACTCATAAGCGCCAGATGTAAAGCCGTAGTACCAGTTTATCGTGTCGCCTTCAACTGCCCAGTCTAAAACATCACCGTTTTCACGCGCTATTGGGTACGCACAGTTGAGATTGCTTAAAGGCTCTTTTAATGGATCAACTGGTTCAGCAGTAAACGCACTGAATGAGATTAAAAGTAAAAATGTTAGTAGTATTTTTTTCATGAGATTCTCAAATTACTAGTTATTTTTAAACTATAGATAGCTAGATAAGGCTTGTAACTGCCGGGAATAATAAATCGCTAACAAGCTTTGTATGGCCTTGACCACTAAGATGTACACCGTCAGATAAATACTGGCTACTGATGCTATGACCACCTAAATCAGTAAATAAATCAACAACTTTATTCACATCTGTTAACTCTAGCATCTGCGCATTCATTGTATTGAGGCGATACTCTCGATCTGAAATAGATAAATATGTCGCATCTGTTCTTGACGGAATATTAATTACAACCTGCTTGCTAACTCCTTTTGCTTTTAAATTATCAATCTCTACCTGAAAAGCGTTGCGCCATGTGTTGTCTGTTATTTGCGCAGTAGGAAGTGCTGATACGTCAGCTAGATCGTTTGTACCAATGAAATGGATAATCATATCCGGTGCAGGATAAGCGGATGTCATTTGAGCAACTCGCTCAGACAAAAGCCCTGCAACAGTAGCGGCTCCTGAGTGGATAACGCCTAGTCCGCCAACAGACCAATGCTGTATTCTGTTGGCACTAGGGTTTTTATTGGTTAATGCTAACCTGCCATGCAATGCGGGAGCAAGAGCTGTTTCTTTAAGCGTTGCGCTGCCTGTGGTAAAACCCGCCTCAGCATCACCGTCTACAGCCGCCGCTTCTATTTCTGCATTACCGGCCACGTTTGGATAGGTGCCTTGATTGCCTTGCGAATCACCTAGTAATGCTATAACGATAGGTATATTCGGCACTGACATTATTCTGTTGTAAAACATTACATTGCGGATCGAGCCTGATTCAAGACCGGGGCGTGAAGTTCCATTTTGAGTACCAGCGCCTAAAACGAGGTAAGTCCCCGAACTTGGATTCCACTCAGCATCAAGCCATATATAGCCATTTACATACATTCGCATATAGCCGTTCCCGCCAACAAAATGCACGGGTAGCATATCACCTGACGCGCCGAATCCTGCAAAATCATAATCAGTGTTTAAGCTTGTGCCAGCATGATTTAATGCTCTGCACCTTGCTCTAGCGGCTCCATCGACATGTATAATATACGCCTCGGTGCCTGCTATAAGCCTAAAATAATACTCGATACCAGCGACTACGGTTGTAAAGTCGCCACGGAATAAATCAGCTGACATCTCCATACATAAAGTAAAGCCTGTTGTGTCTATATTTGCCAGTGCTGGTAAAGTGGTAGTGTCAAACGTGATGCTGCTTAATACGTTTGGAAAATATCCGTTCGCGTTAAACACACCAGTAACGCCCGCAAGATTTCCGCCCCCTATGTCGCCGGATGATGTAAACGATGCTGCCATCACAAGCCCATTTGAGCCTACTACGTCCTGACCGTATGCAGGGAAAACTAAAGGGTTGTTATACATGGCTAAACCTTCGCTAAAAAGAAGTTACCGGCACCTAGTGTCTGACCTGTAGCCAGTGTTAGTGCCCCTAAAGAAACTATTGGCACATCTGTTAAAGCATCACCATTAGGATTTGTTCCGGTTAAATCTACATCTGGCGTTGTACCTGCAATTTGAAAATAAAACGTTCCTTGAGAAACCCCCCAGGTGATAGTGGCAGAGTTAGCGCCGGCATTTGTAAAAACTAATGAAGCCAGCGGAAAACCGTATTGAGTCAAATCGCCTATAGCAAGTGTTCCGGCAACAGCGATAGCTGCTACGTTTCCATCGGCTAAATAAGCAGACTTAACGCTGTAGTCTTCTTTAATGCCGACCAGCCCCACAATACTGCCATCGCTTGAAACCCCAGTATCTAACACAGGTACATCGATGGTTATCGGTTCGCCATTGGCATCGTATGCCGCCGTTCTTATTGTGTTCATTTTATTACCTCGATCTGTTTGTTATGTAAGTTTATTTTAGCAACAAGTGCCTCACGCAACATATGAAGCGCAAGCTATTTAATAATAGTTGCTCTCATTTTAGCCCCTTTCATTTTTATGGCTGGCAGTGATGATTTATTAACAACGGGAGCTTTAATCACGGAATTAATAACATTTCTCGCTCTTTCGAATTTTAAACTATCGATTACTATTAGCCTTTCTGTGTGATTAGCTTCAGCTTTTACACCAATATCAACTGGCAACGGCTCCAAACTTGTAGCACAATGTAAAACTTCACCGGTGACATCATCTACAATTAATTTACAGTAAGTTTTCATTTTTAAGCCCTCACGTATCTAAAATCTATATCATAGCTGCCAACAGAACCAGAAGTATTTTGTATGGAAATCCTTGGCGAATCTGGGTTAACACCATCAGTATCATCTGCCATCAATGATGATCGATTGCTATCCCCATCTAGCGCGTGGAGCATTGGGAAAAAAACATAAGCATAACCAAATACAACATCTGTTGTAGTCAACGAGCTTAAGCCACCAGAAAGACTAACAACCCCCGTGTAAAGCTCTGATCTGTGTACTGCGGTTGCAGCTATTTCAGAAACACCAACGGCATCAGCGGCTATTTCAGATGCACCGACAGCGTTAGCTGCTATTTCAGATGCACCGACAGCATCAGCCTTAATTTGCGCCGCACCAACAGAATCCGTATCCATCGCCGCAAGCTGTATCTTAGGCGCGCCCGCATCACCTGCTGCAATCGCAGGCGGGTTATCCCGCAACGCTGTCACCAGCGACGTGGTTATCGGGCTTTCAGGGTCAAGATCACTATTTGGTATATTTGTCCAAGCCACTTTTATTCCTCAATAACTTCTGGTATTAACTGTGTTCTGCGTTCTATTACATGAGTACAGCGGATAGCATATTTTTTATGCCAACCAATATCAGGTTCATCGCTCATCAAACCAACGCCTTTGAAATACTCACAATTCGGGCAAGCATTCGCAGCACGGCGCGGTCTAAAGTCTATTGCAGGGCACGGGATAACTACCCGAGAATCTATTTCAACATCTATTATTTTAAGCATAATTTTATATTATCTTGTAAGCGTTAGTGTCATCAGCAAAGACTCCGCTGTCTGGAGCAATAAAAGCATACGCCTGCCTGTTTGCATCGCTTTCTGCGCTGTAGTCGCCCAATGTGTCCGGGCCTATAAATCCGTATAAGCCATTATACACTGAAATCATAGCCTGATATTCGAAGCGGTGGCCCTGCTGTTTCTCTGTAACCTGCAATACTTCAAAGCGCGTTACTTCATTTGCACCTGTATTGTCCTGTATAAATCGCGTGGACACATCAACCAAATCGCCCGGAACTTCTGTTGAATCTTTCGCATCAACCGCGTAGTTAATTATTTTTGGCGATTCAAAAAACCGCGCCAGTCTCCGACCAGCCAACTGTGCGGCAAGTGCTTCGGTTGTTATCCAATCACTAAAAATTATCTCAACATTTTTCGAACCGTAAAGATCATCGCCTTCACGGATTAAATCGGAATCGACATACAGATTATGATAATTTTCAGCATTGCCAGATTCTGCATTGTTGATTTTTGAATAGTAAACCCACACCTGCGAAACGCGCTGCTTTTCATCGACAACCAGCTTTACAGAATTTTCCAGAATATTAGATGCTTCGTTTAGCTGCGTAACAGCCGCATTTCCCTTTGGTGGTGCAATGGCGCGTATCTTTAGCTCCTGATCTGTCTGGTGCCAGAATATATTAAATAAAAACTGCTCGGTTAATTCCGAGATCAATTTATTGATACCAGTCGGCTTTGAAATAGTACGCGTAACGTTTGATGACGACAGATATAACGCTTTTTCATCATCCCATTCATCGTCTACGCCAGTTGCCGGGCCGCTTATGCCCTGATCGTAGGGTATCCAGCTAGCTGCGTTAAAACCATCGACATAGTTATTCAGCAAATCATCAATAACATCGATAATATTTGTGCCGGTAAAAACTTTGCACAACTGCACAATATCATCAGCTTTATGGCTTTTAGCCTCTGTGCCATTTACGCTGCGAGCGGTTACTGTTATAGCATCGGCAGACCTGGTAAAGGTCATTTCTTCTGCACCGATACGCAGGGTGCCGCTGGCTGGATACTCAGTGTTACCAATACCCGTAGGCGTTAAACTAAACGATGTTGCACTGATTGTAATATCAGCCAGCAATTTACCCGTAGATGCCACAGGACATTGTGATTTTTTATCGTTCGCCAGAGTTAAAACATCTTTGCCGGTAATGGTTACATAGCCGCTTTTATCTGGGCCTTTTATATCGTCGATAACAAATACATGATCCTGAAAATTCGTCCAATCCCACGGGTCAGTAAGATAACCTGCACGTATCCGCATAACACGCCCTGCGTAATACGGCGTACGCGATAGGAACTTCCCCCAGAACGTGCCTTGATCTTCAGGCGTGTAGCTTCTGTTAGAGACATATTTATCAACACCACGATCATGGTGCGGAATGTCTTTGATCTTTATGCTAATGCTTGAGCGATAACCAAGCCCTTTGCCCGGTGTTATTTTACCCGGTACAAATGTTGGATTGCCGACTAACGTAGGAATCATGTCGATTGTGACCGGAAGACCGCTTAATGGCTGGCAAAATCGATATATCTTTGTTGTTTTAGTGTAGTTCGGTGTGTCCTGACACGTTTTACGTGTGTTATAACATTCTGACCCAGCCGCACCACTGGCCGTACATGGCGCAACGCCATAGGTCAGCGAGCACGAATCAATATCCAGCTCTACAACGGTAATCGGTGTGCTTCCAAGACGCTTTCTTTCAGTCGCGAAAGTCATTAGGTGTTCGCCTTAACCTTTAACGATGCGGTCATGTATGTCTGACTACCATAGGTCGGCGGTTTTATTTTTCCAGTTGTCCAACAAAACGCGACTTCTGTCGGGTAGCTGTCGTAATTCCATGCAAAGAAAAACGGTTTAACTTCTGCATGTTGTATAAATACATCCCAGCTACTTCGTGCAAATTCAGGCGTTAGAATATTAAATGATAAATTCATCGATGAGCCGTTACTGATTAACCGACGACCTAAAAACTGACCTTCATCAGACGTAGAGTTTAAGTACTTGTTGGTGCGCGCAAGATTTGCCGGGCTAAAACCTGCACGCATAGACTCTGGTATGGTTAGTTTTTCACCCAGGGTGATAACGCCAACGGATGACGGTGCAGAGGCTTTAATAACTTCAAAGCGCCAATATCTTGAGGCAAGGCTGGTAAACTCTCGATAAATTAATTTACTACCATCTGGCGCTATTGCAGGATATGTGGCGCTTGTTGTTTTAATATATGGCTGTACTTTAGACGTTTCTGTTAATTGAGCGCCCCATAAATATACATAGTCACCAGCAGTAGGATTTTGAACCAAATCAAACCGAGACATTATTTGGGTAGCTGTCTGCGCCGCATCAAACGTAAATGTAAAATCATAAAGTGTTGGTGTTGTCGTTAGCGTTATAGTTTTATTAGGACTCTCAGAAGGGCTGCCTGATATTGCAATTATAAAAAGGTTAGACTCTGTTGGTTGTCCTGCATCTGTCCACGCATAAAAAGATACTGTGAACGTGCGTGATGCCAATACGCCTACTGTGTAATTTTGATACAAAAATGGATCAATCGTACCATCTGAAATAATTTTATCTGCTGTCAGCGTGCCGTCTGGAGCGGTTGCAGCATTAGGAAAAACAGTAGTATTAACTTTAATAAACGCAGCATTATCAAACTCTTCCGAATATTTCAGCATGTTCTGTGCAGGTATATCAACATCATTAACATCAGTCGAAAAATTATCATTGCTGTACTGCAATTTAACGCTATCAATATCATGCGCATGCACGGCAAAATAATCCGCACTTGCATCAGCGCCAGCATCAACCGTGATGTAGTGCGTGCCACTAGCCGCTGGCTTCCACACATCACCAGGATAAGGCAGCCAGTCATAAGCGTTCTCTTTAGGATAATCGGCATCTTCGCTGTCAACCGTTACCGTACCTGTTTCAAATATGTTTCTATATGCAATAGTCGTCATTATGCGATCACTATTTTAGTGTTAGGCCCCATGTCTTCAGCAACTTCCTGTGCACGCTCGATAAACCTACGCATTGAACTTACACTAATCAGCTCGTCTTCGTCGCCGAGATTTAGGCTGACTTGCTGCTGTGGCTCTGGTGGTGGCGTTGGTTCTGGCTGAAGACTAATCGAATTATTTGTATTTACAGGTAAGCCCGTTGCTGGATCAGCAGCAAAGGTTGCTTGTGCATCATTCCCCCCGCCTTTTAATATTGCACCAGCTTTCAAAACGCCGGTAGCAATTACAAGACCTGTGCCGATAGATGCGCTTACGCCTATTTTGCTAAGTTCAGCCGCTCCCTTTGCTTCTATAGCGGCGGCAGCAGGTGGTCCAGCAAATGGGCCAAGCGTTGCCATTGCGTGCATGGCTGCGGCAGAGGTATAAGCTGCTACCTGCACGGCTGCTGTGGCGGCTGTTTTTTGGATTTCGTTAAGAGAGGCTGCTGTTTGTAGCGCAACCAATAATATAGCGATTGCTTTGCTCTTACCGGCGAACATTTGTAGCAGGGCAATTCCGTGGTTATATTCAAGCGTGCGCAGATTATTGACCGCTGTATTTTTAGACTTCTCTAAGCTAACTATTTTTCTTTGCATTCTTTCAGCAATCGCAAGCATCTTAGCTTGATGCGCGTCCTCTAAAGCTTCAGCCTGCTGTTTACGTTCAGCATCTAACAGCGCTGCCTCTTCTGCTGCTGCGTCAGCCTCTAACTTCGCCGCTGCTGCTACTTCTGCTTTTATTAAAAGCGCGGCTGCGGCTGCTTCTTCCGCTGCTTTCGCAGCTTCCGCAGCTGTTGCTTCTGACCCTGCTTTTGCTTCTACCGCTTCCTTTTCTTCCCATATCGACGCTATTTTTTCATCTACCGCTGCTCTTTCGGCTTCTCTATAGCTAATAATTCGCTTTGCTCCGTCTAAGTCAAAGCTTAATAAACTTGCAGCAATCGCTGCATAAGCGCCAAGAGCATTACCGAGGTCTGTAAATTCGAGTATAGCCTGTTTAACAGGCTTTGAGATATTACCGATTAACTGTGTTGTTGCGCGTAGTGCAGGGTCAAACCTTGAGCCGAGCAACTCACCAGCTGAACTCCACTGGGCACCAAGGTGCTCAACATCGCCATCAAGATTATCGGTTTGTATCGCCGCTTGCTCCATAGCGGTTTTTGTCCCTGTTATTGATTGTGTTAGCGGGTCAAGTTCGCTGCGAAGCGCGATAACACCAATCGCTGCATTTAAATTTTCCCGTCCAAATAAATCAGCCATTTCACTTGTTGACAAATTTGCTTCTGCAAGATTATCCAAAGCTGTAGACATGCCGACGATTGTCGGATTAAACTCATCCCTTGCTTTAGTCGTCAAAGAAATCAGAACACCTTTTAACTGCGTTCCAGCATTGGCTCCTTTGATTGATTTCTTACCCAATAATTCAATTAACGCTGTTGTGGTTTCGAGCGATATACCAAGTGATGACGATAGGCCGCCGACCTTAACCATTGATTCACTCAACAACCCGACCTCAACCGATCCAAACTTAGAGGCTGCTGCAAGGACGTTAATCACCCTGCTGCCTTCTGACGCATCAAGCCCAAACTGGTTCATCACGCTTGCCAGAGACTCAATACTGCTGGTTAAATCATCGCGAGTGGCCTGTGATAAGATCAACGCTTGCTCTGTCATGTCCTTAAGTGCTTGCGTATTTTTTAATAGCTCAGGCTTTGCAGATGCCATCAACTTCATAGCACGTAATACGTCATCACCCGTTTTGTTCATTTCGATGCCAAGCTCTTTGGCGGACTCAGAAAGAAACTTTAAATCTTTACCTGTTGCACCTGTAATAGCAGACAGATCAGACAATGCAGCACCGAACTTTCTATAACTATCAAACGATGCGCTTAAAGCTTTATATGCAAGGGCGACAGCGCCAACGGTTACAGCTATCTTTTTAAGCGATGAATTTAGCTTGTCAGTTGCTTTCTCAGTTTTACCAGCTTTCTTGCCTAGATTGCCAAGTGCGGCAGCGCCTTTATTAACAGAGCGACTGTCTACCGATAAGCCAATATCGACAATATCGGTACTCATTTCTTACCCCGTAACATGCTAAACAATGACATCAGTTTATTCTCGACCTTCTTAGCGTTTTCGATCTTTATTTCCATGTATGGATTGTCGCAAACCGTATTATTTGCAGCATTATATTGACCGGCATAATTAACAGAGAGCAAGTGCAAAGCGTTGTATTCAAATGGCGTTAAATTCAGCCCCATCAACTTAACCCAGCATTCAATTTCTACCCATGTAAGCGGTCGCATATATTCACCATCGCTACATGACCAGCCCATCTCCGCCATATAGTCGAGCAAGTACCCAAGTTCTCCTGTATATGGGTAGTCTATCTCCTCATCTAGCCGGTTTATACGTGTGAGGCGTGTTTCCCTTTCGCCTTCTGTTTTGTAGCATGAATAAAGCCATGCCCTGTGCCTGATGGCTAGTGTAACTTTCTCAAGCTGGGCTATAAAAAATTAGTACGCTCACCAACAAATACATCAACCTGCTCGCGTATCCATAACTGAGTCATGTATAAATCAACGGCTGCATCATAACTAAACTCAAGCGGCTGACCGTCTTTAACAAGCCCTGACCATCCAAGCGTGCAAGATGCCAACAACTCGCAGGACTCTAAATCAGTGCCGCCAAAATCAGCTTTTCGACCTTTGGCAACTTTATTTAATCGCTTGTTTTGTAGCGCCCGCGACTTGTTGCGATACTGCTTTGAATCAGTACCCGCCAAGCGAATAGCCCATTTTTTCCCGTCAGATTCCAAAGCCTCACCGGTGCCAGGATGCTCAAGATATAAATCAGCGCCCTGCTCGGCCTTCTCCGTTAGATTAAAGTCATTCAAATCCATGATTTACGCCTCGTATAATGTTTCTGGATCGACAGCAATGTCAACCACGGTAGTCTCAACGCCGTCAGACTTTATCGCACCAATGCCCGCCTTCATAACCTTGCCGGTCAAGTTAGCAGTGGCACCAGATGGCAGTGTAAGCTCAAAGGACACGCTCGCAGCACCATCTAAGGCTGTCTGTAGTATCACCTGACCCGCATCAGCATCAACTTTGCCAAGTGTTAATGACAGATTACCGATATTGTACGTGCCTTTTAATTTAGTTGGGTAGTCCTTATCAACTGCTTGATGTGTGATTTCATTAAACGCTTTAGCAATCTCACCAACGTCTACGATTTCGCCAGCAAGTACAAAAGTCAATGCCCCATATCCGGCTGCGTCAAAAGTTGCTGGGAGTACCGCACTTACTCCAAAGGTTGTACCGTTCATTGTGCTAACTGCCATGATTATTTCCTCATTATCGGGCTATAAATGCCCTATAGTTTATTCTGATGACTATTTGGTAATAGCCCCCGTCATTTCGTCCACCGTCACGGTTATTCGATACGATGTATGTTTTCTGCCCGCCATATGTCACTGCCCCGCCGATAGGGAATAACGCTATAACAGCCTCAGCTTTCGTCTTAACATCAAACGCTCCGGCATCTGCTGGATACTTCAATATGATCTGAAATATCCCTATATCCTCATCAGTGTCGGCCAAAGTAAAGGCTGACTTACCTGCTGGGAATACTTTTAATTCTGCAAACTCTCTGCCAGGTGTCGGCGTATAAACTCCGGGTGTCGATGTATATGATGTTACCCATGTTGAATACGCGCCGTTCTCGTGCACTAAGTCAATCGCAAGGCCACCTGTTAGCATCGTTTCAGTGAATGCTTGATCGATGTTTAAGCTACTCACCTGCGTAGCTTCCTTGCTTGCTCTTTCACGTTTCTTTCTACCCTTGCAACATTAAGCGCAACCATCGCGTCCTCGTCTTCATAAACTTTTGCATAAGGCAAGTTGTTTGTAAAATACGTCAACCCGTCTGGTGTTGCTTTAGCTGCTTTTTTAAGACCTTTATCTCCAGACTTATCAATAGATTCACTGGTCGATAAATCTGGTGTGGATTCCTGTATATTCCAGTTACCACGAAGCCGTCCTGTATCAACCCTTGTATCCATTACAACGCCTGAGAATATTTCAATCTTTACGCCCTGCGCCAATGTCTCTAAATCATCAACGCCTTTCGCTGCAAGCATCTTTAAATCAGCCGCCCAACTCATAGCCTAACCTGACAAAAATAGACCACCGGAGTAGCATCATCCGGCTTGATGGTTTTAATGCCAATGACGGACCAGCTTTTTCCGTCGATGACTGGCTTGTCATCCATTGTCGGTGTCTGCTCATTACTCAGCACTAACTCTTTATCGCCGGTCATTATCCGCGTGCCATTGATTAAATTATCTGGGTATGGCTTAATCAGTCCCGTGGTCGTCACACTGGCATCAGTACCGGGTACTGTAACGCCCGTTACAGGGTCATAACTCGCGCCAGTTGTCCGTGTTAGCGTTATCGACTTGCCGAACTCTGCCAACAACGACAGAGCTGTAGCCGCCATGTCCTCATAAAAATTCATGCACGCACCAACTCAACAGAGTACAAGCCTGATCGTTTTAATAACGTTGCAAGCAAAGCGTCACCTGTTGATGTGTTCGTCATTTTCTGATCGTTGCCTGATATTGCGTATTTAATCGACACCGCGCCAGACACTTCTTTCTCACTTGCGATCAGATTCGGGTTAGCGGCTTTATTCCACAGATCAACACCGTTGTGCACATCAAGCGCATAAGCTTGTTGCGCTAAAATAACTTGCCGTGGTATTTCGTCGCTATTCCACGACCACCCATTAACCAGTACCCGCCAGCGTGGGAACGCCATCGGATTATCACGATTGGTGCGTGTACCCTGTAGGTTTGGCTCGTGCTGATCGATGAATGATGCGGCTTTGATTAGTTCCTCATCGGCTGCTACGGCATCGGCAATCGTAACGCCAATACTCGCAGCGTATGCGATATAGTCAGCGCGTGAAATGTACGAATTTGAGTTCGCGACAATAGACCCATCTTCAACCACAATTCCCATTACTTAGCCTTTAGTTTATCAGCCGGTTTTTTATCGCCAGCCGTAAAGCGTCCTGACTTAATCAAAATCTTGCCGTCTACATCGCTGCACTTTACCGGCTTGCCATCTTTATCATATACGGTCATATGTCACCTCAGTTTAATATGCTTAATGTGAGAGACTGTTGCCAATCCCTCACGGTTAAGCACATTATCCAAGTAATAGTGCTGTGTGACGTGGTGCGATCACTTTCTGACCCCATGCAAGCGCGATTTCGTATCGCACTTTACGGTAGCCCTTGTACATCGCAAACTCGAAAGTCAGCCCGGAACGTGGATCAGTGACAAGCTGCACATCGGACGCTAAATCACCCTCAGCAGGTCGAGCAGGTGCGCGGGTCGCTAGTACAATCGCAGAACGGTTAAATACCATATTGCGAGCGGCGGCGGCTACGATAGTCATCGCAACGTTGTTAGCAAGTGCGGCGCGTAGTCCCGGCTCTTGTAACACGATAGTACCGGGAGCGGTAACGCCTGTTGCGACAACGTACTTATTTGTATCACCAGCGAACGTAACAACATCGCCAGCAACAACAGTACCAGAACCAGTATCGATAGCGACTGATGTATCACCAATAGCATAACCACCTGCGTTGTTAGACAGATAGCTTGTACCAGTGCCTGCCGTCGAGGTATTAACCTGTGCAGACTGGCGCAAGTCCATACCAGCCAGAGGCAGTAAAATGCCTTGACGTTGCAGCGAGTCAGTACCTGTAATATTAGCCTGTGCTTGCTTGCCCTGAATCGTCGCACCTGCCGTGGTATTCATCACGATGTGATTGTCGAACTCAGGCGCGCCGTTATCAACTAGGATTTTCTTAGCAAATGACGCATCTGTAAAATCACCAGCGGCACTAAATGGAGTTGTCCCAGCAGTACCGTAAGCGCGTGATGCATTGATATGCAAGCCACACAAATCGGATTCGACATCATTTACCAGACGGCGGATACGTTGTGCGATTTTCTGAGCACGCACACCCATGTAGCCGGGGCCGGTGTTTAAGCCTTTCTGATCTTCACCGTTAAAGCCGAATTCATAAGCCTTAGAATTTGAAATAGTGATAGTGGTCGAACCGGATACTTCGCCAGTTGGTTCTGGTACAGACATGGCAGGGCTGATGGTCGTACCTGCTGGCGCGTCTGGCTCAACGTCAACGACGATGTTTTGATTAAGTGTAGCAGTTGATGCGCTTGCAGATAGTGTAACCGCTGGGATCATACCAGTGATCTCACGGCTGACAACATCAAGTGATTCGTAAATGTCCGGCAGTAGTGCCGTAATTGTATTTTCAGACATTTGAATGTCTCCTAAATGAGTTTAAGGAGACGTGCGCCTCCAATATAAAGAATATATGGAAGCGTGGCTTCTAAGGCATTACAGGTCGTTGATCAATAATGCGATATTTCTAAGGCTTATTATAGTAACTACATATAGCGCGTCAAGTAATTATATTTTCTCTAATTCTGGAACCTTCTGAACTATCCAGTTTAACAAAGCCATTCTTAGTGTTTCGTTTTGTTTGTTTGCTACGTCGATTATGTGATCTATCTTTGCTTTCCAGTATGCTATTTGTGCTTCTCGAATAGTGTCGTAATAACCAAGATGCCTATTTTTCCCGTAGCAACTTAATGTAGCCGTGAATTTATTATGGTCTTTCTTCCAAAAAACTCCCTGTGGGTATTTTCCGCGCGCAGCGCCTCTATCAATCAACATACCGTTTATTTTTTTTGGTACAAACATACAATTATTTGGCGAATACACTTTATTCCCACATACTAAAATATCCTTGTCTATTTCTTTGCCTTGCCAGTCTTGTTTTTCCATCCATCGCTTAAAATTACTGAATTTCAACCATTCATTGCAGACAGTACAGCCTATATAAGTTGGCTGTTTGACTTGGGAGTTATGGTCATAGCAACGTTGAATCATCCCTTTCCATGTTTTGTAGAATTGACATAAAATGTTTTTTTCGTTAATTTCTTGCCTTATTTTATAATCAGCGTCATTAATTCCAACACCGTAAACCGGTTTCCTTGCTGATAAGCTAATTTTATTAGGCTTAAGTGAGTAATCGAATTGCTGTAGAATACCTGTATTCATTGCAGTACCTATTATACTGTTATTGATAGGGGCGTGGCGTTAGTAGCGCCCCGTATCCCGATTATATCACGTTACGCATCAACGACTTTACCCGCGTCTTTAAAAAACGCCATCCGTTCAACAGCATCCAGCGCATCAAACTGCGCCCGTGTGATCGTCTTGCCTTTGCCGCCGTCGCCCTTCTTACCGGCACCGCCAGAACCTGATGCCTTTGAACCAACAAGCAAAGGTGCGAACGCTGTATTGCCTTCAATCTCAGCTTTTAAATCTTGCAATGACAGGGCAGACGGTTTGCCATCACTACCTACGACACGAATGATAGGGCTACCATCTGCGACTTCGACCGATAACCGGCGCTCGATGTGCGGCAGTAATGCCTCGGCGCTTCCAGGCAGGGCAAGCTCTGAAGCCATCTTCTGAGCCTCTGTGCCAACCGTCATACGCTTAATCATTGTCTGGTAGTCAGTCAGCGAGCTATCACGTTTAGCATTTTCAGCCTCTAGCTTTGCTTTCCACGACGCCTCAAGAGCTTCAATGTCACCTGATTTTTTCGCCGCTTCTTCTGCTGTCTTTGCTGCTGCTGTTGCTGCATCGTCGGCTTTGGCTTTCTCAGCCTTTTGTGACTGTATCAGTTCACGGTTTTTCTGCTCAAGCTTTTCAATGCTCGACTGCAACGCAGCGACCTGTTCAGGTGTTACTGTTGGTTTTTCTTCTGTTTTATCTGCCATTTTTTTCCCCTGTTTAAAGCCCGGCTTTAGTAAATGCGACCGGATCAAGTTTCTTCATCTGCTCAAGCGTTAACGGCTCAAAGTTTTTTCCAATCTGCAACTCTGCAAATCTGTCTGATGTCAGCCCGCCGTTACGTAATAGCTGGCCACGTGACTTGCCTATTATACTATCCTGCACTGATGCTGGCTGTGTTTTCATCCAGCTATAATATGTTTGATTCTTGACTTTGATCGATTTACCTTTCATCAACTTGCCGTCCTTCATCTTCACATCACGTGCAGCACGGGTGCGGCCTTTAGAAAGGAACTGTAATGATTCTTTGAGGTGGGCCACTGTGCTGCAACGACAGTTATGTGTTATAATGCCATTTACCGCATAAGTATGGTCTAAAGTTTGGAGGTTATAAATATGGCAAGGCAAATCAAGTTTTCTAATACTGACATTGACAATATCGTCAGCGACTACCGTAGCGGAATCACCCTGAAAAAAATAAGCAGGGACATCGGTGTCAGTTTCAGAGTAATCAGACGAATTATTGTTAGTAGAGGGATTCCTATCAATTCCACGCCGCGACGCAATAACAGCATCAGCATTAACGATATTCTGCCCCTTTATAATAAAGGTATCGGAGTCGGAGGCATTGCCCAAAAAATTGGTTTTGCACGTTCCACTATTAATCGTGTTCTTATAGAAAATGGCATTAAGCCAAGAAATAGAAGCGAGCAACAACAAGCGCGCATGGACCATGCTACGCCGGATGAAATTTATAAACTTACTAAGGCCGCGCACGACGCTGTGCGCGGCAGCGCTCCATCTTTGGAAACCCTGATAAAACGTGCTAAAGCTCTGGAGGGGAAGATCTCCTCCCCTCGTGTCTCCACTATCGAAACGAAACTTGCCAAGATGCTCGATAAGTCCTGTATTGAATATAGGCAGCAAGTTGCGTGCAATCAATATCTCTGCGACTTCGTTATCTCCGGCATCCCCGTGGAAGTCTGGGGAGGACACTGGCACTTTTACGGCTATCATGCGCGAGTCTCGCCTAAGCGTTTCAAAGAGATCCTTAAACATTATAAAGCTGCGGTGATTGTTACTATTACCGACTCTAATCCCCTTACACCGCGCCTGCGTGATGCACTTATCGCCCACGTTCAGGAGCTTAGCGTCAACCCAGCCTGTCGTGGTGAGTACAGGATGATTTGGCGTGAGGGTGACTACGTTACCGGAAACCGTCTCAATGGTGACAACTTCGCCTTTATATATCCGTTTAGACGCGACAGAAATCCCAGTAGCGGACGTTACGCGGGCGTCACCTAAAACACAATTCATGTGAAGCGGTGGTAACGGGCCGTTGCCATCTTTAAAGAACTTTCCATCAAGTGCGGCATCTGCCGTTCCAGTTCGACTATCCAATGTTGCCGTCCAAACATATCCGTCAATCGCCTTGCTATTTGCGCGCATAACCTCTGCGCGTGCTTGATTAGCTGTATGAGTTAGCGTTGTGCGTACCATCATCTCCTGCTTTCGCTTAACCTGTGCCAGTGTACCATCGCGAAACTGGGCTGCTGATGTACCGCGCACTCGCTTGATTATCTGTGGTGTGGTCTGTCCCTCTGCGTAGCCTAACCTGATGACATTGCCGATACGCCTAGTTTCGGCCTTGCTAAAGTCTTTATACACCTCGCTGAGTACCTTTCCGCCAGACGCAGATATAGGCGCTGCATTAACCGCTGCCATTATTTGAGTATCAGAGGGTAGTTTAAAATTAACACCATCGACCACGTTCTCAAGCGTTTTTCGCTCGAATGCAGCTTCGTTAATCGCAATCTCCTTTGTGCTGTCAGCCCAGACCTTGCGATAATCTTCAAGCGTTCCTGTCATTCCGGCCTCGATCTGTTTTATCTGTGCTTCTAGTGCTTTGCGTGTGACGTTATCACCCTGCTTTGTAAGCACCTCCCTGATATCTTTGTCGAGCCGCTTAATAAACGGATCGAACTTGCTAACCTCGTGACTTTTGAGCCGTTCGAAATGGCTTTGGTGCCGAGTTCCAATTGTTAGCAGTGATTCTTGCATTATGCGCCAAGATCAGGCATTGATGCCGTGCCAACCTCTGCGCTAAATGCTTCTATCGTCTTTTCACTATCGACAATATTATGATCCTTTAGCCAGTTAAAATAATCAGACAAAGGTATTGCGCCCTGCACATAGCCTGCAATTATCGCCTGTATATCTTGAGCAGTTGCATCATTCTGTATAAAGTCTGATTTTGGCTGAAACACGATATTATCATCTGGTGCGCTCATATACCGGGCTGCCCATTTAAGCGCCTGCGTATAAGCTGATCCAATATTACCTGAGATGATGGACAATGCTGAGTGCTGGACGGCTTTGTCGTTGTTTGACTGTGATGCAGTTAATGCCACACCACCTGGCTGAATGTATCGCGCTCCTAAGCCTATCATGCCCTCAAGCTTATCGATCATTGCCTGCCTTACCATTGGGTTCGGCTCTGCTGATGCAAAGCCAAATGATTCACCTGATGGAACGCCCAACAGAGTACGGCTGCCGACATACATCTCGTTCTTCTTCATCAGATCAACGTGTGTTTGAGTTACGCCTGACATCCACGGCTGCGCTTGACCGGCAAACCACACAGAGTCCTCATAATCAGCACTATTGCGATAGTGAGCAAGGTTTAGTTTAGCAAGTCCAAGCATCATAGAGTTGTCAACATCGGTTGAATTTGACATTGCGCCGACAAAGGTAAACGGTATTACATCCCACGGATTACCAGCGCCATCGGTCGGCATACTTTCATCGATGACTATCCATTCATCTTCCTTGTTTTTCTGCCACTTGCGCTCAAAGAATACACCTGACTCCAAATATAACTCACGCAGTTGTTTAACAGATTCGACCTTGTCGCCATCAGCCTGCACGACTTCCACTTCTTCTTCAAATACGACTAGCGATAACCTGATCTGTGAGCCGACCGCTTCAGTTCGCCAGTTAATAATCTGTTCAGTCTCTATCTCGTGGATAGTTGCGAAAAATTCACCCGTCTGCATGTCTGCTTTAGATAGCGGGCCATTGACTTTTGGATATGTCGTAAACAGAGCGCCACGCGCTTTGCCAATGATATCCAGCCCTAAGTCTTGAGATTGTTGATATATAGATACGCCTGATCCGTCTACATTTTCAGCAACATATTCCAACGCTGGAGGTACGGTTAAAACAGGTGGCTCTGAATACAGCAAAGAATTAAGACCTTCAGCAGTTCTACCGGCTATCTGATAAAAGACAGCACGCTTTTTATATGCTGCATTACGTGCTTTATTCTCATCGGATAAATCATGCTCATTGAGCGGGATTAAATACTGCTCAACATCTTCACCGTCTATGACGTTGTCAATCATCTCCCACTTATCGATATTGTCTGAGTATTCTTTGTGTTGGTAATCAATTGCCATGTTTGTGCCTCTATCTCGCGCTGCCAATGCCGGTTATTAGTATTTGTGAGTCTATCGCCCATTCACGCGCTATACAATAACCGATTGCCGTGGTTATGTGCTGGTAATCATTGCGCTGGTCTTCCTGAAACGATGAACCCTCTTTTAGCTGTACCGTTGCCAGTCCTTTATTACACCATTCGGCTTTCTGCGGATTAACGTATAAAGACCGTTCGCCTGCTGCGTTGCATATTTTAGCACGTACAGCGTTCTGCCTGTCTTTGATAGCCGGATGTGATCTGTCTACACGTCTTTCAAATCGCCATCCGTTTGCCTTTAGCACGTCCTCTATTTCAGTGTAATCCGATGGATGCCCGTGTTTTTCGCCTGCCCGTCCAGCTGGATCGCCGTAAATTAGTACGTTTTTATTTTGATGATCTTTGTACTTATCGACAAATTCAACCGCTGACTGTCTTGATACCGCACTAGTCAAGACTATCTCATCAAGCAGATAAAGCGTATCACTATCACGAACACCAACAGCAGATGACAGCGGCGTAAAGTTCTGATCGTGCATCCACATTAGCTGCTCATGCGGCTGTATTTCTCTATCCGTATGGTTTTCTGTTGAGTAGTCGTTGTATATCTTGCCTTCTGCTGTTTCAAATGATGCCTCGTATTCCTGCCTAAACTGGCGGGCGCTCATCCGGCGTTTAGCGGCTTCGATTATCTCCGGTGATAATATATCAGCAGATTTCCAGTGGTATAACTTCGCATCTGGCGTTTTACCTGATTCAGCGTCCATACACATATCGTAATAAGCGCCTAGCCCATCAGGTACGCCGAACATCCAGCACCACGCATGATAGCCTGGCCGTGATGGGTTCTCAGTGTCCAATGCAGGCATTACATTCTCAACGATGGCTTTCGGCTTTAGGTCTGCAATCTCGTCAATCCCGCCACCTGTCCAGTTAACACCTTCAAAACGTTCAGGCTTATCTAGTCCAATAACGTGTATTTCAGAGCTGTTCGGTAGGTATATTTTAAGCTCTGTCTCAGATGGGCGCTTTGGGTGAGCGGGTGAATAGGTGAGCTTTTTTAGATCATCCCAGAATATCTTTTTTGCCTGTGAATATGTTGGTGCCGCTGCAAAGTACAGTTCACCACTGTTTGCTGCGGCCTGCTTTGTTACAAAGCGTTTAAACCGTTCTGTTTTTCCCGAACGTCTTCCAGCGCAGGCTAATGGAAATCTAATCCCGTCTCTAACCGCATTCATTAGATCGCGCTGTACGGGATGCTCTTTGAGCGGATACCACCGAGCATCACATTTTGATAATGCGCTCATTCTTGTTTGCTGTCGATTAGCTCTGCTAGTGATTTTGCTATTGAGTCGATGCTGTCAGTTGCTTGTTCGTTGCGTGGCTCACGCTGTCCGAGGTACTGCTTGCCTAGCCATATCAGCATTGTGTAGTTGCCATCGTCCAGTGCCTTCCACTGCTTGCGCCTTAATGACATCCGGCCTTTATTCATTCCGTCTTTATAGATGCCGCAAAATTTATCATCTCTTTGAAGGGTATCGACGCTACAGCCTAGATATGATGCGATCTCTTCCTGTGTACACTGCAATGATGATAGTTTTTCAATCTGATCATAATCGAGTTTTATTTTTGGTCTTCCTGCTGTCATTATGCAGTATCCTGATGTTTTCGAGTTTATCCACTATTTTACGCTATTTTTCTTTGGTTGCAACTATATGATTTTATTGCGCTTAGTTAATTAGTTTGTATTTATCTGTATTATTGCTTGATACTTTGTGCGGTTGTGCTATTGTTTAGTTATGGTTAATAAACAGAGAGGGAATGAAATGATTAAATTCAATGTATACGCTGGAAACATGCTTTGCGGCTGGCTTACAGTCGTTATTGGACATTCACATAACTACCTGAGTCGGTCTAATAGCGTGATATGTCATCGTTATGCAATTGGTAAGGTGGCTGGATATAAACATTTGCGACTAGAGAGGGTTTGAACAGCAAATTGTAAAAGAACGTAACTTGTTAAATTATAACACAAAATAGGTGATTTATGGACTTAAAACAACTCAATAAAGCCATTGCCGAATGCAATCCTTATGACCAGAAAGAACTGCGCGCCTACCTCGTCGGACTACGGCGCAAGCTTGAGCGTGAAGAAGCGGCGAAATCTGATGCAGGTGAATTGCCGGTCATGCTACAGAAACAGTGTGGTTTGTGATGATACTACTTAGGCGAAATAATCAGGTTGATGATAGCTTTTCGGTAAGCCGTGATATCCCATGCGGAACGATTGTTTCACTGGTATGCGTAGAGAGGTTTAAATCAGATTTAGCTACCGTTAGATACATACTGCCAACTAATCACAAAGATAATTACGGCAATTATGAATGGCCTGGAAATATTAACTGCTTCGACTACGTTAAGCAGGTGCAAAAATGAACGCTGATGAACTACGCCAGATCAAAAAAGACTACGGGCTGACTTCTGGTGACGTTGCCGGGCTTATCGATGTCTCTGAAACGACAGTTATATCATGGCTTCGCAATCCTGCCTCTGAATCCCACCGACCTATGCCAAAGTCACGGCTAAACCATCTCAAGCTGGCTTTGCGTGGCAGAAAGAAGAAATAACCATGCGGCCTGTGGTCGCTTATGTGCGGCTACAGGCTGTTTTAATCCTAACCTATCCATGCCTACGTATTCTTTGCGTTAATTGCTGTACGGGCTGTGTGCTCTGTCTTATCGTGCTAATGCTGGATGTTTTATGATGGCTTTATTATACCATAACTTACGTTAGAGCCGACCGTGGGAAACCGGCGGCTCAACTTGTTGTTATGTGAAAGAATCAATAGCTTTAATAATTCTAATTATATCTACACTTTCTTTTGACTTCGGGCTTTTATTGTTTGGGCATCCACAGTCACAATGCTCCCATAAAAGCTCAATATCATTTTCTTTTACTAGTCTAAATAACTCCCTAAGCGCATCCAATTCGCGTTGAGCTAGTCTATTCCCAGCGCAAACATCATCAATATCTAATTCTATTCCCATTTTCCTGACTCCGGTAATATGGTTTAAATCACATAACAAAAAGTTCAAACGGACGCTAAACAGCAGCGCCGGTTAACAAGGTGTTAGCTATCAAAAGCATCACAGTGTTTTTTGCTGACAGCACCGCGTAGTAATATCTCAAAAAAAACAGGGTCGTCCTCATGCCAGCGGATTAGCGTTTGCACAGGCCTGTCTGTTATCTCTGAGAGTTCATTTAGACTTTTAAGCCCGACTGACTTACATTTTTCAGAGGGTTTCACAATATTCTCTTTTTCATTTCAATGTTTATTATATTCATAATGTTTTCAATTTTTATACCAGATTCAATAAAAGCGCTGAACCTGTCAGCAAATTTTTTACTATCTGTGAAAAGATAGCCAGCGCTTCCGTAAGCCATCTCTAGGTAAGTGTTATCATCCCTATTTAATAAAAACATCTTTGCGCTCATGTGAATGTCACATATTGTTTGGGTATCGAATCCGCTTAAATTCTTCATCTTGATAGCCTCTTTGTTGTGTGTTTTCCTAACCAGTGACTATATTATACTAAAACTATTTAAGTAAAGCAAGCCTTTTACTATAAATATATCAAA
>VAPM010115487.1_pt1 | contig 23091 bp, 27 predicted proteins | sample 3395091 | NCBI WGS metagenome assembly VAPM01 (sample SAMN08290445, study PRJNA428436) | hydrothermal vent metagenome | isolation source: Deep-sea hydrothermal vent chimney 3 | place: Pacific Ocean: Juan De Fuca Ridge
GCCGCCCATTTTTTGCATCTGTTCCAGTTGTTGGCGCAGGTCGTTCATATTGAACTGGCCTTTCTGGAAGCGGCGCATCATGCGTTCGGCCTGTTCGGCCTGGATGGTTTCCTGGGCTTTTTCGACCAGCGAAACGATGTCGCCCATGCCAAGGATGCGCCCGGCGATACGTTCCGGGTGGAATTCTTCCAGCGCGTCCATTTTTTCGCCCAGACCAACGAATTTGATCGGTTTGCCGGTGACCGCGCGCATGGACAGGGCCGCGCCGCCGCGACCGTCGCCATCCATCCGGGTCAGCACGACGCCGGTGATGCCAATTTTGGCGTCAAATTCTTCGGCGACTTCCACTGCGACTTGCCCGGTCAGCCCGTCGACCACCAGCAGGGTTTCACGCGGGTTGACGATTTTGGAGACGTCTTCAACCTCTTGCATCAGGGTTTCGTCGATGTGCAATCGGCCGGCGGTGTCCAGCATGTAGACGTCATAGCCGCCCATGGTCGCCTGTTGCTTGGCTCGGCGCGCGATCTGAACCGGGGTTTCGCCCTTGACGATGGGCAGGGTGTCAACGCCGATCTGGGTGCCCAGGATCGCCAGCTGATCCATGGCGGCGGGGCGGTAGATATCCAGGCTGGCCATCAGCACCCGTTTGCCGCTTTTTTCGGTCAGGCGTTTGGCCAGTTTGCCGGTGGTGGTGGTTTTACCGCCGCCCTGCAACCCGACCATCAGGATCGGGGCCGGGGGGCTGTCAATTTTCAGCTCACCGGGGTTTTTATTGTCGCCGGCCAGAACATGTACCAGTTCGTCATGGACGATCTTGACCACCTGCTGGCCGGGGGTGACAGATTTGGTGACCGATTGACCGGTGGCCTTTTCCTGGATGGCTTTGATAAAATCACGCGCCACGGGCAGGGAAACGTCGGCTTCCAGCAGGGCCACGCGCACTTCGCGAAGCGCGGTTTTAATGTCATCTTCGGACAGGGCACCCTGTTTGGTCAGGCGATCAAAGACGCCACCAAGGCGATCTGACAGGTTCTCAAACATCATGCGGCCCCTTCGCCGGTTATTACAGGTGCCCCCAACATAGGTGGGAGCGGTTCAAACGACAAACGCACCAGTGGGCGCAACGCGCTGACTGGTGGCGATCCCGGGTCTGATCCGGGACAGGAAGTAATGTGACTTCCGGGTGTTGTGGCGGCTGCTAAAGGGTTTGGTGGGGGCTGTCAATCTTTGCTGTCGGCCCGTGGTCTGCCTGCACGTTTCGGGCCATTTAGGGCCATGCGGGTCAGCATGTCCTTCAACTGGGCAATCTCGGTTTCACTGAAGCCCTTCAGCATGATGTCATTGACCGCCTTATACAGGTTCAGAAGGTGGCTGTGATCGCGGGCCTTGTCGGTCAGGTAAATCCGTGCGGCACGTTTATCATGGCCGTCGACCCTGGTGGTGACCCACCCCGCATCACCCATGCGCCCGATGATCCGCGAAGCCGCCGGCGCATTGACGCCGTAATAGCTGGCGATGTCGGAAACACTCAGGCCTTCCTGACGCCAAAGTGCTGTCAGCACGACCCAATGTTGGAGTGTCAGGCCGTATTCGGCCAACAGCCCGCTTGACACCTCACTCGTGGTCCCGGTGGCCATGCCAAGATAGCGGCCGACTGAATCCAGATAGGGCGGCAATATTTTTCTCTTGCTCAATTTTAGCTTCCATGTAAATAGATTACGTGTAATGTAATGTCCAGTAAGAACTGGCAGATCAACCTACAGTGTCGAATCGGAGCTTGAAACCGTCAGTTCCAAAAATTTACAAACGGGAGACTTCCATGAAATATGCAGCAATAATCACCGTCCTTTTGGCATCCACGGGTGCAATCTGGGCCCAATCAGAGGGCGCAGAATTGGCCAATCTGGGCTTTGAATCCGCTGATCTGAACAGTAATGGCGTGGTGTCGCGCGATGAAATGATGGAGCAAGGTGATAATATTTTTGTCTCAATGGATGCCGACGATGATGGCAACCTAAGCTTTGATGAATTTTTTGGCTGGGATTTTGGGTTCAAAAATCTGGCCGAGGAAAAAGGCCGTGAACAGGCCTATGAAACAGCCCTGAAAATGGTTTTCAACATTTGGGATCGTGATGCTAACGGTTTCGTCACCAGCGTTGAGCAACGTGCCGGTGTGGCACGGGATTTCGTGCGCAACGATCTGGACGGGGATTATGCCCTAAGCCGCCCTGAATTTTTGGGTGGTTTCCTGGTCAATGTGGCGCTGCGCACCGCCCTGAAAGACGAGTAGCGACATGTCCAAAGGGGTGAAAATCATTCTCGGCTCGCTGGTTGTCTTTGCGGGTCTGCATTTTGGCCTGTCATGGGGTGAACAGGGCGTGCGGGCGATGATCGCCACCTATCTGGGCGGTGTCGCCCTGATCCTGATGTGCTGGGCCATATTAATTTCTGTGCGCCCCAGCCGTTGGGAAGACATGTTTGGCGGCTTGGACAAGATGTATCTGGTGCATAAGATGATGGGCGTCGCCATTCTGGTGCTGATCCTTGTGCATTTCTTCGCAATTCCGAAACTGGACATTGCAGAACGCTTGCCTGCGGAAGGTTTTGCGAAATGGGTTGGCGTGCCTGCGGGGCCCGTGGGGGTGATTACCATGATCCTGCTGATCCTGTCGGTGGTGATCGCGCTGAACCGCAAGATTTCCTATCAGAACTGGCTGAAACCCCATCGGTTGATGGGGGTTCTGTTCGGGTTGGCGGTGTTCCACATGCTGTTGACACCGACGCAGTTGTTCTATGGCAAATCGGTGTCGGGCATGGTGCTGTTTTTGGTGGGGATTGTTGGCGTTGCCGCCTATCTGTACCGGCAGTTTGTGCGCGAAAAACCCCGCCACGCCTATGCGGTGGAGGCGGTCAATACCCTTGAGAGAGCGACCGAGTTGGTATTGGCACCAAACGGGGCGGCAATGGAACACAAGCCAGGGCAGTTTGCTTTCCTGCGGATCAAGGAAAAAGGTTTTGATGAAAGTCATCCGTTTACCATTTCCAGTGCGCCGGGGGCGGACAGGCTACGGTTCACCACCAAGGTTCTGGGGGATTTCACCCGGCGCATCCGGGATGATCTGAAGCCCGGTGCTGTGGCGGTGATTGAGGGGCCCTATGGGCGCTTTGATATGGATATACCTACCCGCGCGCAGGTTTGGGTTGCCGGGGGTGTCGGCATCACGCCTTACCTGTCGGCCATCCGGGCAATGAAACCCGGCGATGATCGCGAGGTTCTGTTGATCATTTGCGTTCAGGAAACTGAACAGGCGCTGTTTCTGGACGAGATCAGGGACGTGTTCGCCGGGCAGGACAACAAAACGGTGCTGGTTCTGCAATCCAATGGGGGTGAATTTTGCACATCCGACCTGATTGCTGAAAAGTTGGGCGGGAGCCTTGGTGACCGGGCGTATTTCCTATGCGGTCCAAGGCCAATGGTTGACGGGTTGAAAAAGGGCCTGACCAAGGCCGGGGTGTCTGCCGATGCCATCCATAACGAGGCGTTTGAATTCCGCTAGGGCCGATTGACGACCACCGGACTACTAGGCATACAGGATTGGAAATATCATGAAAATCGCAGTTTATTTACTAGCCCTGCTTTGCACCGGGGCCTTGTTTGGTTTCTTCTTCACCATGTCGGTTTCGATCATGCCCGGGCTTGATCTGGCCGAGCCATATTCTGCACTGGTGGCCAATCAGGCGATCGGCAATGCCACCCAGCAATCGTTTTTCGCGGTGGCGTTGCTGGGCACGCCGATCACGCTGATTATCCTGTTGGTGCTGATGTGGCGCGCCAAACTTAGGGGCGAGGGTTCCTGGGTGGGCGGTGCGTTGCTGGCGTTTATCGCCATGATGGTGGTGACGCTGGCGCTGAATGTTCCGTTGAACCAGATACTGGATGCGTTGCCATTGACGACAGAAATCGAAGACCCGCGCGGATTGTGGCTAAGCTATTCCGTTGACTGGCAAAAATGGAACTGGTTGCGGGTATTGTTTAGTGGACTGTCGCTGTTGGCACTGGGTCGGGCGATGCTGTTGCATGGGGCTAATTCAGCCAGTCGTTGATGGCTTTGGCGGCGCGCTTTGAACCGCGCCCGCTGGTGTAGTAATGCGTCAGCGGGTGTTCCCCGGCGCTTTGGCCTTCCGGGATATGCAGAACCACCCGGTGCGTTGGCGTGTCGCCGCTGTTGGATGTGTCCACCGTGACGCCCGATATCTCGGACAGCGAATGGCGCACCGTGGAGCGGCCCCGCAAATTCTGACGCCGGATTTCGACCCAGCCTTCGGGCCGGTGAAACACCACCTGCACCCGGCGCACGAAGATGAACATGAACATCAGTGACATTGTCGCGCCGACGATGAACCACAATCCGCTTAAGTCTCCGGCCACCACCATGTTCAGGCCGATGGCCACCGAAACCAGAACCGCGGCACCAAGACCGATGCCAAGCAGCCAGGGGCGTTCTTCCACAATCAACTGGTTGGTGGTGTTCCGGGTGACTTTCATGGGGGGTTGATAGGGCTGTCATCGGCAACACACAATGGCGGGCATTAAATTATGCAGAGCGGCTGTCGGCGCGTTAGATTATTGGCCCTTCGGGCGGTGATGCCTCCGGCGGGGATATTTGGAAAAAGAAGAAAGGGAAGCCGGGTGCCCACAAAGGGGCACCCGTTGGGTTGCCTCAGCCCGGTGTGAGTTGGTCACGGTAGGAATAAGCGATGATGCCCGAGAGCAGGCCCAGTATCAGGGCCGGGATCATGGTGTCAGTACCCAGCCAGATAATATGGGACAGCACTGCGCCGACCATGGTGGCTGTCAGCAGTGCCGCACCGAAAATCTGTTTGCCGGGCAACCAGAGCAGCGCAGCGCCGCCAATTTCAATAATGCCAGTGACATAACGGAACCACTGGCCAAAACCGATGGCGTCATAGGTGGCGACCATCATTTCGGCACCGGCCAGTTTAGCAAGCCCTGCGGCGACAAAGGCCAGGCTGACCAGCAGTTTGATACCGGTAAGGGCGTTTTTTCTGAAGGTGGTGTTCATGGTAAATTTTCCTTTTTGTGCGTTACATCACGCTGCAAGTTTCAGGTTCTGTACGGCCTGATAGGCCGATTTCAGGCTGGCTTCAGCATCCATGGTCAATTGGTCGGCGGCAATAAATGTTACGTCGGTGATGCCGATGAAGCCCAGTAGCTGGCGCAAATAGCCGGAGGCGAAATCATAGTCTGACCCCAGTGCCGTGCCGCCGGAAGCAATGGCGACAATTGCGCGTTTGCCGGTCAGCAGCCCAACGGGCCCGGTTTCGCCATACTGAAATGTTTCGCCAACACGGGCAACCAGATCAACCCAGGCTTTAAAGGCTGCCGGGACGCCGAAATTGTAGATCGGAACGCCAATGACAAGGGTATCAGCGGCGCGCAGTTCGGCAATCAGCGTGTCCGATTGGGCAAGGCGGGCGGTCTGGTCTGCGCTGCGGTCGTCTTTTGGGGTGAAGTTGGCACCCACCCATGCCTCATCTATCAGGGGCAATGCTGTGGCCAGATCACGGTTTATGACGGTTGCGTCCGGGAAACGACCGACGATGCGGTCGGTCAGGTCACGCGATACTGAGCCGGTACGGCGGGCGGATGCGTCGATGCGCAGGATTGTAGTGGACATGTGATTTCTCCTGTTTGGGTTGTTGCAGTAAATGTCGGCATTGCAAAAACAAACGCAATCTGTGAGATTACACATGTATTGTGCGAAATTGCACAGATTGACCAAAATCTGGACGGAATCATGGGCATCAATAGCTGGGATGAGATCCGCACGGCATTTCAGGTGGCGCGTATTGGCACGGTAAGTGGTGCGGCCGCTGAACTGGGGGTGCACCATGCAACGGTGATCCGCCATATTGATGCGCTGGAAGCCAATCTGGGCGTTAAACTGTTTCAGCGCCATGCCCGTGGCTATCAACCCACTGAGGCCGGTGAGGAGCTGTTGAAAACGGCGGCAGCAGCGAACGATCAACTGGCGCAAATGGTGGGTCGTATCATTGGCCGGTCCAGTGAGATCAGTGGTGAGCTGATTATCACCACGGTTGCGGGTTTGTCCGACGTTCTTGCGCCGGTTCTGACCCGGTTTCAGGCGGAGCACCCTGAGCTGCGCATCAGGCTTATGTCAGATAACAGGTTGTTCAGGCTGGATTATGGTGAGGCGCATGTGGCACTGCGCGCGGGACCGGAACCACAGGAGCCGGATAATGTGGTTCAGAAACTAGGCACTGTCAGCCCGTTTCTATGCGCCACCGAGGCCTATGTTACGCAATACAGGCGACCTGAAACCCTGGCAGATTTTGCAAATCACAAATTCATCGGCGCCCATGGGCCAAATCCGCGCGCGCCGTTTATGCGGTGGTTGCGCGATAATGTACCGGAGAAGTGTTTTACCTTTACCGCAACAGAGCAATCTGCCGCAGAGGCGCTGGTGCGAACCGGTGCCGGCATCGGGTTTATTTCAAACATGGAAGGTAAAGTGCCCGCAGGTCTTGTTAAGGTCTGGAAGACTGAACCTGAATGGGAGTCGACCCTTTGGCTGGTCAGCCATGTGGACTTGCATCGTACCCCCAAGGTGCAGGCAATTCTGAAAGCGCTGAAACAGGAAGCGGCCACGTGGCGGATGAATTAGGCGGGCGCGCGCGCCTGTCGGCTTCAAGGCGGGGTCATTTGGCGATGCTGCTGTTTTCTGCGGTGGTAGCCGGGTCGTTTAGTCTGGGGTCAATAGTGGCCAATCAGATTGCGCCGGTGGTCATCATTGCGGTGCGATTTGTTTTGGCGTCAGTATTGGTGGGGGCGGTCGCTGCCCTTTCGGTTGGAATACCGCGACGGGCCTTGGCCGCACCGTGGCGGTATCTGGTATTGGGCGGTCTGTTCGCAGTTTATTTCATATTGATGTTTGAGGGGTTGAAAACCGCACCACCTGTGTCGATGGCCGCGGTGTTTACCCTGACACCGATCATGGCGGCTGGTTTTGGTTGGCTGTTGTTGCGCCAGGTATTGACGCGCCGCATGGCGGGGGCATTGGCAATCGGAGCGGTGGGGGCCCTATGGGTGATATTCCGCGCTGATCTGGCAGCGGTGCTGGCGTTTCAGGTTGGAATTGGCGAAGTGATTTTTTTGGTTGGTTGCGTGGCGCACGCGGTTTACGCGCCATTGGTGCGCCGCCTGAACCGCGGCGAGGCGCCGGTGGTGTTTACCTTTGGCACATTGCTGGGTGGTTCGCTGCTGGTTGTGATCTATGGCTGGGGTGAAATCCGGGCGACGGACTGGGGGATGCTGTCGCCGATCGTCTGGATCACCATTGGATACACGACGGTGTTCGCCACGGCGCTGAGTTTTGTTCTGGTGCAATACGCAACGCTGCGGCTGCCCGCGGCCAAGGTGATGGCCTATACCTATCTGGTGCCAAGCTGGGTGATTGGCTGGGAATTGGCGCTGGGCAATGGCGTGCCGCCGGTACTGTTATTGGGCGGTGTGGCGCTGACGATGGTGGCGCTGTGGCGGCTGTTGGCGGAGGAGTGACGATTTTTCGCGGAAAAATCGGGGTTGGATGCCTCTGGCGGGGATATTTTTGAAAAGAAGACCGTTATTGCAACATTAAATCTGCTCTGACGATGTCCTTTGTTCGCCCAAAAGATCGCAGTATTTCGATGAACTCTGCGCGCTCAGGAATAAATAAGGTTGTCGATTTGAGGAGAACTTTCTGGCGGGTTTTCGGGGCGAGAAGTTGCCATTTCCCGAGTTTTCGATACGCGAGCCCTGCCATGATCTGTACAGGGAAATTGCCGAAACCGGGTTTCAACAGGACCCGTGAGCGAAACCGTTCAGACCCGGTATTTGCGGTGTTCGGACATTGCCATTTTTTTGCTAGCTGCAGGGCGTCTGGCACAGAAACCAAGATATCGATGTCGTTGATCGGGCCGGGATCAGTTCCGTGCAACGCGACCGCGGCGCTGCCGATCACCCACCATTCGTCGTGAGTGGATTGCAGGTGTTTGGCGTAAAGAGTCAAGGTGGACGCAATATCAGGGGTCAGTTGCATCAAGCTCGGTCTCCAAAAACCTTTCAAAACTGTCAAAATCCACTGGTTCAAACTGACCGAAACCCTGCATCCAGACTGAGGCAGCGCGCATTGCGTCCGGGTCCAGTTTGCACCATTTCACCCGGCCGCGTTTTTCCTGAAGGATCAGCCCCGCCCGCATCAGGACGCTCAGGTGTTTTGAGATGGCCGCCAGTGACATTTCAAACGGTTCCGCAACATCTGTAACGGCCATGTCGTCTTCCAGCAGCATGTGCAGGATGGCGCGCCGGGTCGGGTCGGACAGGGCAGCGAATATGGTATCAAGGGAGTGCTCCATAGCGGCGGTAATACCTGTGGCACATTAATCGTCAACCAGTTGGTTAAATATCTTCGGGGGTGGCAAATCTGGTTGCCGCGTCATTCTGTCTGAGGTCTTTGGCTTTTTCTTTGCAAAAATACTCATATAAAACAACATCTTACCTATGTGCGACGCGCCTGTAAGTCTGCTTGACTCTGATCCCGGCCATTCCTAGGGTCCGCCAACTGTCCAAGGGGCCAGAAAATGGTTGATCCTGCCGAAAAAGACCGGCTTGCGAAATTGCAAAAGCGGATTGATGATTTGAAAGGTGCGGAAGCACCGACCTCAAAGATGGAAGACCACCATTCGCAGGCGCATCTGGCCTGGCGCATGGTGATCGAGCTGGTGGCGGGGATCGTCATTGGGTTTGGCGTCGGGTACGGGCTGGATGTGCTGTTTGGTACATTGCCGCTGTTTCTGGTGTTGTTTGTATTGTTGGGTTTTGCGGCCGGGGTGCGGGTGATGCTGCGATCGGTCAGGGAAATTCAGGACGAAGCTGAAGGGAATTAGCAATGGCAGATCAGGCCACTGAAGCACCAAAGGCAAAGACCAAGTCGGTTCTTGGCCTTGCGTTATTTGCACTGGTTGCGTTGCTGTTCGTTGTTGGACTGGTCACCGAAACGCCGCTTGAGGGCCTGCAAATTCATCCGATGGAGCAATTTGAAGTGACGCCGCTGTTCGGGGGTGAACAGGTTAATTTCTACACCCCGACCAATGTGACCCTGTGGATGGCGCTGGCGGTGCTGGCGACGATCGGGTTGCTGGTGGTTGGCACCCGTGGGCGGGCGATCATCCCCAACCGTATTCAGTCGGTTGCCGAGTTGATGTATGGCTTTGTCTATAAGATGGTTGAAGACGTCGCCGGGAAAGACGGGCTGCGGTATTTCCCTTATATCATGACGCTGTTTGTCTTTATACTGTTCGCCAATTTCCTTGGCATGTTGCCCATGGCGTTCACCACAACCAGCCATATTGCTGTCACCGCACTTATGGCGATGGCCGTGTTTATTGTGGTGACCATCATTGGTATCGCTAAAAACGGTTTTGGGTTTCTGGAACTGTTCTGGATCAAAGCGGCGCCGCTGGCATTGCGCCCGCTATTGGCCCTGATCGAGGTTATTTCGTATTTCGTGCGTCCTGTCAGCCACTCTATCCGTCTTGCGGGTAACATGATGGCCGGGCACGCAGTGATCAAAGTATTCGCCGGCTTCGCGGGCGTTCTGGGTCTGGGCGCGGTTGCCCCGATCCTGGCAATCACAGCGGTCTATGCGTTGGAAACCCTGGTTTCCTTCATTCAGGCCTATGTGTTTGCAATTCTAACCTGTGTCTACCTGAAGGATGCGCTGCACCCCTCACACTAAGCCGGTCACGGGACATCATTAATAGCTTATTCCAACCTTGAAGGAGAATTCACATGGAAGGCGATATCGTACAAATGGGCGCATACATTGGCGCTGGTCTGGCCTGTACAGGCATGGGCGGCGCAGCCGTTGGTGTGGGCCACGTTGTTGGTAACTACATTTCCGGCGCCCTGCGCAATCCATCAGCCGCTGCTGGTCAGACGGCAACGATGTTCATCGGTATTGCGTTTGCCGAGGCACTTGGAATTTTCTCATTCCTCGTTGCTCTGTTGCTGATGTTTGCGGTTTAATCTTTGATTTGTCGTTACGACCGGGTGCGCTGACAAAATTGGCGCATCCGGTGTAATCAACACTCAAGGGGGATCCCATGGCATCTGATACAAGTTCGCATAACCTTGAAGCCGCGGGCGAAGCGGCTGAAAAAGCCGGCATGCCGCAGCTTGATTTTGCGTCATTCCCAAACCAGATTTTCTGGTTGGTGGTAACGCTGGTCGTGATTTATTTTGTGCTGTCAAAGGTGGCGCTGCCGCGCATTGGTTCAGTTCTGTCCGAGCGACAGGGCACGATCACCAATGATATTTCAGCTGCAGAAGATCTGAAGCAAAAAGCCCTTGAAGCCGAGGAAGCCTATAATCAGGCGCTGGCGGATGCCCGGGTTGAAGCCGGACGGATCGTGGCCCAGGCGCGCGCTGATATTCAGGGTGATCTGGATGTGGCCATCGCTAAGGCGGACGCTGAAATTGCCGCCAAGGCGGCAGAATCTGAAGCTGCAATTGGTGAAATCCGCAAAAACGCCCTGAAAAGCGTAAAGGAAGTTGCCAAGGATACCGCGAAAGAAATTGTTGCAGCCATGGGGGGCAAGGCGGACGCCAAGACCATCACGGCCGCTGTTGACGCCCGGTTGAAAGGATAAGGACATGAAAAAACTAAGCCTTATACTGATGCTGGCCGCGACCCCGGCCTTTGCGGCCAAAGGGCCGTTCGCGTCGCTTTACAACACCAACTACGTGGTGTTGCTGGCGTTTCTGCTGTTCGTTGGGGTTCTGGTTTACCTGCGGGTGCCCGGATTGCTGATGGGATTGCTGGACGCCCGTGCTGAGGGTATCCGGGATGAATTGAACGAAGCCAAGGCGTTGCGCGAAGAAGCGCAGACCATATTGGCATCCTATGAGCGCAAGCAACGGGAAGTTCAGGAGCAGGCCAACCGCATTGTAGAGCAAGCCAAAAAAGAGGCTGAGATTGCGGCGGCGAAGGCCATTGCAGATCTGAATGCTTCTATTGAGCGCAAGTTGGATGCGGCGCAGGATCAGATCGCGTCAGCCCAAGCCTCTGCGGTTAAGGAAGTGCGTGATACTGCCATTCAGGTGGCCGTTGAGGCGGCCGGTGAAGTGATTGCCAAGAAGATGAGCGATGCCGAGGGCAATAAGCTGATTGATGTGGCCATTGCGACGGTGGGCGACAAGCTGCACTGATTTAACTGACAAGTTTGATTTGAAAGCCCTGTTCTTTTTGAGCGGGGCTTTTTTAATGGGCGCGCCTGTGGCGCGATTTTATTGCTCTCTCCTGCTGGTCGTTCGGGGCCTGTCGCGAGAGCAATGTAAACAAAGGAAAAGCATTCGCCGGGTTGACTTGCTGCCCAATCGGGCACATATGGGCGCCAAGTGATGATCCGGCGCCGCGTGAGCAGCCGTCAGGAGGCAAAGTTAAGCCGTCCGACAGGATCATCAGGAATTGGTTCCCATTTCACGCAAGGGGTCCGGCGCTAATAGGCGGGCAAGGGGCAATTCGGCCCAAGGCTCAGCACAGGCGCAACCCTAAGTTAGCTGACCGTCATTTCTGGCGGGCAGTTTGTTATTTTGCGATGCCCTGACGGGTGTCGATTTGAAAGGATAATCCATTAATGGATTTTGATATGTTGGGGCTTCATCCCCGTCTTGTGGCCAAACTGGCCGAACAAGGCATAACTGAACCGACGCCGATCCAGACCCAGGCCATCCCGCACGCCATGAACGGGCGCGATGTTATGGGGCTGGCACAGACCGGCACCGGTAAGACGGCGGCCTTTGGTCTGCCGATGATTGACGCGCTGTTAAAGGCGGGCACCAAGCCTGAGGCAAAGACCGTGCGCGGGCTGATACTGGCCCCGACGCGGGAGCTGGCCAAGCAGATTGCCGATAATCTGACGGCCTATACCAAGGGCACCCATCTTAAGGTGAACCTTGTGGTGGGTGGTGCTGGTATTGTGGCGCAGATTAACCGGTTGGCGCGGGGTACTGATTTGCTGGTGGCAACACCGGGGCGCTTGATTGATCTGCTGGATCGCCGGGCCGTGTTTCTGGGTGAAACCCGGTATCTGGTGTTGGATGAAGCCGATCAAATGCTGGACATGGGGTTTATCCATGCGCTGCGTAAGATTGCGCCGCTGCTGGCAGATGATCGCCAGTCAATGATGTTTTCGGCCACCATGCCCAAGCTGATGGCCGAGCTGGCGGGAGCGTATTTGAAAGACCCGGTGCGGGTAGAAGTATCGCCCCCCGGTAAAGTTGCCGACAAGATCAACCAGTCACTGCATTATGTGCCGCAGGCTGGAAAATCGCGGCTGCTGATTGAACTGCTGAAGGAACATGCCGACGGTTTGTCACTGGTATTTTCGCGCACAAAGCATGGGGCAGAAAAGCTGAAAAAGGTACTGATTGCCGAGGGCATCAATGCCAGTTCCATCCATGGCAACAAAAGCCAGGGGCAACGTGAGCGCGCAATCAAGGCGTTTCGCGCCGGCGAGATTGACGTGATGGTGGCCACCGATGTGGCGGCGCGGGGTATTGATATTCCCGGCATCACCCATGTCTACAACTATGACCTGCCCAATGTGCCGGAAAATTATGTACACCGGATCGGACGCACGGCACGTGCCGGTAAAGCCGGAACAGCGATTGCGTTTTGTGGGCCCGGTGAAATGTCCGAGCTGCGGGCGATCCAAAAGATTTTGAAGAACAGTATTCCGGTGGCCAGTGGCCGCGCCTGGGAACCGGAAGAGCAGATATCCAAAAAGCAGGGCAAGCCGGGTGGCAACAATCAGCGACGCCGGCAACGGCGGCCACAGAACCGGCGTTCTGGTGGTGGGCGGCGGGCGGCTTAGCGGCCTTGCTCGCGCTCTAGCTTCATCCGGGCGATGGTTTCGTTTTTCGCAGATCTGCGTTCATCCTGCAGGGCCTGTCTGACATAGCCCAGATGGGCCTGAACCGCGGCGCGGGCACGGGCCGGATCGCGGGCCTGAATGGCGTCGTTAATGGCGCGGTGCTGATCCAGCAAAGTCTGGCGGGTGGCGTTTTGGCGAAACAACACCTGTCGGTTGTAAAACACGCCATCGCGCAACAATTTGTACATTGAGCGCATCATGTGCAGCATGATGACGTTATGGCTGGCTTCGATGATGGCCATGTGAAAATCGGCGTCCAGCTTTGCGTCGACGTTGGCATCGCTGGATTTCTGGGCCGCTTGCATTTTGTTGAAAATCGAGCCGATCAGTTTGCGATCGGTGTCAGATGCCAGCCGGGCGGCGCGTTCGGCTGCCAGCCCTTCCATATCGGCGCGAAAATCAAGGGTGTCAAACATGGCTTCGTCATGGCGCGAAAACAACGTGGTCAGGGCATCCGAAAAGGCCGAGCCAAGTTGATCGGCAACGAAGATACCCGAACCAGCCTTACTGATCAGCAGGCCGCGATCTGACATGTCACTGATGGCATCGCGCAGGCTGGGGCGGGACACGCCGAGTTTTTCCGATAGCTCGCGTTCGCCGGGCAAACGATCACCCGGGCGCAGGATGCCGCGCAGGATCAACAGCTCTAGCTGTTGCACCACCGCGGCGGACAATTTTTCGGATTGTATTTTGGTGAATGGCATGTCCGGGCCCATCTGATTGCCTGCAGAGCATAGCAATGACCGGGGCAGACGGACAACAGAGAAAAGGGGCCGGGGGTAAGCCCGGCCCGATTTGGTTAGCGGTTGGGACGGATCACAATTTCGACCCGGCGATTTTGGGCCCGGCCTGCAGAGGTCAGGTTTGAGGAAATTGGCTGATCCTCACCACGACCAACTGTGCGGATGCGCGTGTTGGAAACACCGTTCGCGATCAGGACAGCAGCGACCGCGTTAGCGCGGCGTGCCGACAGGCCCTGATTGTAAGACGCCGAACCGGTGTTGTCGGTGTGACCGGCAACGACCACGGTTGAACCGGGGTAACGCTGCAGGTTGCCTGCCAGCGCGCCAAGGTCACGGCGCAGGGTGTTTTGCAACACCGAACTGTCGACGGAGAACAGAATGTCCTGTGGCATGCGCACAATCAGGTGGTCGCCATTGTTGATGATCTGGATGCGACCATCGCCGATGGAGGCCTGCAGATCAGCCGCCTGACGGTCAAGGTCATTGCCGATGGCGCCCCCGGCGACTCCGCCAATGATACCGCCGATAATAGCGCCCTGGGTGCGTTGCTGGGCATTGTTACCACGAAGGATGCCGATCAGCGCGCCAGTTGCGGCGCCGACACCGATACCTTCGTTGGTGCGGGTGTTTGGATCACCGGTTTGGGTGTCGATGCTAGTACAGGCCGTCACGGCCAATAGGCTGGCCATGGTGGCCAGTACGGGTAATTTAATGAATGTCATGTTGATCCTCAGTTGGTCGTTTGTGTTGACCCAGCTTTTAAAGCGTCTTTTTATGCGTGGATTGCTTCCACTTCAAAGGGGAATAAGCCCGGATCGGCGGGTTTCCGCAAGCTTAGGTGGCCCGGTTCACGCGGATGTGTGCCGATTATGCCCCGGATCGGGCACTTTCCCAGGCCAACATGGCGCGTTTTACCGGTAACCCCCAGTGATAACCGCCCAGCCCGCCGGATTTGCGCAGGGCCCGGTGACACGGGATCAGCCAGCTGATCGGGTTTTTACCAACCGCGGTGCCAACGGCGCGCACCGCGCGCGGGTTGCCGATGGCGCTGGCAATTTCGGAATAGGTGGTGACGTGGCCAGACGGGATTGACAGCAGTGCTTCCCAGACTTTGATCTGAAACGGCGCGCCGATCAGGTGCAGTTGGGTCGGGGATTGCTGGCCAAAGGCGGCATCCACCCAAGGGGCGATTTGTTTTGGTGCGGCTGCGAATGTGGCGTTGGGCCAGCGCGATTGCATGTCTTGCAACGCGGCCGCATCGCCGGTTTCGTCGGAAAATGCCATGCCGCAAAGACCGCGCGTGGTGCCCATGGCCAGCACCCGGCCAAAGGGGCTGTTGAACCAGCCGTAGTTGATGGTCAGCCCGGCGCCTTTTTTGGCGTAGTCACCCGGGCTCATGGCTTGCCATTTGATGAACAGGTCATGCAAACGCCCGGTACCTGACAGACCCAGTTCATTTGCGGTATCAAGGGTGGTGAACCGGTCGGCCAACAATGTGCGGGCATGCCCCAGCGCCAGATATTGCTGATAGCGTTTCGGGGATACCCCGACCCAGCGCGAAAACACCCGTTGGAAATGTGCCGGACTCATTGACAGGCTGGCGGCCAGCTGGTCCAGCGAAATTGGGGCGTCTGCAGCGTCGATGGTATCAATCGCGCGCCGAATAACACCGTAATGGTAGCCGTTTTCATCGGGCATTGGTTGTCCTTTGTTGGTGGTATTCTAGCAAACTGACGATTTGGGTCGATCCGTTTCTTGCGCCTAGGGTCGGGGCGGGGCATAGAGCGGCCCATGGTCAAACAAATGGACTATCACACGATCCACGAGGTCTTTTCCCGGTTTCAGGCAAGCGAGCCGGAACCAAAGGGGGAACTGCACCATGTGAACGTGTTCACCCTGGTGGTGGCGGTGGCATTGTCGGCGCAGGCGACCGATGTCGGGGTGAACAAGGCCACGGCAAAACTGTTTGAGATCGCCGACACACCGGCGAAAATGCTGGCGCTGGGCGAAGACGGGTTGATTGAGCATATCAAGACCATCGGGTTGTTTCGTCAAAAGGCCAAAAATGTGATCAAACTGTCGCGTATTCTGCAGGAGGAATATAGCGGCAAAGTGCCGTCATCGCGCGCTGCATTGCAATCATTGCCCGGGGTCGGGCGCAAGACCGCCAATGTGGTGCTGAACATGTGGTTCAGGCAGCCGGCGCAGGCGGTGGACACCCATATTTTCCGGGTCGGCAACCGCACCGGGCTGGCCCCGGGCAAGAATGTTGATGTGGTTGAACGGGCGATTGAAGATAATGTACCGGCCGAATTTCAGCACCATGCGCATCACTGGCTGATCCTGCATGGACGCTATATTTGCGTCGCCAGAAAGCCAAAATGTGGGGCCTGTATCATCAGGGATCTGTGCCCGTTTGAGGAGAAAACAGTTGAATAAGAAGTTTCAGGTGGTTGGCATCGGTAATTCGATTGTTGATGTGTTGTCCCAGTGCAGTGACGAATTTCTGGCGCAGGTAGGCGTTGAAAAAGGCATCATGCAACTGATCGACATGGAGCGCGCCGTGAGCCTGTATGCAAAGGTTGGCCCGTCAAAGGAAATGAGCGGTGGCTCGGCGGCAAATTCGATCGCGGCGGCAGCGCAGCTGGGCGGGCGTGTGGCCTATGTAGGCAAGGTTAAAGACGATCAGCTGGGGGCGATTTTTGCCCATGATTTGCGGGCGCAGGGGGCGGTGTACGAAACGGCACTGGGGGAACGTGACAGTAAGGCGGAAACCGGGCGTTGCATCGTGTTGGTGACACCGGATGGTGAGCGGTCCCTGAACACCTATCTGGGTTGGTCCGAGTTTCTGGGCCCGGATGATATCGACACCGTTATGATGGCCGATGCCGAGTGGATTTTTCTGGAGGGTTACCGCTTTGACGGGCCCGACAGCCATGCGGCCTTTGCCAAGGCAATTGCCGCGACCAAGTCAACCGGTGGTAAAGTTTCCATCACCCTGTCTGATCCGTTTTGCATTGACCGGCATCGCGACGCTTTTACCCGGTTGCTGCGGGAAGACGCGGATTTGCTGTTTGCCAACCGGGTTGAGATCATGTCGATGTATCAAAGCGAAGACTTTGATGCCGCGTTGCGGTCAGCCGTTCAGGATGTGGCGATTGTCGCCTGCACCGATGGTGCGGACGGGGCGCATATTGTGACCGCAACCGACCGCTGGCACATCCCGGCAGTGCCGGCGAATGTGCTGGATGCCACCGGGGCCGGCGATCTGTTCGCCGGGGCGTTTTTGTGGGGCCTGACCAATGGGTACGAACTGGAGATCTGTGGGAAAATGGCCTGCGTGGCGGCGGCTGAGGTGATCAGCCATATTGGTGCCCGCCCCGAGGCTGATCTGAAATCCCTGTTTCAGGAACACGGGCTGCTTTGAAAGCCCGAAATTGCGGCGTCAGTCGCCCAGTTTGGCGTGTACTTCGTCCAGATCAATATCGCTAACCGGTAATTTATTGGCCGGGTTGTCCATATCGTATTTGAACAGGTCAAAATCGCGTTTGTACATTTCGCGCACCAGATGCAGTGACAGATCGTCAAAGTAATCTTCCACCGGATGGGCGCGTTTTGGGCCGTGGCCTTCGCTTTCATTAAAACGCGGAATTTTCGTCAGATCAATTTGGTTGGCGACCTCAATATTATCCAGAACGCCCTGCATGCCTTCGTTGAACTTTTCAGTATAAACGATGCGGTCATAATTGCCGCCGTTTACAATGAATGTGGAGACATGGCCGGACATCGCCGACCAGTGAATATCCGGGTCCATGGGTTTGCGCCATTTAATGGTGTCACGGGCAAACAGCAGGAAGCGGCGGAAGCTTTTGATCTGGTCAAAGTCGCCGTCTACTTCAATGCCGTATTTCTGGATCAGAAGCGGTACCAGATTGCCGCGATAGCGTTTGCCATTGCGCTGGGTGCCGCAAATTTTGTCAAAGAACGACGACAGGATACGGGTGTAGGGATTACGGACGCAGGTGAAGGTGTAGGATTTGTGGTTTTGCACGTTGGTGGTGATCAGGTCCTGGCTGTCATCCATGGCCCATTTGTGAATACCACTTTGTGCGTCATGGATATCGCCGTCAAAAAATTCACCATGGTCAGAATAGTACATGATCTGCCCAATGGTTGAGCAGGCGCATTTGGGAACAACACGGTAAACCGTGCTTTCACTTTCGGTCATCCAGGTGCCGGGAAAACCCATAATAAAAAACTCACTTTCAACATCAGCCCGTAATTATCGGGCAGTAAGGGAACAATGTGGCGAAAAAAGCAAAGAAATCCTGTCTTTTCAATGGTTGTTCACGGTAACTATGCCATCAAACGTAAAAAAATCAGGAATAACCCGCTAAAATGGCAAAAATCGCCTTTATTTTGCTGTGCCACAAAGATCCGGACGCCATTATTGATCAGGCGACCCGGTTGACGGCGGCCGGGGATTATATTTCGATCCATTTTGATGTGCGCGCACCCAAGGCAGATTTTGAGAAAATAGCGCGCGCCTTGGGCGGAAATCCCAACGTGGTTTTTGCCAGCAAACGGATCAAATGTGGCTGGGGTGAATGGAGCCTGGTACAGGCGACATTACATGCGATTGAAGCGGCTGAAGCGGCATTTCCGCGGGCGACGCATTTTTACATGCTGTCGGGCGATTGCATGGCGATCAAATCCGCAGAATATTGCCATGATTTTCTGGACGAAAATGATGCGGATTTCATTGAGAGTTTTGACTATTTCGAAAGCGACTGGATTAAAACCGGCTTTAAGGAAGAGCGGCTGATTTACCGGCATCTTTTCAATGAGCGTAAAAACAAACCGCTGTTTTATAAGTCTATCGAAGTACAGAAAAAACTGAATCTGGCCCGCGATCTTCCCGGTGATCTGCAGATGATGATTGGTAGTCAGTGGTGGTGTCTGCGACGCCAAACCATAGAATGGATCCTTGCATTTTGTACCAAACGCCGCGATGTGATCCGGTTTTTTCGCACCACATGGATCCCGGATGAAACGTTCTTTCAGACTTTGGTGCGCCATCTGGTGCCGGACACCGAAATTGAAGCGCGCTCACTGACGTTTCTGATGTTTTCTGACTATGGTATGCCGGTGACGTTTTACAACGATCAATATGATCTGCTGCTAAGTCAGGATTATCTGTTTGCGCGTAAAATTTCACCACAAGCCACGGAACTTAAAGCCAAGCTGGGGGATCTGTTTGTTGAGAAAGATGTGACCTTTGCCATCTCTAACGAAGGTCGCAGCCTGTTTAAGTTTCTGACAGGTCGGGGCCGCGAAGGGCGCCGGTTTGCACCGCGGTTCTGGGAAACCGAAAGCACGCTGGGGCGGGACCGGGAATTGATGATCGTGACCTGCAAAAAATGGCACGTCGCCAAGCGGTTGCTGAAGCAGGTTGGTCTGATCACAAATGTACCGGCGGTTGAGTATGTTTTTGACGAAGAAGATGCCAGCCTGCCCGATCTGGGGGGGATCCAGAAAACCCTTGGCAAACGCACCCGGCACCGGCGTGCGCTGATGCGGATGCTGTTTGATTTCTACGAAACCGACAGGATGATATTTTGCCTTGATCCAGACAACATGGACCTGTTGCAGGATTTTTATACCGACCGGAGCAAGACAAAACTGCTGCAGATCGAATGTGAGTTCAGTGATGATTATTTGTTGGGCCATGCCAGACGGGTTGGGCTGATTGGTGACCAGACCGACAGCAAAGCGACCCAGCGGTTACTGCCGACAATACGCGCCGACGTGTTCCATGAGATTGACCGGATTAAGGACGCCAGTTTCCCGAATTTTTACCGCATCAGGGAAAAATCTTCAGTTGCTGAAAATACCGTACCCTTGGCGGAGTTTCTGGATATTTCGCCAGAACAGGCGCACAGTATTGCCAGCACTGTGCATCTGTTTGCTGATTAGGGGGAAGTTATGGGCTACGAATACGATGATCAGAATATTTTTGCGAAAATATTGCGCGGGGAAATTCCAAACAATACTGTTCTGGAAACCGATCACACACTGGCATTTAGTGATATCGCACCCCAGACACCGACCCATGTTCTGGTTATACCCAAGGGGCATTATGTGACCTATGACCAGTTTGCAAATCAGGCCTCAGATGCTGAGATTGTCGATTTCACCCGGGCAATTGGTGAGGTTTGCAGGATGACGAAAGTTTCGCCAAATCTTGGGGCTGGCTACCGTCTGATCGCCAATTCGGGCAGCCATGGGGTGCAGGATGTGCCCCATATGCACGTGCATATTCTGGGTGGACGCCTGCTGGGCCGGATGCTGACACCTGCAGGTTAATGCGCAGGAAACGGATCGGGATCAGCGGAAGATGGCACTAGGGTTTCTTTGAGCATATCGGAGGATTCCATGCGATTTACCTACAACCCTATATCTGCGGAAATATGCACGAATTGGCGCAATGGCGGGATGGATGCCAATGGGCAGCCCCCGGAACGCGCGATTTCGGATGGTGAAGGCAACCCCTGCCGTCACTGCTTGCGCGATATTAAGGCCGGTGTGGAAATGCTGATACTGGCGGCGCGACCGTTTGAGGCATTGAACCCATACGCAGAAACCGGGCCGGTATTTCTGTGTGCGCATTGCGAACCATATCTGGATATCTTGCAAATGCCGCCGGTTCTTGAGTTCCGTAAACAGCACCTTCTAAAGGGATATTCCGCGTTAGGCAGGATTGTTACCGGTACAGGTGAGATCGTACAAACGCCGGAAATTGACGCCTATCTGAACCGGGTATTTGGCAATCCGGATGTGGCCTATGTGCATGTGCGTTCAGATACCAACAATTGCTTTACCCTGCGGATTGACCAGCAATAGCCCAAGGCGCGTGTGAACAGCTATTGCAGCCGGGGGTGGGGTTGGTATCATGGGGCAATACGCCAGCCAAGTTGGAGCAGCCATGACAATTCAAGCACCGGAAACCGAGATTGTGGACAGATTCCGCATAGCCTGTGACGGTGGCGGGGTGGCCCATGGGCACCCGCGGGTTTGGCTGCAAATCCCCCATGACAAAGGTTATGTTGAATGTGGGTATTGCGATAAGAAATTCGTGCATCAGGACTTTTCTGACGAGCTAAAATAAATCAGTTTCAGGGGGATCGACATGGGTTTTGGCAAGGGTCACCACCTGCATCTGATTGATGGATCAGCATTTATATTTCGCGCGTATCACGCATTGCCGCCCTTGACGCGACGCTCTGACGGTTTACCAATTGGCGCGGTCAGCGGGTTTTGCAACATGCTGATGAAGCAGGTTGAAGACGCCAAGGGTGACAATGCCCCAACCCATGTGGCGGTGATCTTTGACCATAAGGGCAAGACGTTTCGCAACGATATTTACGACAAATACAAGGCCAACCGGCCCCCGGCGCCGGAAGATCTGGTGCCGCAATTTCCCCTGACACGTGATGCGACGCGGGCGTTCAATATCGCCTGCGTTGAGGTTGAAGGCTTTGAGGCGGACGACATCATTGCGACGCTGTCCTGTCGGGCACGCGATGCCGGTGGGCGGGTGACGATTATTTCTTCGGACAAGGATATGATGCAGCTGGTGGGCGGCGGCGTTGAGATGCTGGACGTCATGAAGAACAAGCGCATTGATCGCGACGGGGTATGGGAAAAGTTTGGTGTTGGCCCGGAACGGGTGGTGGATGTGCAGGCGCTGGCGGGCGATAGCGTGGACAATGTGCCCGGTGCGCCGGGGATCGGCATCAAGACGGCGGCACTGCTGATCAACGAATATGGTGATCTGGATACGTTGCTGGAACGCGCCGGTGAGATCAAACAGCCCAAGCGCCGGGAAAGTCTGGAAAACAATCAGGACCTGATCCGGGTTTCGCGACAGCTGGTGAAGCTGGATTGTGACATGGAACTGGATTTCGGCTTTGAGACGCTGGAACTGCGCGAACCTGAGCCCGATACGTTGCTGGCATTTCTGGCGCTGATGGAATTTCGCACCATGTCCAGACGGGTGGCCGACAAGCTGGGGGTTGAGCCGCCGGTGATTGCCGACGCGCCGGGGGTGCAAAGCAGTACGGTTGAAGCGGTACCGTTTGACGCTGAGAAATATGAGTGGGTCAGGGATGCCGCCGCTTTGCAGGTCTGGATTGACCGGATCAACCATGTGGGGCATGTGGCCGTGGACACCGAAACCACCGGGTTGAACGAAATGGTGGTCGATCTGGTGGGGATATCGCTGTGTGTTGAGGCAGGGGAGGCCTGTTACATTCCGCTGATCCATAAGGCGTCGGCGGCGGATGATCTGTTTGGGTCGGATGAGTTGGCGGCGGGGCAGATGGGGGTGGACGCCGCGCTGGATATGCTGCGCCCGGTACTGGAAGACCCGGCGGTGCTGAAAATCGGTCAGAACATGAAATACGACGCCAAGATTTTTGCGCGTTACGATGTGGCGGTGGCCCCGATTGATGACACCATGCTGATGTCCTACGCCATGCATGCTGGCCTGCATAACCACGGCATGGACACACTGAGCAACCGCTATCTGGAACATGATCCGATCCCGATCAAGCCATTGCTGGGCACCGGGAAATCGGCGATCACCTTTGACCGGGTGCCGGTGGAGGACGCGGTGAAATATGCCGCTGAGGATGCCGATATAACGTTGCGACTGTGGCAGGAGTTTAAGCCGAAGCTGCACCGAAGCAAGGTGACAACGGTGTATGAAACCCTGGAGCGGCCATTGGTGCCGGTACTGGCGCGCATGGAGATGGACGGCATTCAGGTGGACCGGGACGTGCTGAGCCGGATGTCTAATACATTTGCACAGAAAATGGCCGGGCTGGAGGCGGAAATACATGAACTGGCGGGGGGCGCGTTCAATGTGGCGTCGCCCAAGCAGCTGGGGGAAATTCTGTTTGAAAAAATGGAAATTCCCGGCGGCAAAAAGGGCAAAACCGGGGCCTATGCAACGGGGGCGGATATTCTGGAAGATCTGGCGTCCGAGGGCCATGAATTGCCGGCGCGGGTTCTGGATTGGCGCCAGTTGGCCAAGCTGAAATCGACCTATACGGATGCGCTGCAGGAACATATCAACCCGGATACCGGCCGCGTACATACGTCGTATTTGATCACCGGGGCAAATACCGGGCGTTTGGCGTCTAAAGACCCTAATTTGCAGAATATACCCGTGCGTACCGAGGATGGGCGGGCCATTCGGACAGCGTTTGTCGCCGGTGAGGGTAAGGTGCTGGTATCGCTGGATTATTCGCAGATTGAGCTGCGGATA
>VAPM010029806.1_pt1 | contig 23034 bp, 7 predicted proteins | sample 3395091 | NCBI WGS metagenome assembly VAPM01 (sample SAMN08290445, study PRJNA428436) | hydrothermal vent metagenome | isolation source: Deep-sea hydrothermal vent chimney 3 | place: Pacific Ocean: Juan De Fuca Ridge
GTGCAAATTCGCGCTTTCGCCCGTTTGTTTGGTCTGGCGAACGACCCGGAGATTCCGAACTTTCCAATCGAGGAAATATTTACGCGCGGTGTTGATGCACTTGGTGATTGGTTGGGCGACGCGTTGGGGACGTCTTCAAAACGCACGGCGTGGATGCAGGCGCTTGCCGATCTGCTTGGTCAACAAGCAATTTTGGACAACGACGATATCGTATTGACCGTTGGTTCGACCGATCTGCGGCTGGGTATGCGCGCTATCACTGGCGTTTCAGGAAATCCGGTCGTCACCATTTCCGCCGCATTCGGGTTGGTAAACGGCCCCGTCGAAGCCGCGATTCGCGCCGAGGTTATGCGCATTGACCTGGGCACCGGAACGGCTGTTGCCGTGCCGTCACTGCGCGCCGAGGTTCGGGTTGATCTGTCGGGACTGGTTATGCCGGATGTTTCCGTTGAAACGCTGGTCGTTGGCTTTGGTTTGAACGAGGCGCGTCAGCCGGTTCTTGTGATCGAAGTGTTGAACGCTGTGTTGTTTTCAACAACCCATCCGCGCCTTGATCTGACCAATCCGGATGCGTTGGCTGCCACGGCTGCTGGGCTGGTAACCGATGCCCTTAGTGACCTTTTGGGCGATCTTGGCCCCGCCGGAGACCTGATTGCGGTGGCACTTGGATGGGCGGAACCGACCGGAGCAGCACCCGGATATCCAAGCATCGACTTGTTGGAATTTCTCGGTGATCCCATCGGACAACTGCGGACGCACTGGTTGAACGTTTTAAATAACCACGCAGGCGATGTGACCAAAGTACTGGCTGAGCTTCGCATTCTGATCAGCGGTGACACAACGCCAGATGTGGTTACTGGTGACGGTACTGACGCATCCCCCTGGAGCCTACCGTTACTTGCCGGCTTGCAAGTTTTGGTGTGGCGCGATGCGAGCGGAAAGCTGCTGATCGGATTGGGATTTGTAAAACAGGTCGATACGCTTGGCCAGCGATGCACGGTGGTTGAAACCCGCGTGCGGGCGGCGTTTGTCGCGATCGATCTGGACACAGGCGGGGTTGGTTTCCTGCCTGAAATTTCGGTGCGGGCCTTCGGCCGTGCGCGCGGTGGCGGGCCGCTGTTCATGGATCACGGTGGGCTTCGCATTGAGATGGATCATCTTGGACTGGAAGCGCTTTGGTTCGCAGAAACCGGTCTGCATATCGGCCATTCCGCGCCGAACCTTAAGGTGTTCATTGATCAAATAAATGAACCCATCGATATCCCCGATTTCTCAGGCAGTTTCGATGATATCCTCGAGCGTTTTGAAAAAGAAGACTGGGATACAATTGAAAGGCTGGTTTCTTTCCTAGCACGTCAGGTGGATGTCGATGTATTGAATGATCTGGTTGACGCGCTTGGCTGGCGGCGGCGTGTGCCTGTTCTGGGCGGGCCACAACGGCACCGGTTACGACTTGCGGGTCTGATTGACGATGCAGAGTCCGAGCTTCGGAACTGGCTGGCCAGATTGTTGGCCGACGGATATCATAACGTTGCCGAACAAGTGCAGCCGCTGGCGCGGTTCCTGTCGGGCCGTTCTGACGTCAGAGTACACGTTGAGGGCGAAGGTACAATTCGTAATCCTTGGCACATTTCGCTAAACGCTGGCGCAGGGATTCCGGCGATTGCAATTTGGCGGCAACCAGAAGCCCCACTGCCAATTCCGGACGCGCTGGATTCGCAGCCGCTTCGGCAATGGAGCCCCGACGAAGAAGGCCTGGATGCTGGCAAGCTGGCCAACGCGATATTCAGCGAATTTCCCGATATTGCCGGATCGTTTAACGCTGGTTTGGATCGTGACGGTCTTGTCGACGGATTAAGCGATCTGATTGATTACTGGTCGGGTAGTGACGGTTTGGTACGCCCACCTGAAATGGCGATTCCGGTGCCGGGCGCGACCATACATTTGATCGAAAACCAGAGCGCGTCAGTAATGGCCGACGGGTTTGATCTTGAACAAATTCTAGGCGCGGCTCCGGCGACGCAGGTTAACATCCGAGTGTTGCCCGCGAGCGCAACTATAGACGCAGCACTTGACCCGCTTCGTGTGTTGGATATGCGCGAAGCCGGACGCGATCCGCTTGCCTTTACCCCGCTGCCAAACCAGGTGGGTACCTGGCATATTTTACTTGCACCGCGCAGTGATGCAGCACTTGCATCTGGCGATCCCGATGGCATTCGCGGACAGGTCGCGAGGTTAACCCATGGCCTGTCGTTGATCCGCGCCCGCGCCGAAACCACCGTAATTGCCGACGCAAGCGCGGGACATGCAAGCTGGCTTGCGTTGCAGGAAATGGGCAGCGGGCTGGATAGTCTGGTGACGCTCGGCTTGCCTGTGACGCCAACCCAGGTGCCCGAAACATTGTCACCCGTAGCCGCAGAAATGCTGCGCCGCGTGGCGGAATTCTTGCCTGAGGTTGACCCGGGCGAGCCCGACGACGCTGATCTTGCGCGGATACGGGACCTACTGGAATCCAATCTGTCACGCGCTTTTGACGCAGTGACTGAGGTCGCTTTACCCGCTGGTTGGACTGGTGATCTGCGCGCCGATCTGGATTTGCATTTGGTTTACGGCGTATTCGATGAAAACGCTATTCAGCGCGCGCTGACTGCCGCAGTGGCTGCGGGTCTTAGTCTGCATGCGCAGGTACGCGATGTGGCCCGGGAATTGCAGTCGATTGAATCTGCCTCGCTCGGAGTCTGGTTGCCATTGTCGACGGCACCGAGTGTTAGCGGATTACAATCGCGCGGGCATATATTGGCCGAAATTATCGGTGTAGATATAGACGCAACAATTGCCAATCCGACAATCGAGCCACGTGCTGCACACGCATTCGCCGCCGCGTTGGAGCTGTTTCAAAGTGATGGCTGGTTGATTGGTGGGCCAAGTTCCGCCGCGACCCCACTTGACTTGGAACTCCGCACACTTGAAATCGATGTCCAGCTAACGCTTGGCACCAGCCCCGATCCGGTGCGTAATTCATGTCGGGTGATCTTGCACGGGGTGCGCATTCACGACCGCCGCTATCCGCGGCTGGTGCTGTCACCCGATTTGTTGCCTGACGATCTGGGCATCGAAGGGCTGGCGCCGCCTACGCAGGCTGAAATCCAACAGCTGCTGAATGGGGTTTTGTCAGAGCTGGCGGAGTCCACAGATGACGCACTAAGCTGGATCGCCGATACGTTCCGCGCCGCGGGAATTCTTAGCGAAGACGATAATTTTGACGCGATCTCTTTATCTAACTGGCTGGATAACCCAGCGGCGCGCTTGCGCGATATGCTTGTAAGCCCGGCGACGCAAAGTCAGGTAATGGCGCTAATTGAAACAATGGTTGGTGCACAATCCGGCCTGACATTTGACGCGGCAAGTGGCCAGTTGGGTATTGATTTATCGGCGACAACCGGTCTGCCGTTATTCGATGAGTGGTCGATTTCTGCACAGGTTGGCCCGTCGGGTGTATCAGCGGCGTCCCTGCGATTGGGCGCTATATCCGGCACGCATATTTCCGTTGATTTTATCAATTTCAGTGCGCAACTAAACTTGGGTGACGGGGATGCACAATTCTTGGGCGGGTTGCCGACAACTGTGTCGCTTTGGCCCGCGCCCAATTTCTTACGGCTTGGCGAAGCCATTTTGCCAGCGCTTATCGCCACCAGCTTGTCACGGATTTTGGATGGTCTGCGGGAATTCGATTCCGATGTACGCCCGGTCATAGACGGTGCACTGACGGCGCTTGGATTGTTGCAACCCGGTGGGGATACAGGGCGCGTTTTTATCCCGCCGCTGATGTTTATCGACCCTGCGGCATGGCTGCGCCAGCAAGGCACATTGGGCACACTGGACGGCGGCACAATTCGCGCGGATCGGGTGATCGCGTTAATGGATGCGCTGAAACCGCTGGTGGGGCTGGCCGGGGACAGTGGTGTCTGGGAAATCGCGCCAGGATTGGCGCTGCGCGCCCGCAGTGACAGCGGGTTTGTGCTGGAATTCATGCTTGATCCAGCAGAGTTTATGCCTGCTGCAGATGTAGATTTCGGCGGCTCTGTCGGATTGCGTATCGGCACTGATGGGCGGGTCTTGCCAGCCATTGGGCTATTCGTTGGCATAAGCGGCGGCACGGCTGGCAACCAGGCGGTTCACCTCACGGTCGCGGGCAGCGATGTTGTATTATTCCTGCGCAATGATGCTGGCGTTGATTTTGAAATTTTCCCGAATACCGGTAGCCTGACGCAGATCCTCGCTGCGGGTATTTCTGCGGCGCTTCCGATGGCATTGAATGCGATTGTTGATACGGATTCAGATGCCGGACATCTGCTCGCGGATATTGGCGACGCGTTGTTATTGCGACCGGGTGGCGATTTTAGTGGTCCCGAGTTAACCGCGTGGGCCAGCGATCCGGTGGCGCAGCTTGAGACCCGCTGGCTTGCATTACTTGGTGCTGGATTAGGTCGTCTGGACAACCTGTTGCCCAACGGAATTTCGCTGGTATCCACGCCGTCTTCCTTGAAATTAGAGGTCACCAATGCCGGTACGGTTGGCTCTGTTGTATTCATTGAATTCAACAACAGTCCGATTTGGGTGGAACTGGCATGTACGATCACCGACGTGCCTTTCATAAACGAAATCGATGTGACCCTGCGGTTCGATGATACTGGTATTGCCGCACTTAGTACCCAGATCGGACCGGCAGAGATTCCGTTAACTGACGACATCAATTTACGGCCGATATTTGCGCTTGAAATCGGAAATTCAGTCACAGACCCGTTTGTGTCGATCGGGCTGGCTACAAATACTGATCCTTTTCAGAAACTCACGCTGGAGTATCAGTTCAACACCCAATATTTTGATCTTGGGTTTGGTGACAACAGTCCGACGGCCATTGCGTCAGGAATTATGGTTTTCGCCGTGGACTTGCTTGGCTCGTTCCTTTTGACCCTGCCGGAAATCAATACGGTCCTGGACGAACAAGTGGGCGGGTCATCCATACGCGGGCTGTTGTCAGGCGTCGTGCTGACCCCAACCGGCACGGGTTTGGACGGAGAGCTGTTCCGCGTTGCATTGCTTGACGGTGAATCCACCGCCGATTTATTGGACAATAAACTGGCGCGCGTCCTACAACTGTTACAGAATATTGTCGCATCCGGCCCGTCAATTACGATTGATGGTGCAATTACGATCGGTCTGGATGAGATCGACGGGCGTATCGGTTTCAACGCAGCTCTGACGGATCGAATGGCGATTGTTGACGGCGATATAGCCATCTGGATCGAAAATGACAGCCGCTGGATTCTTGGCGAGCAATCGGACGGGTTGTTCATCGGGCTGTTGAAATTTGATGCAGGGGATTGGGATTTCGACCCAAGCCTTTCGGTAAACGGTCTTGGTATTCGCATTGGCCGCAGCAACGCACCACTGCTGGAATCGCCGCTATCGCTTGGCTCAATCGCGCTCCATATTTATGCGAACTTCTCGAATACAGAAAAACTGGGCGGCGTGCAGGTACAGCTTTCGGACATTGGCGTTGCCGTTGGAGCCGGAGGCGAATCCGGAAGCAATGCGGTCGCTGGCAGCATTTTGGCCGAAACAAATGAAGGGGATGCAACGCTCGCGCCTGCGTTCAGTCCGGCAATTTCGGTTCAGACCAAACCCGGTGGCGGCGTCGCATTCGGGTTCTCGGCAGGTGACGGCGAGGGCCCGTGGTGGTTACCCATTCGCAGTCAATTTGGTCCGCTTTATATCGATCAGGTCGGGCTGGGCACACAAGTGAACGAGGACGGCGAATTACAATCGCTGTCTCTGCTGTTTGATGGCAACATTTCAATCGCCGGATTGCAGGCCGCGGTCGACGATCTTGAGTTACGGTATACGCCCGGTGATGCCGGTATTTTCGCCGCATCGTCATGGGCCGTTGATCTGGCCGGGCTGGCGGTTTCTGCCGATATGTCTGGCGTTACGCTTGCCGGAGGAATGCGCAAGTTCGGGTCCGGTGACAATCTGGAATATGTTGGCATGTTGTCGGCGCGCTTTGCCACCTATGGCCTGTCGATTTACGGTGGTTACGCATCGGTTCAAACCCCCGAGCCGTATTCGGCCTTCTTTGCCTTTGGTGCGGTTCTGGGTCCGTTCGGCGGGCCACCGGCCTTTTTCCTAACCGGCATTGGTGGCGGGTTCGGCATCAACCGCGATATTGTACCCCCAACTGATATGAGCAGGTTCGATGAATTTGTGATGATCAGCGCCCTTGATCCGTCGTTCGACCCACCGGGCGATTTGATGGCTTACATGGCCGAGGTGCGCAACACATTCCCCGCCAAAAAAGGCAAGTTCTGGTTCGCAGCGGGCATCAGTTTCACGTCCTTTGCGCTGGTGGACGGGATCGCGGTTGTGGCCGTCGAATTCGGTCAGGGATTTGAGCTGTCGATCTTTGGTTTGGCACGGATGGCCTTGCCACGGCCCGAAGTCGCGTTGGTATCGATCGAACTGGGTCTTATGGCTCGTTTCTCGACGGAAGAAGGCGTAATCTGGGTACAGGCGCAATTGACAGACAATTCGTGGCTGCTGCACCAAACTGCGCGTCTGACTGGCGGCTTTGCCTATGTCAGTTGGTTCAAAGGCGATAAGGCCGGGCAGTTTGTTCTGACACTTGGGGGCTACCATCCGAACTTCCGTCGCGACGGGTACCCTGTGGTGCCGCGCCTTGGTTTCAACTGGAGCGTCTCAAGCCACATAGTGGTCAAGGCCGAGGTCTATTTTGCCCTGACATCAGAAGCCATTATGGCCGGTGGTCTGTTTGAAGCAAGCGCCACATTTGGCCCCGCATTTGCCTATCTCAGCTTTGGCGGCAACGCGATTGTCTACTTTGATCCGTTCCGTTATGAGGCCGACGCCCATGCGCGCGTTTCCGCAGGAATTCGAATTAAGACCTTCCTTGGCACCATCAAACTGTCCTTTACTTTGGGTGCCGAAATCAAAGTGGCAGGGCCAGAATTTCACGGCACTGCCCGGATCGAAGTCGGCCCGATTGATATAAGTGTCAGCTTTGGTGATGCCACAGCGCCCAATCGCCTGTACCTTAGCTGGCCAGATTTCGCAGCGAAATATCTGGAGCTTGCACCTGGAAACCAAGCGCAGGCGCTGAGTTCAATTGCCGGGCGCGGCGCGCTGCCACCTTCGGGCACGGACAGTGAAGAGGCGGGAACCGCTGACGGAAGCGCGGCCCATCCGTTTGATGTGATGAGCGAGTTTGATTTAGCAGTGACCAGTACAATTCCACTTACGGGAATTTTTCGCGAAGGCGCAATCGTTGTAATTTCACTTGAGCCAACACTTGGGCTTGCGCCTATGGGTGAGGATCTTCCTGGAAGCGTCATGAGGTTAGAACTAAGGCGCAATGACAAACCCAATATCAAACGATTGAACGAGTTCGCTAAAATCAAAGTAATGGCGCGCGAAACCGGCAACTTCCCAGTTGGTGTTTGGGGTGTGGCGCAGTCGGATGACGACAAAAAGGTGCCAAAGGGTGACGTGATTCCAGCCACTGAAGGTGCGGATTTGCAATTCCGTCCATCGTTTAGTCCAGTTGTACCGGATTTGGGTACGGGCGGCGTTGCCGCAAACCAGATTGAACCGGGAGATCGCAAGCCTTTGCCGCTGCGTTCAGCGGGATCAATCCGGCGGCGTCTGGTACGCGAAGCAAAGGTTCAGCGCCGCATTTTGAAACTACTCGATCCCAAGTTGATGCCGATTTATGCAACCGGCTGGCAACGCGAAGACAGAAGTGCAACCGCGCGCCGTGCATGGGTGCGCGAACGCGCAGTGCCAATGCGTATCGGTCTATTGTCTGAACGGATCGTTGGATCGACAAGACCCGGACGCAAAAAGGTTGTGAAACCTGGCCTCGACATTCGCATTCGTGATCCAAAATTCGACAAGGTACGTCTGCGCGGCATCATGTATCAGCCGACACGTGCCGCCCCCGAAGACGTGTATGAACTTGGAACACGCGTCACCGATGCAACGCGCGCGGCAAAGGGGCTTAGGCGCATTGCCCCGCCGTTGATCAACGCAGCAACGCACAAATCTGCAGTGCTTTTGCGGGCGCAGGTGCAATCGTCAATGGTTGGAAAAACGCTGGTGGCAAACGGTTCAATCCCCGAAACAATGGCCTCATTCGCGCCGATTTCAACTACGGCAGGGCGCGTCAACGCAACTGAACTGTCGCGCATGAGCAGTGTCGAAACGATGCTTATGGCGCCTGCGTCAAATACCCGTCGTCGGGGTCGTGGGCCTGACAACAGCGAGACCAAAGGCGCGCTTAACGTTGGTGAGATTGCGGTCTTTGATTTGCCGGGCGCAAAAAATGCAGCGCAATTTGTGTCCTCGGGCGATCTAAGTATTTCGGGGAATACACGTCTTGCGGTCATAGGGCTGAACGGGCGTGTTACGATGAACACTGTCGGGGCTAAAAACGTCAAATTACCCGCGCGATCAAGCGGATTTGTTTTGATGGCCGGCGAGGGGTCGCAGGTTCACGAAATTTCAGGTTGGTTAGAGACCACACAAGTGGCCTATCTGGGTAGGGGATTGGCGCGGGTTCGCGGTGGGTTCGTGCGCGCAGAAGGCGCAAGCCGTGCGCGCGGAGGTCGCAACAAGGGGGGTGTTGGCTGGATGCCCGCGCGCGACTTGACCGATCAATCCGCAGTGGTGACAACACAATTCGATAGCGGTGCACATTGCGTCGCAATCGTGTTTGAAGGCACCGCCACCGACAAAGATCTTAGCGAATTTTCTGTCAGTTTTGACGGGGTAACACCAACGATCGGCAGACCTTTGTTGGTGCCGTTCGATGGGAAAACGCTGATCATTTACCGTCTGCGTTCGCGCGATCACGAAATTGCCTTCAGTGTCACATTAGCGGGTCAGGTTGACGACCGGCTAGACGGGGTAATCGCCGCGCGCATGACCTCCGAGACGTTGGTGTCGCGGTTGGTAAACGGCGCGGTACGGTTAGATCTGGAATCCCTGTCAGCCGGAAAGAACGCCAGATCTGGGTCGGGAAAAGGCGGCGTTTCCGCCCATTGGAAACCCCCGGCAAGAAAGCGCAAGGATTAGAGATATGGTCGCACGTGGAAAATTCTTTTTGTACGACAGCATCGTTCCGGCGCTTGAAGCAGGTAGCTATACGCTAAACGCCAATATTGAGCTTACTTCCGGCGATAGCACAAGTTTGCCGGTCAACGAACTGAACACGCATTTCAATGTCACGGCACCACGCTTTAAACTGCCGCCGGATCAGGTTTTGATGACGTTTCCGCCCGCGAATTCCGAGGGTGCCTATGAGGATCGTCTGCCGCAAATTGTATTGAAAAAGAAAACCCTGCCGTGGGACCGTCGCGCCGCACCTGCGCAAACCAAGGTGCGCAATCAAGTTGTTCAAGAAAATACTCCCTGGCTGGCTTTAGTTGTCATCGCCGAGGGTGAGGGGCAGATCCTTCACGACCAGCCGTGGGAAGAATGTACCACTGAGGGTATCGAACTTGAGGGCCTGATCGATACGCCGCGCGCCAGTTATCTTTCGGTGCCTCAATCCACCGTCGATAGAATTTTTCCCACCGTCGAAGATTTAGCCCTGCTGACCCATGTGCGCGAGGTAAATCCCGACGACACTGAGGCGGCGATGGGCGATGATGACGGATTTCTGGCAGTCGTGATTGCAAATCGCACGCCGCAATTTGACACCGCCAATTGCCGACCCCGGACCTTCACGGCGTGTTTGATAAATCTCGAAAAACAGCTGGGGGTTTTGCCTGCGCGGACGCCGCCGCGCGATTTCTTTGATTTAGACGACCTGTATTTAACGGATGAAATGGTTGCGGTTGCCGCTTCGGTTCGGTCTGGCACGCCTGTTCCGCTTTCGGTAGGCACAGACCCGCGTGAGCTGGACATCAACAATTCAACGGTCATACTTGATGCGGTGCGCCGCGGCGAGGTTGTGTTTCACGATGGCCTATTGGTTGATCGCGTCGGTGCGTCGCCTGACGGTGTGAACGTCTTGGGGCGGCTTGATGAGAGTGATTTCCTAAGCGCCGATTTTTCCGGATTGGCACGTGAAGCTAGCGCAAGCGACGACGCGCCGATATTGCGGGTAAAAGGCACGTTCGCGGCGTTTGATTTCCCGTTGTTTGAAATACTTGCAGAAGAATTTTACCGCTTTCCTGTTCTGACTTCGTGGCGCTTTACCTGTTCGGGTGCGGGCAGTTTTGAAAAATTGATGTCATCGCTCGATGTGGGCTTGTTGGGCACGGTTGCCGAGGGTGGATACAAACGCCCGTTGCCCGCGTGTTCGCCTACCGTTGAGGGCGAAGATCCCGGATCACCGATCACCCAGCTACCGCTGGAGGTCGCGGACACCGGGCATGTGGGACTGCCGCACCTAACACGAACCGGCGAAACCACGGATGCGTGGTATCGGGGGCCGTTCTCGCCGCACCAACTTTTGCGCAACCCCTTGGCCGATGACGAACCGTTTCCGGTGTTGGCCCATGTCAGTGACCATTTGCGTTCGATGACACCGGATGGGCGCGAAGATGTTTCGCTTGCGGTGGCGTTTGAAACCGGCCGCCTGTTGGCAATGTCGCAACCGTCCTTCGTGGCGGCGTTACAGCGATGGCGGGCAGAACGATTTGGCGCCGCACGGGCACGGATCAGCCAGCGGTCGGCATTCTTTGATCGCAGGCATTTTTTGGATGGGTTAATGGCGGGTCCTGATCTGGACCGTTTTCTTGAGGTAATTGAGTTTGGTGAGTTACCGCTGTTTCTGGAAAGCGGCTTGGTTGGCATGCTTGAGCAGCGCAAAGAACAGCTGATTTCAGCCCCGCGCGAGTTGGTTAATCCGGGCGCACAGGTTGATGCGCTTCGGGGTGATTTCAACGCGTTCCTGGCCGATGGGCTAGGGATAGCACGCGGCGTAATTGACCGGGTTGCGGCACAACCGGCGGCCATGGGCACGCTCGGTGTTTTGCAAGCGGCAGAACCCGGCCAAGTAAGCAATCAAGAGATAAATTTGAACAACCGTACCGTGGGAATTATTGATACGACGCTAAACGACGGCATACGCGATCTCGCGGATATTGCCGTGGGTGGCAAAGATATCAAACTGGAAACGCTGCGAGAGCTCGAAACATTCGAGAATTTGGACAGCTTTGTAAAAGATCGCTTTGAGAGGGACTGAATATGCCGGTTTCACAAAATGTAACGTTAGAATTAATGGCCAATATCGCCGTTGCTGGTCCCGATGTGGCAAGCGGCCAGACAATTGCGCCCGAGCATATTTTGCAATTGCTGGCACGGCTGCGCATGCTGGAAGGTGTACCGTTCAACACGCTGGTACCAGACACCGAACTATTGCCGAATGAATCGATCCGGTTCTTTTATCTTGACCGTGCATGGACCGATGCGCTGGTTCAGGGCGCTCTAAGCGTTGCCACCGCAAACACCGTTGAACGCGCACAATTAGAGAACCTCTATCCCAAAATTGAGGTCGAAATCGACAAGGCTGAACGCCGTGTCAGATCGCCCGGAAGTGAACCTGTTCTGGAAGGGACCGCGGGCATCGTGACCGGTTTTTTACTGCGGTCATCTGCGGTGGCGGGCTGGCCGGGTCTGCACGTGCGCGCCTATAGAAAAGAGCCGGGTGGTGAAGACAAGGATGTGCAGCCGGAATCGCATCCGGATCGAATAAAAATGCTGCGGTTGGAACGATTATCCCCGTCGGTATTGCTGGCGCTGTTCGACGGTATACCCGAAGTCCTGCATATCGAAGAACCGCGGCAAGGAATACAATTTGGCTACAAACCGAGAGATATCGGGGCCGGAAGATATACCGCGGCAGTGCCCGCGCGCAACGTTCATACCGCTGAATACGTTGATGCAGCAGGCGGTACGCCAAGTCTACCGAATGACGCAGAACAAATTCCGGTGCGGTTTCGCGCTGGGTCAACCGGCGTTCTGGATCTGAGCAATACCGCGCGTGCATTTGCCGATGCGGAACATACCGACATGAGCACAGCCGCCTCAGATCCAGTGGACGGCGCAGAGTTTGCGCTGCAGATGATCCGGTTTCCATACCGGCAGGTATTTGCCCAGGACACCACAACAACGGCAGCTCAGAATGACGCATTCAAGCCGAGTTTAGCAAATGTCGCTGAACGTTACACCAAGCTGCTGCAAGCCCGGATCAGGGAGGATTGATCAATGGCCGTGACGATTAAACCCGAAATCATGAATGCACTATTGGGCCAATCAAACTGGGAGCTCGCAGCCAAGGTTACCGAGCGGGTCATTGCACCGGAAATACTATTTCCAAAACCAGCGCCCCTGCCGCGTCCGTCGCTTTTGGTGCCGGTGGATTTACAGGCTTTGTATGTTCCGGCCTCACATTCCGAGCGGTATGTACGCCTGCCCATGGAACTGGGCGACAAGCCCGCTGACAAAAATATGACACCCCCGTTCTCGCAACCAAGCGCACGTGCCATGGGGATACATTTACATTGGGCGATGCCTGACGGTTTGTTGCGTGGAAAACTAGTCAATGACCCGGACGAACCAGTGCAGATGCGTGCCTTACCTGATCGATGGTTGGTGGTACGCATGACGGGGCGGCGCAACAGGACAACGGTTGATCTTAAATCGTGGCTTATCGAATCTGAATCTGGTCAGGTATTTGATCTGGAAGACTATCCCGGAGATCCGATCTCGGCGCTAGAAAAGGGCATCAAACCGGACGAATTAACCGGCATCGTAGGTGGGTCGCCAAACTGGACGGCATCCTATGATGCGGCTCTGAACCGGTTCGCATTTCATGACCCTTTAGATGACCTGAACATATCTGCAGTACTTACCAAAACCGCAACATATGTGGTAATTGGCTGGTGGTCGGAACGCGCCTATGACCCGCTTTCGTCGGTATTCACCCCCTATTCTGTACATCGCCGGATAACCGGGTTTGGGTGGTCTGCATCAGAGGCTCCAAGGGCATCAGACTGGACATCACCCCTGAAGCGATACGACTATGCCGATATTGCGGCGCAAGCACGCGATACGGATGTCGATGTGCGTTCGTCGCTGAAACTTAGTACATCACACGCCGGATTAGAGTCGGGTTTCAAAGGCTACAATTTTGATACCGTGACGGTGCCAATGTTGTTGTATCGGTATGAGACGACCCTGCATGGCACGGTGTATGGTGTTCCGCTTGTCGGGCGGGTACGAAAAGATGAAGCGCCGCGCGCATCCAGTATTGGTTTGTCGATGGCGCCGACACTGGAAAGACTTATGGCGGCACAGGTCGCCAAAGGGTCGGGTGTCTCCGGAACCGCCGGCAAAGAATTTCTCGAAAGCCTTATGACCGCCGTTGCAAACGGATCGTTGATGAATGTCGGGTCGCGCGACGGCGTTGTAGCACTTGACGAGGCAGAACACGGCGATGGATTTGAAGCCTTTCAAGGCCCCGAAACCTATGAAGATATTATCATAGAACGCAAGCAGTCCGCGTTGAAAGCGGGTCGTCCGTTGCGTACCCGGGCTGCCCAAGACGTCTCGGGTCCAGCGCCGCGTGCGGATGTCATTTGGAATGGTCGCAACCGAGGCAATTATACCGCCACACGCAATGAAGTTCGCAGTGCCGCGTTAGAAGCTGTATACGGTAAGGTCGGTACCACTGGCAGTAGTTCCAGGCTGGATGCACCGATCACAAAGCGGGTTCAGCGACCCGGTCCGCGCTATCATCGCCAGACGTCCCCCGTAATCGGTTTGCGTGATTACGGCAGATCCAACCGCTTTTTGGGGGACGGGCGATTTGATGAAGATCGCAACCTAATTTGCCGCTGGACCGATGAGCTTGGAACTGAGTTGGGTTCAACCTATCGCGCGGGCAACTATGTTCCCAAATTAAGCAATGCGGCGCTTCCGGATGTAACCAACCAAATTTTGCGAAACACATTTCTACCAGATCCGTACCTGCTGCCATGGACGTTATCTGCGATCCAAAAACAGGTGCCATCTGATATTGTCGGGGCAACCCAGAACCGGCTACGGGCCGAAGTCGCTCTACGGTTTTCACAGGATGGGATTTATAACGGAATCACACCAATCGCGCGCGGCGACACCAATACTTCGTATTCCGCACAGGTCGCCATTAGCGAAGAACTTGGCCGCTTTTCATTGCTGGAAGGTCGCGATGTCAGTCCTGTCGGCGTGAGCAGTTGGGCGCAGCCCTGGTGTCCGGTTTGGTTAGAATGGGAAATCGAATTAGAGCCCGGAACCGATTTTGAGGGTTGGGTTCTTGAACGGATTGAGTTTGGTGGCAACGCGGTCCCCAATGGCAAGAAAGTTGCGTTGCAAGGGCGCTCGGCGATCACGTCGGGTTTGGCGCGCACCTATAAGGAAGTGATCAAAACCTATCTGACTGCCGAAACACAACGCGAAGGCACTGGTGAGATCAGCACGCCGCACGAAAATGCTCTGACAAACCTGGCGACATTCCTGGAAAAGCACGATTTGGGTTCGGTAACTTTGGACCGGATCAGCGATCTTTGGCTTGGCCTGGAAAACGGCCCCGACGGACAGGTTATTCCAGCCCCGAACACGGTGGCCGGTGCTTTGAAAAATGCGGGTTTACCCAACTTGATTGCGACAGGAACGCTGCGGATCAAGCGCGCTCGGATCGTTGATTCATTTGGACGTTTCCGCGATCTTTCGACGTCAAGAGTTACCGTGCCAGTCGCCCTTGCAACAAAGTCTCTGGACGGAAGCCGCGCGCTTGCTATGCCACCGCGTGTTTCAATACCGTCGCGGCTTATGTGGCGGTTTGTTGACCCTGCGGATACGGCACCTAACCCGCGCGAAGCCCATCTGGATCAGGCGCAAACCGAAAACACGATCAATCCGGTGTCGGGATATATCTTACCCGATTTCATCGATGAATCGCTCGAATTCTTTGATCAGGACGGTATGCCGTTAGGCGAAGTTTTGCACGATCCCGTGACAGGCGGTGTCGTGTGGGAAGGCGGCGTCGGACGCGCGGGGCCAGTGTCATCATCGCCAACAGCGGATTTACCGGCCTCGGCCCGTTTGTGTGGAAATGTCGCGCAGGGCATGATCAGCGCAGATATTTTGCAGCGCAACATCCCGGAAACGACGGGCAGCGAAAGCACGCTAAGCGCATTTTTACGCGCGGTCGACACCACAATGTGGGGCATCGATAGCAGCCTGGCCAGTGCGGGTGCGACAATTGCCGGGCTCGTCGGGCGCCCCATTGCGGTGGTGCGCACGCAGCTTTGGCTGGATATCCCACAAGAGCTGTCAAACACCGGTGCATTTGGTGAGGAAGCCAACGATGTTCGCGATCATCTGATCCGTGAGGCGGTGTTCGATGCCGTTAAATCGCGCGCCTTTAAGGTACGGCTTGGCGAATTGGCCAAAGGTCACGACGGGTTATACGGCTTTTTTGTTGGCGATGATTACGAGCATTTCAATCTAATCGAAAAAGAGGTCCGTAGCGCCGCTCGGGTCAGTCAGGCTGGCTTAGGATACCGCGCGCTTCTTGGTGAAATTCCAGCGCAGGTCGGCACGAATTTTCTACCAACGCCAAGCCCGTTAAACATCGATTATATCGGGGCAGGCGAAGCTCTTTCGGTGCATGCGGGCCAACGCGTAAACCTGACTTTACTGATGCACCCGTCGGCCAGAATTCACGCGACGACGGGCTTCCTGCCGCGCAAGTCGCTGGAACTTGTGCGTGACTGGGTCGCCGCCGGGCTAGGGCGGGTCGCCCCTTCGGCAAGGATTGGTCCGGTTTTGATTGACCCTGACAAAGTGCGCTTGCCCAAAATCGCCGCCTTTGGCGCTAATCAAACCTGGACGCGTCGCAACACGCCACTGACCTGGCGCGACGATCCGATACTGGCGGCAACCCAAGCCGCGATCCTGCCAGCAGGGCGGGTCACAGTTGAAGAGGGCTATATTCGGATCACGCCAGACGACATTTCTGACGACGGATCGAACAACGGAGGAAACCTCTGATGGCACGCTATGAGTGGCCCCGTGAATTTCGAAAGTCACCCGACCGATTGCTAGAACGGGTAGAGCGCACCTTGCGTGAGATTGGGTCGGCGTTGATGTCGAACCGTGGCGGTGATCTTGAAGACCTAGACGATGTTATCACAGCTAATTTTGAGGACGAGCGGTCGTGGATCCCGATGGGCCCGTCAATTCTGACCAACGGCCAAGCGCGCAGAAACCCGATCGTTGCGGGCCGTGTGCGCGACATCAAAGTCAGCCCAGACGGTACCCGTGTTTATGTCGCAACCGCCAATGGCGGGGTGTGGTATTCTTCAGATACGGGGGCCAGTTGGACGCCCATCGGGGGTGCCAGTCTTGCGCCTGCAGCGGACCGTTCTGATCTGTCGCTCACCATTGGTGCAATGATTGTTATTTTCGGGGATACCGCAGGTGTGGACGCCCCCGAAAAAGACATCGTCTATATCGGCACAGGAGAGCCGTCAGCCGCAGCCAATATCCGTGCGGGCAGCCAAATGGGCGGTCTGGGCATTTTGCGCTTGAACGGCACATTGCCGCAAGCGTTAGCAAACCCTCGTCTTAACCCTTGGAAACGAGAAGGAAAAAATTTAGCAAACGCTGGCATTTTTCGACTTGCCTATGATCCCGCTGCGGCAAACAAACCCACCCTAGCTGGGGCTGGAACATTTTTGGCAGCGACAATCTGGGGGCTTTGGAAAAGAGAAGGTGACTTTGACGAGGATTCTGATTGGGACTTCGTAAATTTTGATCCTGCCGTGCTGGCCGCCAATCCTGGCGCTTCTTGCACCGATGTTATCTGGAATGACAAAGGTATTTGGGTAACGCTTGTTGGTGCGGGAAACAATGATGGTGTCTATCGTTCTACGAACGGTGTCGGCGGGCCTTTCGCCAAGATAACTTTACCGGGCCTACTTGCTGGTAGTCGATTGAGCTTGGGCCAAGCCGCACATGCCACGGATCGCATGTATGTATTGGGAAAAATTCCAAGCCCGGTGGTTGCTCCAACCTACCTGGGTCACGCTCATATGTGGCAAATAGACGTTAGCGCAGACGCGAGCAATGCACGCGATGTAGGCAGGTTTCCGATTGGGCTTTTTGTTTCCAAGGTAGAGCGCGATGCCGGAAATACTGTTATCAAAGAGCAAGATCAATCCGCCTATGATCAGGCGATATGTGTACGCTTAGTTGGTGGCAACGACGTCGTAACAGTTGGTGGTTCTCTGGAAGACGCTGGCTCCTGGGAAGCGTCATTGTTTGATTTAACCATCACCACTTTGGTGGGAAATTTGGTCACAGATTTCAGCACTGGAAATCAACGGCGCGCGACCCGTGACAGTACCTATATCGGTGCAAGAATTCACCCTGATGTGCATGCCATTACCACGAATGGAACGGCCATATGGGTTGGCTGTGACGGTGGCGTTTTTCGACGCGATGGCGCGCCGGGTGTTTCGCTGAATGCAGGACTGGCAGCGTCCGAGCCGGGATTTTTGACGTCTCATCCGACCCTTGATGGCGTGGTTCTTGCGGGGACCCAGGACAATGGTGCTATCCAGAGAATTGGCGATACGGTCTGGCGATTGCAACGTAAGGGCGACGGCGGCGGGTGCCTGTTTCACCCCACCAAACCCCACCAAAAAGTGATGCAATACGTTCGGGCTGATTGGCAATTTGAACCGAGCAGTTTTAAACCCAAAGGTCCGGCAGAACGACGCCGTGCGCGGTACAGCGCAGATATAACGACCGAAGGTGGAAATTCGGCGTTTTACGCGCAGGGTGCGACGGCTAAAACTGGAAATCTGAATGACGCGCGTATATTTTTAGGTACCGATCGCATTTGGTTCTCAAGCAACTGGAACCGCCCACGTAGGCGAATGAATTGGGTCACAATCCCTTCGATGACTGACCCGTACCCGCGCGCAGGTGCGCCGCCAGCGAACTACGGTTCGCAGGACAGGTTGCAAGAGGGTGGCAATCCTGACTCGGTTCGTGCAATCGAAGTTTTACACGAAGGTGATTTCGCGGATAATTTTGTAGGCACGGTATTGTTGGTGCTATGTTCCAGAACGCTCAGGCTGTTCCGGTTCGCCCGCCCTGCACCCGCCAGCCCGCCCGTTTGGACCCCTATCAACCAATCGGTTGTCAGCGATCCCTCTACTGCGGTTCGCCCGAAAAGCATGTTTGTCGATGAACATGTGCCAAATCCGTTCCTGCCCTATTTGCCCACGCGCGGCGGTTGCATCTGGACGGACATAGCCGCCCACACAAATACGCCGGGAGCAGAAACATTTTACGTCTCAACGACAGGGCGTGGCAGTCAGATACCCAACGGTCCTGTTGGCGACGCGTCGCTTGATACGTTGTGGTGGTATGACGGCAACGGAAAATGGTACCCGACGGGCCTGCGCAGTACGCCGCTAAATACCGGCAACGGTACGGGCGGATCAAGCGCCGGAGCCCATGCGGTCATCGTTGACCCCGAAGCGCCTGACAATGTCTATGTAGGCAACAGAATTGGTGTGTGGCACGGTGTGATTGATCAAAGCGGCACCCATCCTGGCTGGACGTGGCGCCCCGCGATGGAAGGGTTACCGCAGACTTTGGTGCAAGATCTGAGCATCAGTAAAACCGATGCAGGCACATTTTTACGCGCAGCTCTTGTGTCGCGCGGTGTGTGGGAGCGAGATATTTCCGCAAACCCCGCATCCGTTGGGCGTAGCTATATTCGGTCAGTTCCCCATGATACCGGGCGTGTCGAGCTACCAGCGACGCCAAAAAATCCGTTGAACAATCGCGATCTAACATTGTTTGAAAGCCCTGATATTGCTGTGCTGAGAACCGGGACGCATCCTTGGGGCACAGGAATGCCCAACGAGGAACAAATGCTAACGGCGCCAGCGTTGCGGCGTTATTCAAAGATCACCTACGACGCCTATTTCATGGCGCATCACCGTCATACTGTTCCCGTCGCGCCCGCGGATATGAACATTGATGTCTTTCGCCAAGAAGATGCGCCTGCCGGTGGGTTGGAAGATTTTGCGATCACCGCCGCATGGCGTACTGCAATTTTGGAAACGGTGCGTGGAAACGCGCCCGCTATGCCTGCCGGGCTAACCCATTTGCAGCGCATCCATCCCATGGCTCCTGTAGAGGCACGCACACCAAGATCGGCACATCTATCGCTGGATTTGAACTTTTCAGGCCAGCGCGATCGGGTGATGTTGATCGCTGTTGTGACGTCACCAAATAACCTTCTTCCGGCGACAGATTTAGTTCCTGGTAACTTGCGAGACATCGTCCGTAAATCTGCGAGAATTGCGGTTCGGAAAATTCGGCGTCGCTAACGGGCAGCTAGCGGCAGGTGTCAGTGGACGGCGCGCTGGCAACGGTGCAGATTATTTTGCTTTCCACTAGGTAATAATTAACCAGACAAATGCTCTCTGCCCATTTGAAAGAACATAGTATTTACAGAGGCGTCTCGCGCAAATTGTACCTGAGCCCAGCACAATCTCACCACACCAGAGCTGAAAATTACCCCAACTGGCGGGTACATTCGGACAATAATTCAGCAAAGATATTGTCGGTAAAGAATTCCTTGTCGTCCTAATATTCCCCAGGCCAAATATCGGATGAAATCTGAATGTTGCCTGAACCCGAAGATTTAACTTCCCAAATAGCTCCCTCACCAGCAAACAGGAAAGCAACCGGTGGATTGCTGTTTCCCACTACCTGAAGATTTTCCAATCTTTTGTTCTGCAAAAGTAGCTTCAGAAGGAACAGTGGGACCAAAATTGAGATAGCGACAATTGATACTACTAAAAAATAGAGCATTTATTCTGAATTTTCTGGAATTCACAACAATCTCCGCCACTAAGCGGCCATTCTGCCTCCCTAAGTCTGCGCTCCTTTAAAAGACCAGTATACGGTGCTCCGGTATTTTCTGACACATACATCGTTGTTCTAAAACGATAACACTCTGGGCGATCTCGTCGGATCGATTTGGCATACTGGTGGCCGAAATTTATCACCCAAAAGCGAACAGTTCCATGGCTGACGGTGATCCCGCGTTCAGCCAGAATATCCTCAACATCACGCAAACTCAGGCTGAAACGCAAGTGCAACCAAACGGCATGTTCAATGATTTCGGGTGGAAAGCGGTGGCCTTTAAAGCCAGGAGAATTCTAGCGTTTTGCCATGTCAGATGTTTAAAATTGCAACACCAGTCCGTCCAACTGACGATGCCTTGCAGGGCCCACCGTGCTTTCGTGCCGCCCCTTGTTGGAACTGCCGCAACAAACCGGGCCGCTAATATGTCTTTTCAAATGTCCCATTTGGCGACAGCGTAAATATCTCAACCCCCCCGGCAACCACACCCACCGAATGTTCAAACTGCGCCGTCAGTGATTTATCCCGGGTTACGGCCGTCCAGTCATCCGCCAGAACCTTGGTCTCCGGGCGCCCCAGATTGACCATGGGTTCAATGGTGAAAAACATACCCTCTTCCAGAACCGCCCCGGTGCCGGCACGCCCATAATGCAGCACGTTGGGCGGCGCGTGAAACACCCGGCCCAGCCCATGGCCGCAAAAATCCCGCACCACAGACATCCGGTTGCTTTCAACATATTGCTGTATGGCAAAGCCGATATCACCAAAAGTATTGCCGGGCTTCACCGCCTCAATCCCCAACATCAGCGCGTCATGGGTCACCTGTATCAGGCGTTCCGATTTGCGCGACAGCTTACCGGCCACATACATCCGGCTGGTATCGCCATACCAGCCATCGACGATCACCGTGACGTCGATGTTCAGAATGTCACCATCTTTCAGCACCTTAGCGCCGGGTATCCCGTGGCAGACAACATGGTTCACCGAAATGCAGCTGGCATGCTGATAGCCCTTATAGCCAATGGTCGCAGATTTTGCGCCCGCCGTTTCAATCTTATTTGTGATGATCTCATCCAGCCGCGCGGTGGTCACACCGGGCACCACAAATTCAGCGATCTCATCCAGAATTTCAGCCGCCAGTTTCCCGGCCGCCTGCATTCCGGCAAAATCGCCGGTCTCGTAAATCCGAATACCGTCCTTGGTCAAATGGCCCCGGTTCGCGTTTTCCAAAGGATGCCTCCTGCTGCTTATTCGCTTATTTTCCATATAGGTCAGCCCAAAGGCAAGGGCCAGAGGTGCTAGATCAAAACCTGCAAAGGCCGCCCCAAAATCACGCCGCTGGTATTGATCTGCGTATCGTAACACAAAACCTCAACCCCGGCAGCGGTGGCCAATGCAAACGCATCGGCATATTTCCGGTCCACATCGCCTGCCAGCCGGAAACGGCTGCAATCGGTGCGCTGCACCAGATAGAACATCACCGCCCGGTGCCCGGCATTTACCATATCCGCCAGCTCCACCAGATGGCGCGCCCCCCGCGCCGTGGCCGCATCCGGAAACTCTGCCCAGCCAGCCTGCCGGCTCAGATGCACATTCTTGATCTCAACATAGGCATCCGGCAGCCCGGTTTCGCTTAGCAGAAAATCAACCCGAGAGGCTTTGCCGTAGGGCACTTCGGCCCGCACGCCGCCATATTGGGCAAGCTCGGCTATTGCGCCCGCGCGCAACGCCTCGCCCATCACCCGATTGGGCACCATGGCGTCAATCCCAACCCAGTGACCGCCGCCAAGCTCTGACAATCGCCAGCCATAATCCAGCTTTTTCTTCGGGTCATCATTTGGCTCCAGCCACACCCGTATCCCGGCCTGATCCAGCCCGGTCATCGCCCCGGTATTGGGGCAATGGGCCACCACTTCGCGCCCGTCCTCCAGCAGCACATCCGCCAGGAACCGTTTGTAACGCCGGATCAGCGTGCCGGGGATAAGGCGGGTTTGAAACTGCATATCAGCCGATCTATACCGGGTATCAGACCACCACAAGGATTCACGCCCATGCCCAACCCCACTGCCGCCATTCTGGTGATTGGCGATGAAATCCTGTCCGGGCGCACCCAGGATACCAATACCCAACATCTGGCACGCGAACTGACGGCCATTGGCATTGACCTGAAACAGGTGCGCGTTGTCTCCGATGATCAGGCCACAATCGTCAGCGCCCTGAATGACCTGCGCAAATCTTATGCCAATGTGTTCACCTCGGGCGGCATCGGCCCCACCCATGATGACATCACCGCCGACAGCGTGGCCGCCGCATTTAAGGTCAACATCAGTATCCGCGACGATGCCCGCGCCATACTGCAAGCGCGCTATGCCAAAACCGGCAGCCACACCAACCCGGCGCGCCTGCGCATGGCCCGCATCCCCGACGGGGCGGTGCTGATTGACAATCCGGTGTCCGGCGCCCCAGGTTTTACCCTTGAAAACGTCCATGTCATGGCCGGTGTTCCGGCAGTTTTCCGCGCCATGGTCGCCAGTGTTTTGCCGCTATTAACCGGGGGCATCCCACTGATCAGCCAATCCCTGCGCATCAACCGCGGCGAAAGCCACATCGCCGGGCCGTTGGGCGATCTTGCCAAGGAATTCCCCGACCTGTCCATTGGTTCATACCCCTATCAGCACGAAGGCGTGTTTGGCGCTGACATCATCATCCGGGGCACTGACAACGCACGAATAAACGCCGCGATGGCTAAACTGAAATCGCAGTTTCCCGGCGACACCCCGTGACCCAACCAACGCCCAAAAATATCTTTGCAGCATTGCAGGCCACATGGCCCCCGGCCGCGTGTCAAACACTGGGCAACTGGACCATCCGGCAGGGCAATGGCGGCGGTCGACGGGTCTCTGCCGCAACAGGGCAGGGCGATATCAAAATCGCCGAGGCCGCCATGTCCGCCCTGAACCAGCCACACCTGTTCATGATCCGCGACCATGACGCCACCACCCAAGACGCTGA
>VAPM010153117.1_pt1 | contig 22979 bp, 19 predicted proteins | sample 3395091 | NCBI WGS metagenome assembly VAPM01 (sample SAMN08290445, study PRJNA428436) | hydrothermal vent metagenome | isolation source: Deep-sea hydrothermal vent chimney 3 | place: Pacific Ocean: Juan De Fuca Ridge
GGGAAGCCTGTTTATGTCGAAAAGCCCATGGCCATGAATGCCGATGAATGTCAGCAAATGATTGATGTAAGTCAGGAAACAGGAGTTCCGTTATTCGTAGCTTATTACCGGCGGGTGATGCCGTATTTTGTCAAACTAAAATCGTTGATAGATAAGCATGCTATTGGTGATATTAAAATGATTAATCTAAAATTACACTTACCGCCAAGAGACGAAGACTTATCCAACAACCCTTCATGGCACATTGATCCTCAAATATCAGGCGGCGGCTATTTTCATGATTTGGCTTGTCATCAACTCGATTTATTGGAATATGTATTTGGTCCAATTATAACTGCAAAGGGAATTGCATTCAATCAGGCAAATCTATATCCTGCCGATGATGTTGTTTCATCTGTTTTTCAATTTGAATCGGGTATTTTAGGGACAGGATCATGGTGCTTTACCGTACCAGGAAATCAATCCATGGATGCTACAGAAGTAATCGGGTCGGAAGGAAAAATAACTTTTTCGTTTTTTGACAGTACCATCTTAAGTATAAATTCTGAAAAAAGTACTGAAGATTTTGACATCCCCAAGCCCCGGCATGTGCACCAACCATTAGTAGATTTGGTAGTAAAGGAATTAAGGGGTGAAGGAATTTGCCCAAGTACAGGAATAACTGGAATACGGGCAACTTTATTAATGGATCAAATCGTTAACAATTAAATTGCGATCATTGTCACAATAAAGAAAAGTAGGATTACTAAATTTGCATAAAAATTAAGCATATGGGATTATTATCATTATTTGGAATAAAAAGTAAATCAGACCTGGTAAAAGAGGCATTGGAAGAAGGAGCAGTTGTTGTTGACGTAAGAACACCTCAAGAATATAACGCAGGTCATATTTCCAATTCCTTAAATATTCCATTGCAGCAAATTGAAGCACGCATATCTACCCTCAAGAAGAAAAATAAAACCATCATCACCTGTTGCAAATCAGGAATGAGAAGCAGGAAAGCCAAAAACATCCTCATCAAAAACGGCATAAAATGTGTGAATGGTGGCTCATGGGGCAGCTTGAATTATTTATTGCACTAATGGATATTTCTCTTTTGCGGAGCTCTTATATTTAACAAGCAATTTCGAAGAAACTTCAAAAACCTGCCTGAAAATTCAATTACCATCCAATTGCGATAATTTTAAATCAATTCAATCTGTTACCTGCAACCCATATGGCAAAAGACAAATTGCATAATTTTCTAATTAAAAAAACAGTGCTGTATTCTGAGCGAAATCAAGATCAATCTGAGATTAACAAATTATAAATAGACAAAGTTATAATATTATAATTTCTTTTCTTTGTCATTGCTAAAACAACTATATACTTATTTAATTTATGTAACCATTTACAAAACCATTTTATATCTTTAGAACTTGAAATGTGTAACATCTTCACAATTAAAATACCTACAGCACAAATGGCGATTTTGGTTTCGCATCTATAACTAAACTTAATAAATATGAAAAACATCATTAGAACCTTTAGCAGCTTAACAACAATTTTTCTAATACTGCTTGCTATTAGTTGCAATAATAAAAACAAAAAAAAAATGACGGAAAAAGTAGAACAAGAATATTATTCTATGGAAGATTTCAAAAGTGTACCAAAAATTGATATCCACGCTCATATTCAAGTAGAAGGAAAAATTTTTATTAATGAGGCAAGAGCAAACAACTTCAAGCTAATGGTCATGGCTGTAGATGTTGAAGATTATTATTCGCCAATGGAAGAGCAAATAAGAGTATGTATTAAACATCGTAAGGAGACGCCTGATGTTTTTGCATATACCACGTACTTTACTCTTAAAGGTTGGGATGAACCAGATTGGGCGGAAAAGGTTATTGAGCAATTAAGAGTTGACTTTGATAATGGAGCACTTGGCATAAAAACATGGAAAAATATAGGCATGAAAGAAAAAGATAAAGATGGTAATTTGATCATGCTTGACGATCCTAAATTTGACCCTGTATTTCAATTTATAAAAGATCAGAATAAAGTGATGCTGAGCCATGCTGGTGAACCTAAAAACTGTTGGTTGCCCCTGGATCAAATGACAGTAAATAATGACTATGATTACTTTTCTCAAAACCCTGAGTATCATATGTATTTGCATCCTGAAATGCCATCCTACGAAGATCAGATTAATGCGAGAAATAATATGCTGGAAAAAAACAGAAATCTAACATTCATAGGCGTCCATCTTGCGAGTCTTGAGTGGAGTGTAGATGAGATTGCAGCCTTTTTAGATCGCTTTCCTAATGCTTCGGTTGACTTGGCAGAGCGGATAAGTCATTTGCAATTTCAATCACAAAAAAATAGAGAAAAAGTCAGAGATTTCTTGATCAAATATCAGGACAGGATATTGTACGGCACAGATTTTCATGAATTGGAAGACACAAAAGCAAATGAACTAAGAGCTAAAATGCAACAGATATGGATGTTAGATTGGAAATATTTCAATACAGATGAAATGATGGAAGTACCACAACTAAATACTGAATTTCAAGGATTGAAGCTGCCAAAGATTGTTGTGGACAAAATCTATCATATCAACGCTGATAAAATATTTGTAAATGCTTGGGCTGATAATAAGAAATAAATAACTCCTGCAGAATAGAGAAGTAAATAATATATCTTATCTTTTTTGTAATGTCAATGACATCAAAAAATTTGTCTTTGTGGGGTCTTCCCTACAGATCACGCAGAACCCAAAAGAGACACCACGAGGACGTTTGAGTCAACTATCACTTATTATTTTCGTCATTGCAAGGCAAATGTGACAAATAAATCTATGGCAAAACCATCAATAGAAACTTGCAATAAACCATTGTCGTTTTCATCTTTTACCATAAATTCATATTGAACAGGGTTCATTTCTATGCCAAACATAACTTGAAAAGGATCACCATCTACGTTTTCCGGATCAGCATCCAACAATATCAAATCGTGAAGTACATCATTGAGCGGTAAACCGTTTCCCTCTGAAAAGTTCCATGTAATTGGAAAATGAGCCGGAGTTACATCTACGATAGTATCAGTGATAATCCAGTCTTCCAAATCTGCATCTTGCTCTCCAAATGCGAAAACCAAATCTGGCCCGGAGTCATCATCCCAAGGATTGCCTTCATCATCCACAAAACTTATATTGGCTACGCTAAAAGCTATTAATACCCTTGTTTTAACATCAATTGACATTGTTTCAGTAGTTTGCTGTCCGTCTTCAGTCGTAGCTGTCAATGTCACATCATAACTTCCTTCTTCTGTATAAACATGTTCAGGAGCAATATTGAGAGAATCAGAAGTCCCATCACCAAAGTCCCATTTGTAAGTAGCAGCATTGGTGCTGAGGTTTACAAATTTTATGGGTATAAACCTTTCCAGCTTGTCCTTATTTATCACTTCAAATCCAACTTTAGAAATGGGCAACGGGTCACTTTTGTCACAAGAAAAAAACAATACTACCAATAAGACCAATAAGCAGGGATTAATAATTTTATGAGTTTTCACGGCAAATCATTTAGAAGATAAAATAAATCAAATTACAATTTATTGATTATTTTCAAAATTCAAGTTATTTTTTTAAAATGATTTGAGATTTTACGTCTGATTGTCGGCAACGAAACTTGCTATGTTTAGGCAAAAAAATAAAAATGAACAAGTGTGTTATCTTATTTCAAATTCAATAAAGAATTGGTATTGATTTATAACTATAAAAGGAATGGTTAAATCGCCGGTGCCATCAGGTCTTTTTACTTCCACCATAAACTCTCCATCCACAACTACTGGGTTAAATCCTAATTCAATCATATCATTATATACAGGCTTGCTTTTTACTGTATCCACTTCTTGAACGAGGATAAAATATCTTTCATTATTTAGTAAATAATCATCACGAAGAAAATCTAATGTTGATATGCCTATGGCTTTTACAAAATGATCGGGGTTTAGATTTTCCACAAAGAATCCTTCAATTTCCTCTTCAGATTCAAAATTGATTGGACCAAATTGCATCAACACATCAGGATCTGAGCCATTGTCCCAGGGCTTTCCATCGCCATCTTCCATATTTATATTTGTAAGATACATTCCGGTAAGGTATCTTTTCCCAACTTTAATATCTTGCGTTTCTATACTTATCTGGCCATCTTCTGTCAATGCCGTAAGTGAAACGCTATATTCTCCCGATTCGTCATATGTATGAATTGGTGCAATTTCAGTAGAGAATTCAGAGCTATCTCCAAAATCCCAACTGTATGATATTGCATTTAGACTCTTGTTTTCAAATTTGACAGGAACATGGCGTTCGGGAGATATACTGCTGACAACGAACGATGCGTGCGAAAGCGGCAATGGGTCTTTTTCGCTACAGGATACAATAAAAATGACGGCAAGCATCAATATCTTCGGTGCAATATTTATTATTAAGTTCTTCACTTCTTCCATTTTAGTCAACAATTTCTATTTCTAATCCCAAAACTATTCATTTAGAAACAAAGCGTCTGAGATCTATAGTAGCTATGATGTCACATTGATGTAATAAAAAAAACGTGTGGCTTTATAATGATTATTAAACCTGACTTTAGTTTAATATGCTACACACCAACAAATATTATAAATAGGATTCATAGCAGAATGACTATGCATATTTTGGGTTGGCTGACCATAGAAAATTCAGGTCTCATCTTAGCATATAAGACCTGATTCATTCCCGAATCTTCATTGAACTATCCTCAATTACGTTTTAATGATCAGAATGTGGTAGGAAATATCTCTACCAGATTCAAAAAAGATTCTAAAAAACAGAAAATATAATTGTACAATTATGAATAAAGAAAAAAGTAATGCTGCTGTTGCTGAGATCAACCCTCAAGAGGCTATTGAGCAATATTTGAATAATTTAATAAAAAAGGTCGATTGCGATAAGTCTATATAATTCCACCTACGGCACAAAATAATAATGACTTCCAAATCTATCGAATGCTGCTTTCTCAAGTTTTTCCTGATGACTCGGATGAGCAATCGATATAATCCTTCTGGCTCTTTCCTGGAGTGTTTGTCCATATAAATTTACCTTGCCTTGCTCTGTAACAAGCCAATGCATATTTGCTCTGGTAGTTACTACGCCGGCTCCCTCAGCTAAGGTAGCAGAGATTTTTGAAATACCTTTTCCCGTAATAGATGACATGGCAATAATAGGCTTTCCTCCTTCTGAATATCCCGCCCCCCTTATAAAATCTATCTGCCCGCCAACACCGGAATAAAATGTTGTTCCTATTGAATCTGCACATACTTGACCTGTTAAGTCAATTGACAATGCTGAGTTGATCGCTGTCACTTTTTTGTTTTTTCTGATCACACGAATGCCATTTGTATGTGCTACATCCATCATGGCCACCATGGGGTTATCATCTATAAAGTCATAAAGCTTTTGAGATCCCATTAAAAATGATGCGACAATTTTACCTTTATCAATTTGTTTTTCACTGCCATTGACCACACCATTTTCCACGAGCGGCAAGAGACCATCAGAGAACATTTCGGAATGTACGCCGAGATTTTTATGATTACCAAGCTCTGCCAATACAGCATTTGGAATACCACCGATTCCCATTTGCAAGCAAGCCCCATCTTCGACCAGGCCGGCTACATTTTTTCCTATCGCAATTTCAACATCTGAAAGCTGAGCATTTAAATGTGCAAAGAGTGGTTCATCATGTTCAACAAAATAGTCAATTTCATGGCTATTGATCATGGCATCTCCCCATGCCCTGGGCACATACTTATTTACCTGTGCAATTACTACATCAGCTTTTTGAATGGCAGCCAAGGTTGCGTCAACAGATGTACCCAATGAGACATATCCATGCTTATCCGGTGGTGAAACCATAACCAAAACTACATTTACATGCAAATGTCCCTCTCGAATAAGTTTTTGAGTTTCACTTAGAAATATCGGAATATAATCTGCATAGCCTGCCTGTGTCTGTTTTCTTACGTTAGCCCCTACAAAAAATGATTCAAGTTGAAAAACTCCCTCAAACTCCTTTTCGGCATATGGAGCTGAACCTTCGGTATGTATGTGTTGAACTCTTACATTTTTGAATTCTTTATTCTTTCCTCTTTCCACCATTGCATCTATCAAATGATGCGGCGTGACAGCTACACTACTCAAATGGACTCTATCGTTGGATTTAATTACTTTAACCGCATCTTCTGCACTGGTGAATTTTAACATATATGGATAATTTTATGTTGATTAATTCTTTTAATACTTCTGCAAAATTAATTGAATGCCTAACCTAATAAAATGAGAAACATCACTTTTTACATTTTAAAAATAGCATAAAAAAGAATCGATTTGTAACTTTTTATATAGCTTAAGAAATCAGTAATTGTAATTTGAAATTTTATGCTATAATTTAGGTACTATAGAAAAGATCATTACAATGAAAATGAATAAAATATTCTTTCAATTATTCCTCACTTTTTCGGTCATCTCATTTTACACTTTCGGACAAAACTTATCATCTGGGCAGATACTTGCAGACACAACGGAAGTATCTAAAAAACCAAAATCAATTCATCTGGTTGATATAAATTTTGAGTTGGAGCGAACAAGAAAAAAGATATCAAAGATTTCTTATGAATTAGAACCAAAACCAGAATTTGTTATTATGGACTCTCTAATCGTCCTTCAAAAAGCTTTTTTCACAAAAGAAGTGGAGGGGTTTAGACAATTTGACCCTAATAATTTATCGAAATATTTCTTAGAAAATACTTTTCGCGCTTGGAGCGGTAATATATCAAAGCTAAGCAATTGGCGATCTGATATAAACAGCCATATTTCGAAAATTGAAAAATATCTCGATGAACTTAAGTTTAGCCAAAGTGTATGGAAGTTAACAATTGAAGAAACAAAAATTGACAAAGACCCTAAACAACTTGTAGATCGTATATCTGAAATTGTTGACGCTCTCGAGAAATTGGAAGTAGATTTTATGTTATATCGTAGAAAAATGATCATCAGAGCAGATAATATCGGTGAACTTATGACCGTTGCCAATAACATTCAAGGCGAAATTTCCTTGTTGCAACAACATTTACGAGATAACCTATTTGTCGCCGACAAACCAGGCCTTTGGAACCTTAAATTGAATGCTTCCGATGCATTGCCTACTACACCCAGGCTTCGTAAAGCCTGGCACGAAAACTCAAAAATTATTAATTATTTCAATAAAGAAATCAGCTATTTCTATTTAGCAATTATTGCCGTTTTTTTGATCTCCTTATTTATATTAATAATTAAAAAATTCCGAAAACTTAATCTCACGGAAGCCGACCCTAATTTTGTGATTGTCAAAAGAGTTTTTTACGAACATCCATATTCTTCACTTTCATTTTTGATTTTAGTTTTTTTTCTCGTCTTCCTCCCTAATATGCCATTGATCATTATGGGTATTTTAGGAACAATCCTTCTTATTATATCCCTGTTTTTTTTACCTAAAATCATTGGCCCCCAAGGCAAAATGATTGTTAAGGTTGTTCTCACACTCTATATTGCTAATCTTTTTGAAATATTGATATGGTATTTTGGAAACTATGCCAGACTGTACATCGCCTTTGAATCTGCCCTTGCATTATTCTTAATTTACAAATTCATTTTAGATGGAATCAACACGAATACCTCAAGTATTCATCCCTCTGTTAAACGGTTTGGGAAATTGTCTTTTGGTCTTTTCATTCTATTTATTGTTGCCTTTTTATCCAATCTTTTTGGCTACCTAAATCTTGCAGTACTTACGCTTAAAATCGGAATCAAGACAGCCGCAATAATGGTCATCATATTTTCTGCGCATGCAATTTTGCGAAGCATCGTTCACGCCTTATATGAAATTGGGAGGGAAAGCACTTTTCGTCTTGTTGCTAATGGATGGGAAAAATTTGAAGATATAGCTATAAAGTTAATCAATGTACTTGCAGTAGTCTATCTCCTGAAATTTATTTTACAGACAATGGAGGTTTATCGACCTATTATCAATTGGCTTTTCGACTTAATCAGCAACGAATGGCAAATTGGTGCTCTCAGCATATCCATTGAAAGTGTATCAAACCTGGTTTTGATTTTAATATTAACATTTGGGCTGGCATTTTTAGTTAAAACTATTCTTGAGAATAAAATTCTTGCAAAAACAAAATTACCCAAAGGAGTGCCTATGGCTATCTCCGTCACAATCCAATATTTTATTCTTGTACTTGGTGTACTCATAGCATTTTCAGCTGGCGGCATCGATCTTAGTAAGTTTGGCTTATTGGCAGGAGCACTTGGCGTAGGCATCGGTTTTGGTTTACAAAACATCGTCAACAATTTCATTTCGGGTTTGATACTCATTTATGAGCGACCTGTCAATGTTGGTGATACAATTGAGGTCGAAAATCTAATGGGCACAGTAAGAAGTGTTGGTGTAAGAGCAAGCAATGTGCGTACCTTCGATGGTGCGGAAGTAGTTGTCCCCAACGGAAACCTTATTTCAAACCAGTTAATCAATTGGACTTTGTCAGATAACCAACGTCGGATAGAATTGAAAGTTGGTGCCGCTTATGGTTCTAATCCAAATGTGATACTCGACCTGCTCAAAAAAGTAGCCATAAGTCATGAAAGTGTTTTGAAAAATCCTGAACCGAGAGCTCTATTTGAAGAATTTGGAGATAGCTCCTTGAATTTTCGACTTCTCTTCTGGGTGCCATTTGAAAAAGGTATCGGCGTAAAAAGTGATGTAGCTATTGGGGTTTACAACACTTTTGCAGAAAACAATGTTCAGATACCTTTCCCACAGGTTGACCTTCATGTAAAAAAAGATGATGAAAAAGCTGAAATTGACAAAAAGCAAAAGCCAAAAGAGAAATCAAAAGAAGAAAATCAGGAAGATTCCGGGCCAATTAAAGAACCCGAATTGGGAGGAAATGCTGAAAACAAGCCCGAAAAGTAAAGCGGAAGAGTGAAACTAGTTGAGATGCATTAAAAGATCTTCAGAAGTTTCTCTTCTATTTTTAGCGAGTATAACCCAACAATCGATTAACTATATTTTGTGGAAAAGTATTTTTTCTCAATTTCCCCACTTAATAGAGGTCTCCATAAAACAAAACTGATAAATTTGCGAGACTTTTTAATTCTAAAAATTAATAATATGTATGACGCTATTGTAATTGGAGGTGGAATAGTCGGGCTGGCTACGGCATTAAAAATCACAGAAAAGAGGCCTGGAGTAAAACTGCTTTTACTGGAAAAAGAAGACAAATTAAGTGCTCATCAAACCGGGAACAATAGTGGGGTTATACATTCGGGGATTTATTACAAACCCGGAAGTCTTAAGGCCATAAACTGTCGAAAAGGCTATCAGCAACTTATAGATTTTTGTGATAAAGAAGACATCAAGTATGAGCTTTGTGGGAAAGTAATTGTGGCCACAGACAAGCATCAGCTTGGTGCTTTGGAGACAATTTATCAGCGAGGTAAAGAAAACGGTTTAAAAGGCATAACAAAATTATCAAATGAAGAACTTCATGAAATTGAACCACATGTGAAGGGTATTCGCGGAGTGCGTGTCCCTGAAACAGGAATTATTGACTACAAGGAAGTTTCAAAGAAATATGCTGAAAATATACTGAAATCAGGAGCAAAAATCCACACCGGAGAAAAGGTCAACAAAATTATTCCGCAAAAAGATTCTATTATAATTGAAACTTCCCAAAGCAGTTACGAAAGCAAATTGCTGGTAAATTGTGCTGGAATATATTCCGATAAAGTTGCCCAAATGACCGGTCAGCAAATGGACCTCAAAATCATCCCGTTCAGAGGTGAATATTATAAAATTAAAACGGAAAAACAGTATCTGGTAAATCACCTAATTTATCCAGTACCCGATCCGGCATTTCCATTTCTGGGTGTGCATTTCACAAGAATGATCGGAGGAGGAATAGAGGCAGGGCCCAACGCAGTGCTTGCTTTTGCCCGTGAAGGATATAAAAAATATCATATAAATATTCCAGAATTAGCAGAGACACTCATGTGGCCCGGATTTCAAAAAGTGGCTGTCAAATACTGGGCAACCGGGTTTAGCGAAATGTATCGCTCATTTTCCAAAACTGCCTTTACCAAAGCACTACAGAAGCTCATTCCTGAAATACAAAAAGATGATCTTGAAGCTGGCGGTGCTGGAATCAGAGCTCAGGCGTGCGATCGCAAAGGTGGGCTTATTGACGATTTCCTCATTCTTGAAAATAATCACGCCATAAATGTATGCAATGCTCCATCTCCCGCTGCTACTTCTTCGTTGGCAATAGGAGATACAATTTCTGATTTGGTGATGAAAAGATTTTAATTCAATAACTATAAAGGTTCTACCACGAACCTTCCTGCCACAGGTAGGTTTAATGGAAGACAGAAAATAATGTCCGAAGCCAGAAGTCCGAAGACCGAAGTAAAAAAGCATAAAAAGTCCACAGTTGGATTAAGAAACATTATTAGTTGTTTTTTCAACAAGGCTCTTCTTCCCAGCCTTTGCCAGCAGGCGACTCTCACAACAAAAATTTCTATTAAAATAACAGTAGACCCGCTATAAATTATGCCTGACTCCATATTTTCTAATGATGAACAAAAGCGATACAGTCGGCATATTTTGTTGCCTGAGTTTAATATCGAAGGACAGCGAAAGTTGAAACGATCAAGCGTACTGATTGTTGGTGCCGGAGGATTGGGCTGCCCATTGCTTTTGTATCTCGCAGCAGCAGGAGTTGGAACAATTGGAATTGTTGACTTTGACGTGGTTGACATATCAAATCTTCAAAGACAAGTATTGTTTACTGTTGAAGATATTGGAAAATCCAAAGCTAAAATTGCTGCAGAAAAACTTACAAAACTCAACCCGGAGATTAAAATCAATATTCACAATGTCAAATTGTCGTCAGACAATGCACTGGATATTTTGAAAAATTACGATCTGATTGCTGACGGAACTGATAATTTTCCTACCAGGTATTTGGTAAATGATGCATGTGTCATTTTAAAAAAACCAAATGTACACGGATCAATATTCAGATTTGAAGGGCAAGTTTCTGTTTTCAATTATCAATTTAAAGATGGTACATTTGGGCCTCAATATCGAGATATTTTTCCTGATCCTCCCCCACCCGGGTTAGTTCCGAGTTGTGCTGAAGGTGGTGTCTTAGGTGTTCTTCCTGGGATAATTGGAAGTTTACAAGCAAGTGAAGTCATCAAGATTTTGGTAGGGATCGGAGACCCTTTAGCAGGCAAACTATTTATTTTTGATGCCTTGACTTTAGAGTCTCGCATATTGAAAATCAGAAAAAATCCAGCGTTAATCCCGGAAGCAGAATTGATAGACTATGAAGTTTTTTGTGGAGTTTCGGACACTGACAACAGTAACATTCAAGAACTGACAGTGGAAGAATTGAAGGTAATAATGGATAGCGGAGAAGAAAAATTTCAAATCGTTGATGTTAGAGAACCATATGAATTTGAAGCGGGTAATTTAGGCGGCATCCATATCCCATTGGTGGAAATCGAATCCCGGATGAAAGAAATATCAACTGAAGTAAAAAAGATAGTGCTCTGTCGAAGTGGAGTGCGCAGCCAAAAGGCAATTGAAAAACTTATATCAAACGGATTTCATAATTTGTATAATATTAAAGGTGGGCTTCTGGAATGGGCAGATAAAATTGATAATAAATTTTCTGTTTAGTGTCTCCAAGAAAACTCTTCAAATTCACTTTCTTTAGTCATCCTCTCTAAATTGGATATCTCAAGCCATGATAGTTAGAGATTCCCAGTCAAGCTGAGAATGACCTCGAAGGAAGTATTCTTACTAACAGACTGATTGAACAATTTATGAGCCTCGATTTTTCCAGTGGAAGTCAAACCTTGGTTTTGGTGATTTTTTTCTTTTGGCTGGCATATTTTACCCTTCCATCAACAAAATACATATCAACGCTACCTTTGTTTTTTGCATTAATTCTACCTCTTTTGGTAAAAAAGAAATGATCCTTGATATACTTATAAGTTTCCCCGGAAATATTCACACGGCCAACCTCTCCACTTGATTCCATTCTGCTAGCAAGGTTTACTGTGTCACCCCATATATCATATGCAAATTTCTTTTTGCCAACAACACCAGCAACTACAGGTCCGGTATTAATTCCGATCCTGATTTCAAAAAATGGTTCGTTTTTTTTCGCCTTCTCCAGCTTCCTTTTTTCCATATAGTCTCTTATCGCAAGAGCTACTCTTATCGTATCCAATGGATTCGACTCGTTTTCTATAGGCACCCCTCCGGCACACATATATCCATCTCCAATGGTTTTTATTTTTTCTATACATTTCCTGCCAACGCGTAACTCATATTTTTCAATGATAAGATCAAATGCAACAAAACAAGCATCCAACTCCCTGACAATCTCACCGGGACTCATTTGCGATGCAATGGCAGTGAATCCTTTAAAATCAGTGAACATGACAGTGACCATCTTGTAGTATCTCGGGGTAACCTTTTTCTTTTTTTTCAGTTCCTCTGCAATAGGTTCTGGCAAAATATTGAGTAGTAATGCATCCGTTCTGGATTTTTCATCATTCAGTTCCTTCTGCCTTTTTTCTATCAGTGTTTTTTGTTTTAAAATTTTCTTGTTTTGCTCTTCAAGTTTATTGGCGGTTTTTCTTTTGTATTGAAGTGCTACGATTGAAATAATCAAAATGATAAGTATCACGCCAATACTTCCTATCATCAATCGTCGCTCAAGAACCCCTTGTTCAATAATAGCCATGGTTTTTTCGGCCATTGCGTTCTGATTTTCGAGCTGCAAATTTTTATTTTGGATTTCTATTTTGGTGAGCTCAAGTTCTGTTTTTTGAAGCTGATTTGTAGATTCTAATTTTACAATTTCTTCAACAGATTGTGCTAGGGAATCTTTAGAAATAAAAAACTCATTATAGTTTTTATAAATTGATAAGTAAAAGGCTTCGCTGGCAGGATCATTTGACTCTGCAAAACTTTGGGCGAGCAAACCACTGGATTTTAAAGCTAATTCATTGTATCTATTCTTCTGAGCATCTCGCAAGGCTATTTTAAGAGCTTTTATTGCGCCTCTGTAGTCGCCAATGATAAACTGTGCTTCTCCTCCATGGACCAATGACATGATGTCTTCATAGGACCCTTGCATTTTTGCTTTTATAAATAAATTATGTGCCCTCTTCATACTTTTTATACATGCCTTGAGGTATTTTTGCTCTTCTTCCATGGAATAAATTCCAGACTCAACCATCATCTTCTCTGCCATCCCCTGCTTGTAAATTGCTCTGGCTTCCAGCACTACATTTGCTCCTCTGTTTGCGTTAAGGCCGGCATTGGCATAGAACTCTCGTGCTTTGGCGTGATCTCTTTTTTGTGTATAATATTCAGCAATCATAAATGCCATTCTCGCAGCGGGGTTATACTCTTTATTTTTGGATAATTGCTGATAGGTGCTCGTGGAATCTGCTACTGCAAAAAATTGAGCATTGGCTTCTGCGAAAAAATGGATTAAGGAAAATGATAACAAAATGCAGGTTACAACTTTCATTGAGGATCTTTTGTTGCTAATTTAATTATCAATAAATATTTATTTCTACTTTACGAAGTTAATGTACATACTGTAAAATATAATTTTTGAAACCATACCTTCAAGCCTCCCTGCCGCAGGCAGGGATTTTTAGCACGATTTATCTTTGATTTCTACAATTAGTAGTCATTTATAATCGAATCCCTGCCTTGCCGGGCAGGATTGAAGGTTTTAGCACAATTAAAAAAGTTAATGCCAACTTTGTAAAGTAGAATTATTTAATGGTCAATATATCCATAATTAACCAATTGCAATACCTATCATGGATAATCTTATTCATTTCCTTGCCACGACAATTGTTGTTTATCTTTTAGCAATTGCTCCTTTAGCAAACCGTATTCAATATCTTGAACACTCAAAGATTTATCAATCGCCAGGCAGGCAGCTGTGGCAGCAGATTGCCCCAATACCATAAACACAGGTTCCATTCGTATTGATCCAAAAGCAATATGTGATGCACTCAAACATACCGGAACGAGCAAATTGCTACATTCTTCTTTTTTGGGAATAATAGATCGATAGCTTATCGGGTAAGGCTCTTTCACGTGGGCTTCTATATTTCCTTCATTTTTCACAAACCCATCGGCATTCACATATCTTTGAGTATGGTGAGAGTCCATGCCATAAGCGCCCATTCCGATAACGTCGTCAACCACTTCAAGTCCCTCACAGTTATATTGGGTCATCACATATTCTCCAATCAATCGCCGCGCCTCCCTGATGTATAATTGCTGCTGCCAACCATCTTCCCTTTCGAACTCGTCTTTGCTCATTCCCCATCTTGATACCTCTTCTCTAATGTGGTCTGACATTCTTGGGTGATAAGCCAATGTCCACATCAGTCCTTTTTGATACAGTCGATGTTTTAATATAATTCCTTCCCTTTCCTCATAACTGGCTTCAGGATAGTTGTAATTCTGGCCGATAAAATCTGTAGAAAACCCGGTTCGGTTATTTGTGTCTGTTTTTCTGTTGGGCATATCAGAATTGATCCATGGGAAACCATCTTCTCCGGCTTCGTAATTTCTCAATAACAATTCAAAATCCAACTCATTGTAGTCTTTTGGCTTTTCAAAAGGAATTCTATTTTCCGGATGATCCGTCAAGCACATTCTGTAGCAATATGCCTGCACATGATTATCGCCCTTTCCTTCTTCACCGGGGCCATCAGGATTGATGCCAGGAAGCAATCCGCTGGTCGGATCTCCCTGTATCACATAAGGATCTACACCGTCTACAAAATTGTGATTGAATCCATTGAGTGCTCCAAGACCAGTAATAGTCGTGTCCTTCAGTTTGGTATTTACCGCATTTAAAGTCTCATTGTACTGTTGATTTGATTCTCGACCGACGGTATAACTAACATCAGCTACGGCCAATAAATCACCCTCATAGGTAGCATCAATAAACATTTTCCCATGATACACTTCTCCTGACAACATACTAATAGCCAATATTTTTTCGTCTTTTTTCACTACCCCATTCGCTCTGTCGAGTTTTTGGTTAAGCACCAATTCAATTTTGTATTTTTTGATAAAATCCTGAAAAACATTTAGTGCTGCGGAGGGCTCAAATGTCCACATAGAATTTTCATTTTCTTCTGATTTGGTTTGCCCACCATCAAGATAATCTTCCTTATTCTGCCATTTCCAGTTTGATGGCTTGTTGTAATACGTTTTAATTGCCTCGTAAAACTCTCTTGAAATTCCACCAATGGCAGCTTTGTTACCAATATCGGTTTGCCCGAGTCCACCAGTTGTTAACCCTCCTATCCTCGAACTTGGTTCAATTAAGATAACTGATTTACCCATCCTTTTGGCTTGGATTGCCGCAGCTATTCCTCCGGAAGTACCACCATAGATAACCAGATCGTAATTATTTTGATGAGATGTTTTTTTACTGCATGACGATAAAATTAAAGCAACGGAAAAAAATAAATATGTTAGGTTTCGCATAATAGAAATTTGAATGTGGGTTATTAATTACAACACTTCGTTTAATTATAAGTTATAACAGTTGATTATCTGTTGTTTATGAGAAGTTTTGCAAATCGAGTAAATTACTCATAATCAATATGTTAAAGTTTTATAACGAACCATTGTAATTATTCTACAATTATAATCGGAAATTCTTCCTTTTAATAAAAAGAGAAATCCAAATGGGTTCATTAACAATGTTTAATTGCAATTATGAAAATCAATGATTAATATCACTAAATCAAGCTTTGCAGTAGATATTTTAATTCCCTGGCTTTATGGACAATTCTTCTAAATCCAATTGCATGTCCTTTTTCCATTTACTATATCCCACAAATGCCAAGATAGTCAAACAAAAAAACAAAATGGCCGTTGGATAAAGATCTTTGTAAATGTAAATACCAACCGAAACGGCATCTACAAATATCCAGATCAACCAATTTTCAAGAATCTTTCTTGCAAGCATCCATGTAGCAATAAAGCTGAGCGCAGTGGTAAAAGAATCCCAATAAGGTAAATCTGAATTGGTAAATGTCATCAAAACCCAGGCGATAAAAAAGAATAATAATATTGATATGATTACCAGGATGCCCATTAATCTTTTTGTAGCACTACCAACATGCAATTCACTTTTTTTATGATTGGTGATATTCCCAAACAACCACATATACCAGCCATAAAAACTGATCACAAGATAATAGACTTGCAACGACATATCTGCATATAATTTGGCATCGATGTAGATGTAGATGTACATGCTCACCATCACTATGCTCACCAACCAGTACCATACATTTTGTTTGATCTGTAGAAAAATGGCTATAAACCCAATCCCGGAAGCAATGAGCTCAAAATAATTATCAGCAATCCAGCTTAGAATTACACTCACAGATTAGGGATTTTTTCAAGGTCGTTGTTGATTACTTTCAACATAAAAACAGAGTGTGGTAATTCGAAAGACTTTTTTATTTCCTTAGTGATACTGTTCATCACTTCATCAAATTCTCCAAAGACCTGAGTGCTCATGCCGTTGGTTTTTATGGTTAATTTTTCATGGGTATTTAGCCTTTTTATAAAATCTATAATATGCTGAAGGTAATTATCATTCAAAGGATAATAGCTAATTTCTACTGATGTTTTCATTTGATAAATCATTTATGGGGTAAAAAAAAATACATACTCAAAATTATAAATCAGATTCGGAAATATGCCATGTAATCAGGATTTAGCAATAAGTAATTGTTGCATTGCCGGACCTGCCTGCCCTGAATATTTATTTCAGGGTTCCACCTGCCCTCCGTTTTTTAGGCGGGGTATCCGTTGGCTATTTGAAAAGATATATTTTTTTGAAATGGCCTTAAATATCCAGGAGTATGAAGAATCAAGTTGTTGCTTTTTGCTGGATTGGCAAGTGTTATTTTGGTTTGCGGCTATGGGCAGACAGGCCCCGCAACAAGTGCAGGGACTATGGAGTGCAAGTATTGCCGGACCTGCCTGGCCGGTAAGGCAGGTTTATTCCGGTATCTGTCAGAGGCTCGCAAGAATCTATATAAAATAAATAGTTCCTTCAAAAACCCAGGGATGAAGGGGCTATTGCTTTTTGCTGGTTTGGAAGAAGCTATATGATTTCTTGCTATTTGCTGGCAGGCCCCAGAACGGTGTCCGGGGACTATCGAAGAGGAAATAGCTAATCTTTCCACTTCAATAACATACAATGTGTCCAATGAGGCTGTCAATCAAAATCTTCTCGCCGGAATAGTTCAATCGGATATTGTGCTGCTCTCAACGAGCCTGATTCTTCAGGAATTAATGAAATTGGTTAAATGCAAATTTTAATACTTTTGTAAAATTATGATCAATACATTTATAATGGAAAAAAGAGACCTAGAAAACAGAAAAGATATTGAATTGCTTGTCGATACGTTTTACAAAAAAGTATTGCAAGACGAGACCATCGGTTATATTTTCAATGATGTTGTAAAAGTAAATTGGGAAAAACATATGCCTCTGATGTACGACTTTTGGGAGACAACATTGTTTCACAAAAATGTTTACAAAGGCAACCCCATGAAAGTACACGTTGATCTACATACCAAGGAACCTTTGAAGAAAGCACATTTTGACCAATGGCTGTTGATATTTAATGAAACCATCAATGAGCTTTTTCATGGTGAAAAAGCATCATTAGCCAAAACCCGAGCACTGTCTATCGCTACCATCATGCAAGTGAAAATTCATCAGGTGTCAAATTGATTTTGATGTTATCCCGGTTAGCGAGTAAGTGGTAATCTTTTTTTAATTGACTAAGGCATTTTGTACATATTTGGGAGATCTTCCTCAAATATAGTAAATGGGTCTTTTCTGAATTTCAAAAAATCTGAAGTACTTTGATGCCCGGGATAAGGTGCATAATGATGGTGTGGCCAGGCATTTCTCCAAACCATTACATAAGCGATGCGCTTGCCGATTTCATCAGACTTAATGCCATCAAGCAAAACAGTCGTAAACCAATCATTGTCAGGTATTCTTTCCAATCCTGTTTCTGAAAATGCCGCTACTTTATCCTTTTCATCAGCAAGCTCAACAACGGTTTTAAGTCTATACAATAATTTCTTTCGTTTACTCACGCTTTTGATACTATAATAGTCGTCAAATGCGATAATATCAACAAAGTCATCTCCTGGATAATATTCAAGATACTGCTCTTTTGTATTAAACTGATCAGTGCTATATGAATATAGCAAATTATGTACATGCTTTATATCTCTTAAATATGTTACCGTAAACTGCCATAGTGCGACAAACTCATCACGTGAACAGTTGCCTTTTCCCCACCAGAACCAATTCCCGGTTTGTTCATGAAAAGGCCTGAATATTATTGGTATTTTAGTCCAGATTCCTACCTTAAGGTCTTTTAAAAAATCAGCGAATAAATCTAATTTTTGCTTATAAAATTCATGTCTGTCTCCACCAGCTAAAATTGTTGAAACTGCTGGTGTTTTATCCCACGAATCACCACCGGTATATGGATTATCCATATGCCAACTGATTGTATTGACTCCACCTCGATTAAATGCTTCTTTTATCCATGCTTTCATCTTATCAAAATCTACCGAATCGATATTCACTGAATTCCCTAATTTGCCTACATCCCATCCATATAAGGCAGGATAAGATCCGCAAACATCTTTTACATCCGATCGACCCTCATCTCCCTTCCAACCAATTCCATATGCTAAATCATCTTGATGCCCGAATAATACACCTTGAGAGGAAATTAATTGCAAATTGGCATATAGTGCTTTAGTCTTTTTTGTAGCCTTTTTATCAATAGGTGTGCTTTGCCCAAACGAAACAAAATGTAATAAAAATGAGATTAGAATTGTAGGTAAGAAATGAAGTTTTATCATGGTTTTCTGTCATTATATATCTGCTGCAAATTAACCCGAATAATTCGGGAAATAATTATTGAATTGGTTAAAATATCTACCTCCCTGCCTATCTTCCGTACAATGTCAATAAATTAAGCTTTTCGTCTTCGCAAGAATTAGCATTTTATCCAAAATGCACAAACCTACCGGACAGGCTAGGCCTGCTTACAGTAGGCAGGATGTCAATGACGTTTGAGCTTAACTTATTGACATTGGACAGGCAGGCACCAACAAAGGCGGGAATCGGTAAATTGATTTTCCGATGAGCATATTTAGTGATTGAATCTACTTTTCTATAGCAATATTTCCTGAAATTGCATCTGTAGTTTTGGCAACAATAGTTTTGGCAAATCTCCAATCTGATTTAACTTGAGCATCAGAAAAAGTCACCATAAGATATCCTCTTCTTGCAGCATCCATATATTGAAGATCATCAATTAGCGCTACATTAGTTTGCTCAACAAGATTAGTAATAATAGGATTATCACCAACTATAGATTCTATACCATTGGAGGTAATGGAAGTGGTAGCAAATTCAGTTCCTATCTCATTGCCCGATTTGTCTGTCAATTTCATGTGCCAGGCATTATGAGAGGATCCTGCAACAGAAATAAGCTTTTTACCCAATGCTGCGGATAAGATGGTTTCACGCTCTACTGGATAGCCATCCCAATAATCCAATTTCGAAGGATATACTGTTTCAACACGTAATCTCTCAGCCGGTGTTACAGTAGGATCACCTGATGCAATTCGTGACTTTATAGATAGCAGTTCACTTATTAAACTATTATATTCTTCGAGCAATTCCGAACTCACATTTGATATAGAAGAAATTTGCGTTGAAATTGGAATCAACTCTGCCGGTATCAAATACTTACCCATTAGCACCTGGTTACCCAGCACTTGCCATTTTGAATTGCTGGATGCAAATTGATTCTTGAGCCATTGTCGTTGCTTACTACCTAAAATAGTACGATCTGGGTTTTGCCAATCTGCCTCAAATGCGTCTTTATCAAGGGCATCAGCAGTTATATAATCTTTGTAATTCAACTGCTTTTCTCTTCCGACAATTCTGGTATCCAACATGATTAAATTTAGAAAACCACCAATTTCAAAGCTTCTATAAATTATTGATTTATCAACTACACGTGCCGGCAGATACTCATGCCAAACTTGCATAGCAATAGCCTTTCGTGTTTCGAATGGTCCCTCATAGTCTTGATGATTTCCTGCTCCATCCTTGTAGGCATCGTCTGCAAACTCGTGGTCGTCCCATACACAAATAAATGGTTTTAGTTGATGAACTTTCTGTAATTGTGTGTCCTTTCTGTATTGACGATATCTTGTTCTATAATCATCTAATGATAACAATTCATATGGTGGTTTGTGCTCTCTGCCCAATGAGCTTGTTACATCATTGCTTACGCTTGACTCATAAATGTAGTCTCCTAAATGGACAACCAAGTCAGCCTCAGAATCAGCGATAGATTCGTACATATTAAAATATCCAGTCTCATAGTTTGCACATGAAACCACTGCGAGATTTATTTCAGTAGCTTCTCCGGGGGCCGGTAATGTTTTAGTCTGCCCTATCATGGAACTAACTTTTGTTTTCTCATTCCTGAACCTGTAAAAATATTTAGTATTCGAATTTAGATTGCTGATATCAACATTTATGGTGTCATCACTATCCCCATCAACCTCTACAGTTTCACTAACTACTAAATTTTTAAAATCATTATCAGAAGCCAGATCAAGGAATATTTCTGGCTGATCAACTTCATTTGTGGCTTTGGTGTATCGGGTCCAGAGAACAATGCTTTCCTGGCTTGGATCAAAGCTTGCTACACCTTCTAAAAATCCATTGACACCTTCAGGGATAAAATCAGGCATCACTTCGCCTTTTTCCTTGCAACCAGAGAATGCCTGAGGTAAAATGCTTGCACCTGTAGCAACAATTACCGAATTGCGAATAAAATTTCTACGCTTTATTTTTTCTGATTTGCTGAACGTATCCATTTGAAGATTTACAAATAAAGGATAATTGAATTACAGGGTTAAAATTACGCAATAATAGCAGAGGCTATTCTGTATCAGGGACTGAATCATACATGGATAGCATTAATCCAAAAAACAAATCATTGATCATTCCGGAAATCCTACCTTATCCAGCATCTCCTGATAGCGAGGATCGCTACGGATTGGTTCGAATGGAGGTTCTACTTTTAGCCAGTACATTTCTACTTCACGGTCCCGGTATGATTTTTCCAGCCATTTGAAGGCTTCGGCAGTTTCACCTTTTTGGCTGTAAACCATAGAAATGTAGAATGATGGACTACCACCGGCATTAATTTCACTTTTGGTAATTAAACTATTCAAGTATTCATTTGATTTTTTCATCTGTCCTTTATGGAGATATGATATACTTGCAATGGCCATTAAACGTGATGGTTGGGCTATTTTAGGATTCTCAAAGATAAATTTTTCAAAACTTTCGATCACCTCTTCATACATCCCAAGATACATCCATACTCTAAGAGATTCTATTAAAATAAATTCTCGAAATCTGACTGTTGGATCTTTCAATACAGCATTAATTGTAGTTAACACTTTGTCATGCTGTCCGGCAAAAAATTGGCTAAGTATTTTGCCACTCCAAACTGTAGGGGAAGTAGGGTCAAATTCATTTCCCAAGTCAGCTTCCTCAACGGCCTGATCGAAATTGCTGGTTGCAATTAAATAGTCTGTCCAGGTATAGTTTGGGTAAATTCTTTTTGTTTCGAAAAACTCTTTTTCTGCTCCCTCAAAATCCCATTCAAACCACAATAGTGACCACGCCATTCTTTCATGTGCGGCACCATTATTAGGATCCACTTCCAGTGCTTTTTGTAAATATGGTTTTGATATCATCCAAGCTCTATTTGGATCCATCCCTTCCCCAGTTGCAAAAATAGTTGCTCCGGCTTGTAATCTCAATCCAACACCTACATATGCATTGCTAAAATTAGGATCAAGTTTAATGGCTTCATGAAGCATTTCAAAGGCTTCTTCACTTGAAAAAGGTAAGCTTCTTGCCTTTAAAATAGGTTGTATGCCTCTGTATTATTTGTTGGAGGAGCCACTAAAATTTCCTTCACTTTCGGACTGATCTCCGCCTTTAAAAATTTAGCAATTTGTTGGGCTACCTGGCTTTGAATAGCAAAAACATTCTTGAGTTCCCTGTCATAATTTTCTGCCCACAAATGTACATCCGTATTGACATCTATTAATTGAACCGTGATTCGTACATTGTTTTCATCCTTTCGTACACTGCCTTCAAGAATATGTGCTACACCCAACTCCTTCCCTATTTCTCTGATCGATTTTGTGGAATTTTTTTATCGCATACTCGATGTCCTCGAAGTAACTTTCAAATCACCAATCTTGTACAGATGGTTTAATATCTCCTCCATCATACCATTACTGAAATACTCCTGATCTTTGTCCCGGCTCATATCGACAAAAGGGAGGACTGCAATGGATGGATCAATTACCAATTCTTCGGCAGGAGATTCTGCTTTATGTGATATTGACTTATTTTCAGGGTAAGCAAATAAATAAAGTATGACGATCAACAATCCACCCATCACAATATTTCCTGTAAGCGGTTTGCGTTGACTTACCTTTAGTGGATTCTGCCATGACCGCTCAGAGTTTGATCGCACAAATCCATCAGGACTTTTCTCAAATCTCCAGGCCAGATACATAGCTATTGCAAACCCAACTCCAAGAATTGTGAAGAATACAGATCTGAATGAATTGGGAAAAGTGATCCATGTGGAAGCGAATGGCTGAAGCAATATTATAAGTAATGAGATCA
>VAPM010055978.1_pt1 | contig 22955 bp, 19 predicted proteins | sample 3395091 | NCBI WGS metagenome assembly VAPM01 (sample SAMN08290445, study PRJNA428436) | hydrothermal vent metagenome | isolation source: Deep-sea hydrothermal vent chimney 3 | place: Pacific Ocean: Juan De Fuca Ridge
GACTTCCACGCCAGAGTCGGTTTTAGCAAATTCGTCTTTTACAATCTGTTCAAATTCTTTTACAAAAGTTTCAAAATTGGCTTTTTTGTCTTCAGGGACAATCGCAATAGCAACAGCTTCACGTGGGATGGCATTGCGTAGGTTTCCACCTTCCACTTCAGCCACACGCAATCCGAATTTTTCGTTGGCGGTTACCAGTAGTGCATTGATAATTTTGTTGGAATTACCACGTCCGAGATTGATGTCCAGTCCTGAATGACCGCCTTTTAAACCTTTTACGGTAATTTTGTAAGCGGCCATGCCTTCCGGGACATTCTCTTCGTTGTACTCCAGCTTGCCATTAGTGTTGACGCCACCTGCACAGCCGATATAGAGTTCACCTTCGTCTTCCGAGTCGAGATTCAGCAGAATATCGCCATCCAGCAGGCCTGGTTTCAAACCTTCAGCACCGGTCATGCCGGTTTCTTCATCAACGGTAAACAAAGCTTCCACAGGACCGTGAACCAAATCTTTCGATTCGAGAACTGTCATGGCGGCAGCTACACCCATGCCGTTATCGGCACCGAGTGTTGTTCCTTTAGCAGTAACCCATTCACCATCGATATAAGCATCAATAGGGTCTTTTTCAAAATCGTGATCCGAATCGGAATTTTTCTGGGGAACCATATCAATATGTCCCTGAAAAATAATTCCTTTTCTGTTTTCCATGCCTTCGGTGGCAGGTTTTTTTATGATGACGTTTCCCACTTCGTCCACAATGGTTTCCAGTCCGAGGTCTTCACCAAATTTTTTCAGAAATTCGATGACTTTACCTTCTTTCTTGGAAGGACGCGGGATTTGTGTCAGGCTGTAGAAATTTTTCCACAGTGCCTTGGGTTCCAGATTTAATATGTCTTTACTCATGATTTAATATTTTAATATTTTAAACTGTTATTTTTCCATATTCGGCAACTCCAAACCATATCCTTTTTTCTTGTCTTCGGCTTTCAATAGGAGGCTGACAACAACAGAGAAGAAGCCAAGTATAACAAATATAAGAATATCATTTTCGTAATTATACCTTAAGTTGAGTTTTTCTTTATTAATAATCGGATAGGTGGACTTGGTGAATATCCTCCCCATGGCTGCGAGGGAGGCTTTGCTACCATCATTTATGCTTATCTGTTTTACAGCGTTAAGATTGCTGGCTATAATGTTATTTTTCAGCTGCTTGGTTTTTACTTCCTTTTGTGGCGTAGCCTGATAGAAAGTAGTCTGTACGATGGAGTCCACAATTCTACCGGTAGTTTTTTCAATTGCCAGATTTAATTGTTTGGTTTTGACATTGATATTGTTGAGGGCCAGTGCATGGTTATAACTCAGCTCAATGGAAGATTTAATCAGAGCTTTGTTTGGAGCAACACTCGGATTGGAAGCGGCAAGTACAATCCCAAGCGTAGTTGGAATAGCCCACAAGCCAACATTTTGAATATAAAAAATTACGGCATAAGCAGTTCCTAATTGCCTTTCAGGAATAATCTTTGGTACGGAAGGCCACATGGCCGAAGGAACCAACGAAAAGGCAATGCCGAGAATGATAACTAAAATAGCTGCAAAGATCCAATTGTTGAGACCGGGAACAGCCAAAAGACCATGTACAAGAATCAGCATTACGGAACCGATAATCATAATAGTGGCTCCTTTACCTTTTTTGTCATAAATTCCACCGAACAAAGGGGTCAGAAAAATGGTTCCGAAAGGAAGCAGCATAGGAATGAGGCCTGCCAACTCCGGCGCAACATGATACTTATTAATTACAAAATCAGGCGCATAGAACAAAAAAGGGAATACGGCACCGTAAAATAAAACACAAAGAATAGCAATGTACCAGAAAGCTTTGTTGCTGATAATGACCAGGATATCTTTGATACGGAAAGGATCTTCTTCTTCCATTTCCAAATCTTTTTCCGAAGCATCCAGTCTTTTGTCAAGGACAATATAAACGATAAAAGCAATTAACCCGAGAAGCATCAGAACAAAAGCCAGCAAAATAGGTGTGCTGTATGTGAATTTGATAGCAATAGGTAATGAAACAGCCAGTGCCAGAGCTGTACCCAAACGGGCTATGGACATCTGAAGTCCCATGGCCAGTGCCAGTTCCTTACCTTTGAACCACTTCACAATAGCTTTAGAAAGGGTAATACCCGTGGCCTCACTTCCCACTCCGAAAATGGCAAAGCCAAGGGCAGAAAGGAAAACCTGTGTTTTAACCTGTCCAATGAAGGGTATTGTGAGCATTGTATTGGCAACATGAGGCGATAAAGAAGTCATAGCCCAATAGTTAAAGCCGGTACCAATGACCATCAATGCAGTAGCGCCAAGGCCGGTTACTCTAATCCCGAGTTTGTCCAGAATAATACCGCTGAAAATCAGCATAAAGAGTCCAACATTGAACCATGCATAGGACCCGGTATATAAACCAATATCCCTACTTGTCCACCCCAGGGCGGTTTCAAGAAGGGGCTTTACCGATGAGCCGGCATAGTTAAAATAATATGCCCCAAACATGGACAAAGAAACTACTACCATCGCTGTCCAGCGTGCCAATGGTGACTCTCTGAGCGACTTCTGTATTGCTTCAGTCATAACAATTTAATTTAGATTTTTATTTTTTAATAAAGATGAACGGGCGAAATTAAGAATTTATTTCGGGAGTGGGGGAAAATAGTTGTTAATATGGACTAATTCTTTGTTAAAAATTGTTTTGTGCGGTGTTCTAATCTGTCCATTCTTTTCTTAAGAAAATTATAAAAGTATTAAAATCAGTACTTTTATCGATAGACGTGAACGACCTGCTTTGTTTTAAAAAAATCTTCTTCAAAAAAATGCTCCAGCGGATAAGTAAAGACTTTTATTTTTTTGAGCTTGCGCACACGGTTTAGTTCCTCATCTACTCCGGTCCCTTTTAAGTATAAAATACCGTTAGTCAACGAGTTAAACGAGCGTGGCTGAACCTTGCGTAAAGTCCATTGTGTGAAAACTTCCAGGTCGGTAACAGCACGGCTCACCACAAAGTCAAATGAGCGCCTTACCTCTTCCACCCTGATATGTTCTGCTTTCACATTTCCCAATTTCAGAGTTTGGGCAATCTCTCTGACTACTTTAATTTTCTTTCCAATGGAATCTACAAGATAAAATTCTGTTTCCGGAAACAAAACAGCCAGTGGGATACCGGGAAAACCACCACCGGTTCCGGCATCCATAATTTTTGTACCCGGTTTAAACGAAAGCAGCTTGGCGATACCAAGGGAATGAAGTACATGATGAAAATAAAAGTTGCCCATGTCCTTGCGCGAAATAACGTTGATGCGGCTGTTCCACTCGCGATAGAGGCTTTCCAGTTGTTCTATTTGCTCTTTTTGCCTGCCGGTGAGCTCCGGAAAATATTTGAAGATTAGATTTTGCTGCATAACTTCTGCGTCGAAAACTATTTTGATTTTGTATTAAGGTATTCTTCTGCCAACAGAGCCATAATCAGAATCAAGACCAAGAGAATAATATTATGTTTTCCCTGCTAAACAACTTTTTAGACATAGAACGCATTGACAATACTTAGAACAAAAATAGTAAAGTTTTGCTGGCGAATAGAGATGGCTTTATAGGAGTAAGGTTATTGTTAAAGAAACCGTTGAAGCTTTTTTATCAAAACTTCTTTTTTAACCGGTTTTGCAATGTAGTCATCAAATCCGGCAGCAAGGCAGTTCTCTTCGTCGCCAGCCATGGCAAAAGCAGTCTGGGCAAGTACTGGAATCTCAGGCCTGATCTTTTTCAACGATTTAATAATGTCAAATCCACTGTCGCCGGGCAGCTGGATATCCAGTAAAACAACTGAGATATCCGGATTTTCCGAAAAGAGCCTGATACCTTCCCGACCTTCGATAGCTTCTATTATTTTCAGATTTATTTCCTCCAGTACTTTTTTGAAATAAATACGGCTGCTGTCGTCGTCTTCTATAATAAGAACAGTTCCTTTTGGGGTGAGGACTCCGTTTTTGGATTTTTCAGTTGTATCTTTTGCAATTCTGGCAGCCGACTCAATGGTTAGGTTTTCGGCGGGAATGTAAAAGTAGAAAATAGAACCTTTTCCATACTCTGAACTGACGTGAATAGTTCCGCCGAGTATTTCCACAATTTTTTTACAGAGATAAAGTCCGATACCTGTGCCTCGATAAAGTTTCCGGTTGTCATCCTCAATTTTATAAAAGCGCTCAAAAAGGTGTTTCAGATTGGGTTGCTCAATGCCAATACCAGTATCTTTAACGTAAAATCTTATATAGTTGCTTTCCAGCGTATAACCAAACTCAATGGTACCCCAGTGAGTAAATTTTATGGCATTGTTTAAAAGGTTGACTAACACCTGGTTGATACGGATTTTGTCTGAGTTTATCCAAAGCGACCTTTCCGGAAGTTTTAGTTTCAAATGAACATCTACTTGTTTTTTCTCAACGAGAATAGGAATGTATGTTTTTTCAAGATTCTGCATTAACTTACTTAGCGAAAAGTTTGTCTTGTTGATTTTTACCTGGTTGGCTTCAATCATGGAGACATCCAGAATATCATCAATGAGTTGTAGTAGTGTTTCGTTGCTGTTGTTAATAATTGAAACATATTGCTTCCGTTCCTCTTCTTTAATAGTACCATCGGCCAGCAGGTTGCTAAAACCTACAATGGCATTAAGCGGGGTACGTATTTCGTGCGACATGTTGGCGAGGAAAGATGATTTAAGTTTATCTGCAATTTTTGCTTTTTTGTACTGGGTTAGATATGACCGTTTGGCGATAGACATCAAAACGTATGCTGTTGCACCGGTTAAAAGTATGGCGGAATAAAAATCCATTAACCTCATTGTATTTGATGGGTAATTTCCAAGTGCGTAAGGATGAGTGTATTCAAAAATAAAAAGAACAACAACATTGAGAACAAGAATAAGACTTAGAATTAACAACTGCTTTCCACTCATCATAAATATCAGATAGCTATACAATAAGATGATAAGAAAAAACCATGGTCCCCGTGCACCATAATTGAAATACCATACAACATTAATTAACCCCAAAGTTGTAATGATAAACAGCCACTTGGCAAAAGTAACGTGGAAATCTTTTTCTGCCATGAAATAAATGATAGCAAAAATAGCAATCCCGCCAAGGGGAACCACAATTAAGATCCAATTGAAACCCAACATGAAGTTAAGAAAAATGGAAATAGCAGAAAAGAAGATGGCTGCCAGACTCAGAGGAATAAGGAATTGTTTTTCAAAATTGAACCAGTCATCCCGTTTAATCTGGTTAGCTTCAAAATGAGCACTGAAAATATTCATGTTAAGTTATGTTTTTACTTGTATTTATAACATTACAAATAATCCTTTCTATTCAATATGTAAACGATACCGGATGAAAGAAATAACAGTAAAACAGCAAAATTATTATATGCTGTGTAGTATAAGAAAAACGAAAACCATAAAAGATTTCCTGATTTTAAGCCTACTTAGCAGCAAATTTAACATTTTTCTTATAGAGAAAAGAAGTTCTTCTAAAAAAGAGGGCAGCAGGCCACCTGAAGTTTTAAACAAAAAATGTTCATAACTCTTTTTTCCCAAATTTGGAAAATTCCCAGAATGAGTAAATTTGTTTACACCAAAAATTAATCCGAAATGGGGAATTCTTTATTAGAAAAAGCATATCAGGTAATCGATGAAACAAAAAAAATCGGTATAGGCCACTTGGCCACGCATAGCATACAAAACGGCCAAAAAAAAGCAATAAATATACACGGAGAGAAAGTTATCCCTTTTTCTTTAAGCGATTATTTGATGCTCATGCATGATGAACGGATTATTGATGGTGCTATTGCCTCCATAAAAGAAAATGGTTTTAACCTTTCTATTTCGCGAGAATTTCTGCATCTTGACAAAACGGATGAAGCGGAAGAAATTCTCGCAAAAGTTTTCCATAATCCCGTTGTCTTATACCCTAAAACCACTTTGGCTCACGTAGGGGCTTTACCTCTTTTAATAGACAGAAAAGATGCTGTTATACTCGATCATCATGTGCATGCCACCATTCAGATGGCTTCGGATATGGTGCGGGCACGAGGAACCCATATGGAAATTATCCGGCATAATAATCTGGTACAACTGGAGCAGCGAATTATCGAATTAAGAAAAACCCATAAAAAAATTTGGTATCTTGCCGATGGAGTCTATTCTATGTATGGTGATGTTTTCCCTGCTAAAGAAATTGAGACTTTACTGAATAAATATGAAGAATTTTATGTTTATGTAGATGATGCTCATGGTGTTAGCTGGGCTGGCCCTAATGGAAGTGGTTATGTGTTATCACAAATTGAGCAGCATCAGAAGATGATTCTGGCCGTTTCGTTTGGTAAAGGATTTGGTGTAGGTGGTGGAGCTATTGTGTGCCCCGATGAATATATCAAAAAGTTGCTGGTTTATTTGAGTGGGCCTTTGATGTTTACGGGGCCGCTGGAATCGACAACCCTTGGCGGGCTGATTGCTTCTTCCAAGATTCATTTGAGTCCTGAAATTGTCGTCCTTCAAAACCGTCTGAAAGAACTGATTGACTATTTTTATACCCGTTGTGATGAGTTGGGGTTGCCACTTGTCAACAAAACCAGAACACCTACTGCTTATTTCCCAATGGGTAAGCCTGAGAATATTTATATCTCTGGAAAAATTTTCTTTGACGAAAGGTATTCTGTTACTGCAGGGCTTTACCCGGCCGTTCCTTTAAAAAATGCAGGACTGCGGGTGCAGATAACACTATATCAGGATAAATCAGATGTTGAAAAGCTTTTGCAGATTATGAAAAAGATCTATGATCTGTTCAAAAAGGAGCAGAATTTCTCCATTGAAGAGACCCTGAAACATTTTAAAGGATAAAAAAACCATCAGGCCTGTAAGCGGGATTCTGTTCCCAGTCCCAATAGCTATCGGAACCGGACTTCTATCATTTATCTCGATTACAGGTCACCCTGTAACTCCAGCAGCCTACCCACCGGCATCGGACGGGTCGCCCTTATCCCGTCGTCACCTATGGCGAGACGAGAATGCCGGAATATTTGGCCTTGCAACCCATAAGGTTTACCCCGGTCTGCTGTCACCAACAGGCCGCGTGGGCTCTTACCCCACGTTTTCACCTTTGCCTGCCGAAGCTTTAGCGAAGGCAGGCTTGCCTACCCTCTGGCTCCGACATCGGCAGTTATTTTCTGTGGCACTCGCTGTTTCTCCCGTCCCGCATTGCCTTAGGCAAGACGAGGACGAAAGAACCTTCCTGTTAGGAAGTATGGTACCCTGTGTTGTCCCGACTTTCCTCCTCGCCTGAGGCGAGACGATAGAACAGCCTGACGGTTTCGTTTGCAAAATTACAGTTTTTCGCTGTACATAATGATGTATCCGTATATAATCTTAGAAAATCCTTTTCAAGAATCGAACCAAATTAACTTCGAAATGTTTACTTTTGTCCAAAAATATTTTGTTATGGTACAATATTGTGGTTTTATCGGTACACCGGAAGTCATTTTGATTTTTGTGGCTGTTCTTTTGCTTTTTGGTGGAAAAAAAATTCCTGAATTAGCAAAAGGCTTAGGAAAAGGGATGAAAGAGTTTAAAAAGGCAGTAGATGAAGAGGGCCTTGCCAGTGATTTGAAAGATGTTGCATCGAACATCAATGATTTTAAACATGATGTTGAAAAAATTAACCCTAAGAATCTGCTGAAAACTGATCCTAATACTAAGAGTCGTAAAAAATGAGGATTTCTTTGAAGCACCCATAAAATTTGAATGACTTAACGACAGGCAAAGAGGGGAAGCTGATATTACATTTTGCGTTACCCATGCTGGCGGGAAATGTCTTCCAACAGCTTTACAATGTAGTGGACAGCATTGTGGTGGGGAGGGCTATCGGAAAAGAAGCACTTGCAGCTGTTGGTGCTAATTTCCCTTTTATCTTTGCCCTTATCTCTTTTGTTGTGGGCATTGCCATTGGCTCTACCGTCATTATCTCTCAATATTTTGGTGCGAAAAAGATGGAGCAGGTTAAACGTGCCATTGATACGCTTTACATTTTCATGTTTTTTGCCGCCATTGCAATAACCACGCTGGGCATCCTTTTTGCCAAAGATATCTTCCAGCTTATCGATCTCCCCGCTGATGTTCTCCCCGAAGCTGTTCAATATTTTAAAGTCTATGCGCTTGGGTTCATTTTCTTTTTCGGATTTCAGGGCACCAGTGCTATCATGCGTGGGCTGGGTGACTCCAAAACACCCTTTTATTTTCTCGGCGGTTCCACGCTGATGAACATCGCTTTGGATTTGATTTTTGTCCTGATTTTCCACTGGGGCATAAAAGGTGTTGCTGCTGCCACCGTTATCTCGCAGGCTGCGGCCTTTTTCGCTATCATCTTTTATATGAATCGTTACCATAAGTTCCTTGATTTTCATCCCCTGCGTATGCGATTCGACAAAATCATTTTTAGAAAAAGTTTAAAAATAGGCTTACCAACTGGATTCCAGCAAACCTTTGTAGCATTGGGTTTTATGGCCCTATTCCGTATTGTAAATATGTTCGGAACATCTACTATTGCCGCATACAGCGTTGCTATCCGTATCGATTCGTTTGCCGCTATGCCTGCCATGAACTTTTCAGCTGCACTTGCTACTTTTGTGGGACAAAATATCGGAGCCGGTAAAATGGAACGCATTCATAAAGGTCTTGTTGCTACCCTGTTGATGGCAAATATAGTAGCTGTCGTTATTTCTGTTCTGGCCCTGCTGTTTGCCGAACCGCTCATGCAGATTTTTACCAAAGATGCGGGAGTTGTTGAAATTGGAAAGCACTACCTGCTTATCGTCCCGCTTTTCTACATGGTTTTTGCTACCATGTTTTCCATAAACGGTGTTATGCGCGGAGCCGGCGATACCATGGTTCCCATGTTTATCTCTATTATTTCGTTATGGTTTGTACGAATTCCGGTTTCCTGGTTCCTCTCTTTAAAATTTGGCGCTATCGGTATCTGGTGGGGCATTCCCGTTGCCTGGTTTGTGGGGCTTATGCTTGCTTTTACTTATTATAAAACAGGCCGATGGAAAACCAAATCTGTGATAAAAGGGGGAGTATAAAAAATTGCCCAATTATTTTACTGTTGTAGTAAAGTCAGAACCATGTATTTATAGCTGATTGAAAGCGGCTGCATTTCTCCGGGAATTTCATTTTGAACAATCTTTTGTTAGGTTTGCAGTTATTATCTTATTTAAATATATAGATTTTAAAGAAATTTTATGAAAAGCAGAAAGATTCAGTTCGCAACAGCTTTTATTATTATATGGGCGTTGTTGTGGATGGGGAGTTGTACCCATAAGCCGGGAGTATATTACGATAACACACCGAAAGTGAGTAATAACTGTTCAGCAGATACGGTTTATTTCCAAAACGATATTCAACCTCTGCTCAATTCCACCTGTGCCTTAACTGGTTGTCACGATGCTGTTACTGGCAAAGAAGGTCTCGTTCTGACCGATTACGCTGCTGTAATGAAAACCGGAGGTATTAATCTGCAAAATCCAGCTGAAAGCAAGATTTACCGTGTGTTAAGCAAAAGCGGGGACGACGTAATGCCACCTCAGCCTGCCTCACCGTGGAGCAGCACTCAGCAAGCATCCCTGCTAACCTGGATAAGCCAGGGAGCATTGAACAATGCCTGTGCAGATACGCTTTGCGACACTACACAAGTTACTTTTGCAGCCAGTGTTAAGCCGATTTTCCAAAAATATTGTTATGGTTGTCACAATAGTTCCAATTTATCGGGTGGCATTGATTTAACCAACTTTAGCCAATTATCCCTTCTTATCAGTAATGGCTCTCTGCTGGGTTCCATTCGCCATGATGCCGGTTTTATCCCCATGCCAGTGGGCGGCAACAAGCTGAGCAACTGCGAAATCGAAACGATTGCCATCTGGGCACGAGATACAACTCTTACGGGTAGTGGTGGCATTCCTACTATTGCCTGCGCGCCTGATACGGTTTACTTTCAAAACAAAATTCTCCCACTTGTTCAATCTAATTGCGCCATTACCGGTTGCCACGATGCCGCAACACGGGCAGAGGGTATCCAGCTGACGGATTACACCTCCATTACAAATACGGGCGGTGTGGTGGCCGGGAGCCCTAACAGTAGTAAGCTTTATACCATCCTTTCAACCAGTGGTAGTGATAAATCAGGCAATGCTGTGCAAGGGGTTCTGGATGGTATTATGCCTCCACCACCACGAGCTGCTCTCAGTATAGACCAAAAAGATCTTTTGAAAAACTGGATATTGCAAGGTGCGAATAATAATTATTGTGATGCTGCCTGTGATACAACCAATGTTAGTTTCAAAAATAACATTTTTCCTACCGTGGAAACATACTGCCTCGGATGTCACAATGGCACCAGCCCGGGTGGAGGTATTTATCTGAGAAATTATAACGACCTCGTTGCTGTGGCAAAAAACGGTAAACTTTGGGGAAGTATTAACTATGTAACCGGTTACTCGCCCATGCCGAAAAATTCCTATAAATTATCAGGCTGTACATTAGCAACCTTTAAAATCTGGATAAACAATGGAACACCAAATAATTAAAAAAGGACTATTACTGGTAGTGTTTCTGGGGATTCTAACTCTCTCCTCCTGTTATAACGACAACTATCAGACCTTGTACCCTTCCGGCACTTGTAATACCTCACAAGTTACATATTCCAATGATGTGTGGCCGGTTATCAACGCACAATGCACCAGCTGCCATAGCGGGGCAACGCCTTATGGAAACATTTCTCTGGAAAATTATAACCAGGTGGTAGCTATGGCAAAGAATGGGAAGCTTCTGGGGAGTGTTCGCTACGATGCTGGCTATTCTCCCATGCCCAAAGGTGGTGCAAAACTGAATAGTTGTGACATTGCCAAAATAGAAAAGTGGGTTAAAGATGGAACCCCGAATAACTAAAACGCTTAATAAAATACGTTCCAAAAAGATGAAAAAAGTTATCAAAATTACCGGTGTACTGTTTCTGGCTACCGTTTTGGCAGCGGCTTATGTCTGGTTCTTTGTTTACAACAAACCCCATCGCGATTTTGAAAAAGCAAAGCCGGTAATTGTCGAAAGCGCACGGCAGACATATCAAAATTTTAAGGCAAACCCCAGAGCTGCTGAAGCAGGAAAGGTTATTGAAATACACGGTATCCCTTCGGGAATCGAACATTCCGATTCGCTTGTGGTTGTGGTCTTTGCTTTTCAAAAAGGGATGTTTGGAAATGAAGGTGTTCGCTGTACTATGCTACCCGATTACCAGAAAGAAGCATCGAAATTGTCCATCCGCGACACCGTCTATATCAAAGGCTTTTGCTCCGGATATAACAGCACGGATGTTGTTCTCGAAGATTGTTCAATAATTCACAAGTAAAAAATTATTAAATCATGAAAAAAATTATTCTTTTTGTTTTTATCCTGCTGACAGTCAACACATCTTTTGCTCAGCGTTACCTCTCCAAAACTGGCAGTGTGAGTTTTTATTCGGATGCGCCTCTGGAGAAGATAGAAGCTCAAAATCATCAGGTTAACTGTGCCCTGGACACTAAATCAGGTTTTTTTGTAGTGAAAATTTTGATGCGCTCTTTCATTTTTGAGAAAGCCCTTATGCAGGAGCACTTCAACGAAGATTATGTGGAAAGTGATAAATTTCCCAATGCTTTCTTTAAGGGGAAAATTATTAACCTGAAAGATATTGATTTCTCTAAACCAGGTATCTATCCCGCTGTGATTGAAGGACAGATGACCATCCATGGGGTCACACAGAACGTAAAAGCAAAGGGAACTTTCACCATCTCGAAAAAAGGAATCTTAGCCCAGGCCAAATTCCCTCTGAAAATCAAGAATTACGGTATTTCTATCCCTGATGTTGTAGCTGGTAAAATTGCTGAAAATATGGAAATAACTACCGACATTCTTCTAAGACCTTTGAAATAATTGTTTTGAAATGGACATGAATACAGATAGCCGGATGACCCTTGCGGTGAAATGATTAAATTTTCTATGTAAGAATAAGGTGGTTTAATGGGAACCAGTCTTAGGTGGGCTATTTTCTTTATTCCCAAATAAATAAAAAAATTAAAGCACATGAAAAAAATAGGAATTTCTATTATTCTGACCCTTCTGTTTACAGCACAACTTTATGCGCAGGATAATTTAATGAATTTGTTTGATGAAACACCTCAAACTGTTTATACGGAAGCTACCTTCAAAATAACACGTATAGTGTTGGGGCAATCCACAGTAAATCCGGGTAAGGGGAATCTTATATTTGTCATACAACATCATTTCGGCTATGTAAATCAGGGCGCTTACGAGCTTTTTGGCCTGGACCAGGCAACCATTAGGCTGGGATTTGAATACGGTCTAACCAACTGGCTTATGATAGGTGTCGGAAGAAGTGCGTACGGGAAAACCTATGATGGAAACATGAAGATAAAAATATTGCGGCAGAGCACCGGCAAGAGGGTGATGCCTGTTTCCGTAAGCTATTTTGGATCTGTGGGTATTAATTCGTTGAAACAACCGGATAAAACCATTAATTATTATTTTACAAATCGTTTGACCTACCTGAATCAGATCTTAATCGCCCGTAAGTTTAACCAGAGAATCTCTTTGCAGCTTTCGCCCAGCCTTGTTCACCGTAACCTGGTGGAAACGCCGCTGGACGATAACAATATCTGGGCTTTGGGTGCCGGGGGACGTTTCTTACTGTCTAAACATACCAGTATAGATGCAGAATATTTTTATGTGTTATCGAAAAAAACGGCTGCCAACCTCCACAATAGCTTTTCTGTTGGCTTTAATATAGAAACCGGTGGACATGTATTTCAGCTGTATGTTTCTAATTCTCAGGGAATTATAGGGCAAAATTTTATACCTGGAAGTGTCGGAAACTGGCTTAAGGGAGATGTCCTAATCGGATTTAACATCACCCGGACTTTTGTATTGAAAAAGCCCAAAGGTTTTCGAAGATAGCTCTTTTGCCCGAATGAAAACTATAGTTTACAAAATCTTCCAATAGATAAGCGAACAACCTGTAACCTTTACTGTATCTTTACGTCATAACTACATACATAAATTAAAATAGTTATGAAAAAGACAAATACTTTCTCAGCACGACTACTGTCGTTCATTTTTATTCTGCTTTTTACAGGTTCACTTCAGGCTCAGATTCGTGGTAACGGTGTTATTGAAGAGCAAACGAGAGCCCTCAGTGGCTTTAATGCTATCTCCTCCACTGGTTCCGTAGATGTATTTGTGAAACAAGGCAATAGCTATTCGGTGGTGGTCCGTGCCGATGGCAACCTGTTGAACTACATTAAGACCGAAGTCAGAAACAACACATTGATTATTTCAGTTACCAGAAATATCTGGCATGCCAAAACGCTGGAAGTACACATTACTATGAAGGCCTTGCAAAAGGTTGCGATGTCCGGCTCTGGCGATTTTTATTGCAATTCGCCTTTTCCTGTGCAGAATCTGCAATTTATTCTGTCCGGTTCTGGTGATGCGAAAGCTGTTTTGGTAGCAAAAAATGTTCACATCAAAGTGAGAGGTTCGGGTGATATTGAGGTAAGCGGTATTCGTGGAACCCTTGGAATTGATGTAACCGGTTCGGGCGATGTAGAAGCCTATGGGCTGCAACTGGAGACTTGTTCTCTAAACGTGTTAGGCTCAGGTGATGTGAAACTTAAAGGCCGAACGGCACAGCTGATTGCCAGAGTTTTAGGTTCTGGTGATTTAGAAGCCGGTGGGCTGGCAGCTGTCAGTGTCAAGGTAAGTAATACCGGTTCCGGCGACATGACTATCCATGCTATTAACGTGCTGGAAGCGACTCTTGCCGGCTCCGGCGATTTGGGCTACACCGGTAACCCGACTATTTTGAAAGTTAGTGCTTCCGGCTCCGGCGATGTTTACAAAAAATAACCGACATTATTTTCTCTGCCATTGTTGCAGCAAGATGCCCCCGACGATGAAAGCAAGGCCAACCAGGGTATAATTATGAATATTTTCGCCCACGGTATGGCTTATCCAGAACAGACCGAGAAAAGGGGAGAGATAAATCAGGTTGCTCACTTTAGCTGTATCGGCAGAATAATTCAGGGCTTTCAGCCAAATGACAAAAGTGAGGCTCATCTCAAATGTCCCGATGTAAAGGCTCCCAATAAACCCTGACAAGGATGGGATAACCGGCCAGTGTCCGCGAACTGCAAAATAGATTATCAGGAAAACAAGTCCAAAAAGCATGTTCAACAGGATTTTACCGGTCTCTTCCCTCGGATCTTTCATATTCATAATCCAGTAAGCTGCCCAAAAAAAAGCGCTACCCACTGCCAGCACCACGCCCAGCGGATGTGAGAACCTTAGTGAAAACGGATGCCCACCGGTGCTGATAATTAGTATCCCAAAGAAGCTGACGAAGATTGCCACCATGGCATGTGCCTTAATTTTCTGTCCGAGAAACAGAATAGAAAATAATACCAACACGATAGGCCAGATGTAATTGAGAGTGCCGGCTTCCTGAGCTTCGAGAAGGTTATATGCTTTGAGTAAAACAAGGTAATAGAGAAATGGATTGATGAAACCCATGAGTGCTGACATCAACCATGCTTTTCGCGAAAGCGAGCGAAAACGTAACGGGCTTTTCCCTGCGCGGTTCATTATACCCAAAACAACAATACCACTTACCACCGCCCAAAACAGTAGGTTTTCAACATCGAGATAACGCAGGGTTATCTTAAAAGCAGAGCTGATGGTTGACCAAATGAGTACGGCCAACAAAGCAAAAAGATATGCTTTACGCTGTGATTGGGAAATTAACATGTTTCAAAAGTAAAAAATATCAATAGCTTAAAGCAAAGGGCTCTTTAGTTATCCCGTATCGTTATCGCTTTCCTGCGGCTAAACAGCTGAAAAACAATAAGGAACAATGTTGCTACTAAAATAGAGGCAATACTTAATTCCGGCATAAGATTACCCGTGGCAAGTAAAATACTTACGTAGCCGACCCCCGAAATAAAGCTGGCAAGGGCTGCTGTATTTGAAATTTTAAAGTGAAACGAAGCAAGGGCAGCCGGAATAATTGTAAATCCCACACCGGTAATAAACAGAATGACATTAATAATACTTCGGAAATAAAAAGCAAAAGCAAACCCCAGAAATGAAAAAAGGACAATAAAAATTTTAGTTTGCATTTTCAGGTTGTGTTGGGTAACTTCTTTTTTAGAAAAATGAGAAATATAATCTTTTGCCATGCTGGAAGCCAGGACAAAAATAATGGTATCGGCTGAGCTCATAATTGCAGCAAACAGCAATACCAGCCCGGCACCGATAAATTTTTCCGGTACAAGTATTTTCAGTCCTTCGGCAAAAGCGTTGCGTGGGGCAATACCCGGAACCTGATAATGGGCCGAAAGCCCCACAATGGTAATGGCAAAACCGGTGATGAGTACCAGGATCGCCGAGGCAATGAATCCTTTCTTTACTACTTTGTTACTTTTAGCGGCGTAAACCCGCTGCCAGTATTCAGCTGACTGAAAGATGATAAGAATACCGAAAAAGATAAAAGCAATGGTCATTGAAACACTCATGTCAGAGAAGTCTGTCATCTCTTTGGAAAAATGATGATTGCCTTTAACCAAAACATAAGCCAGCAGGATAAACAAGATAAACATGATGATATACTGAAAAACATCTGTTTTCACCACCGATTTAAATCCTCCTGCAAAAAGGTAAATGGTAATGACTGCGGCGGAAGCCATAAGTGCGGTTTCGTAACTCCAACCACTAATATTCGACAGAATACTGCTGCCGGCGATAAACTGGTTCAGCAACATGCCGAAATAAACGACAAACAAAATCAAAGCCGAAACTACACCCGTTTTCTTGTCATATTTAAAGTAAAACCAGTCGGAAAGAGTCAGGAACTGTTTTTCCGTACTGAACTTGCGGAGTTTGAGTGCATAGGGGATAAAAATTAGAAAGCCTGCTGCTGTTCCCACAAATACAGCAATGGCTGAAATTCCAAATTTATATACATAAGCTGAGTAAGCTACAATGGCGGCGCCTCCGATATAACTTGCCACCACGGTTGATACAAATCCGAACAACCCTATTTTCCTCCCGGCAATCAGATAATCTTCGTCTTTGTTACCACGTGTACTAACCAGCCCAATGATAATACATACCAGAGCATAGGCTATCAGCATCATTAAATTCCAAAAAGATAATCTCATGGGGTTAAATTGTAAACATCTGTAGCAAAGATATAAAAAAACAAGCTCTTTCTTTTGCCGTGTATAGCTACGAAATTATTAATGTGTTCTATATGGCTTAAGCAGTTTTATGATAATTCGCTAAATTAGATTTGTTATAAATTAACTATGCAATCTGTAAATGTTTGAAAAATAATGTAAATTATAAAAAAAATGTTTTAGGTTTGAGCCGTAATTATTCATTAAAATTTATAAGAGAAGAAAGGATTAACAACTTTTATTTAAGCAGACTAGTACTTTTGTAGCTATCATCCCTGCGGGAAAGGGCAGTAGACAGAAGCAAGACAGCCTTATAAAGACCGCCTTCAGCAAACAGGAGAATCCGCACTGAAAATAGCCTGGCATTTGCCTAAATTAAAGCTAATTATCAGTATATTTATTTTTTTGTACACAAAGTGAAGGTTAAAGGATACCTTATATAAACTGATTTATTAATTAAAACGAGTTAATCATGAGAAGATTTACTGCACTGTTTGCAGCATTGTTTATTGCTGCGGGACTGCTCGCCCAAAACGTTATCCCGGGCGGCACGGAAACTATTAAATTAAAAGGATTTATCAGTTTCACAACTTTTATGCAGGATCAGGCATTTAAGTTTGGAAACGGACAAAATGCGGAGTGGGCTAACCCCCCGGTGTACAACACCAACAAATGGTTTAATGGTTTCGATGTAAGAAATACCCGTCTTACACTGGTGTTTAACGGTCATAAAAAAAAGACTCAGAAATGGAAATTCGGTGGCGTTATGGAGGTGGACTTTTTCGGAGGTCATGTTGGATCTTCCTTGTTTGCTGCACAAATGCCTATGCTGAGACTTCGGTTGGCCTATATGGATTTAATTCATGACAACATCAGAATTCGTTTTGGACAGGCCTGGACTCCTATGTTTGGAAATGTCCCTGTTTCGTTGTCGCACATTGCCTTCCCTCTGGGCTATGGAAGTGCGGGTTTTGTAGGCTGGCGGTTTCCTGGTATCTATACGTATTGGGGACTTAATGGTAAGGAGAGTCCCGTTAAGATTCGTATGGACTTTGCTGTTTTTGCAGGTTCATGGAACGGACCAGGTTCTAATACCGACTTCCTGAACGGAGGCAACTTTGGTTCTCCGCAAACTGAGTTGAAATTCAATTTTATTGCCAAAAAATGGAGTGCTTACGTAGTGGGTCATGCCGACAAAAAGAATCTGGCACCGGTAAATATCAATAACAAAAGCCTTAAACTCACCGGCCTTGCTGCCGAAGTAGGGGCTAAATATCACTCAGGTGGTTTTCTTTTTCAAGGTAATCTTTATACCGGAAAAAATATAGGGCAACAGTTTGGTGCTATCACTCAGGTACAGGATACAGCTCTCGATCTTCATTCCACCGGCGGATGGTTACAGATAGGATACGTCTTTGCCAAAAAATTTGGAGTTTATGCATTCTATGGTTCCGAAAAAGTAAACCATAAAGATGCTTTGGCTGCTTTCTCAAATCCGAGAACCGGCCATGATCTGTACGACTTCATGTTGAAATATAATCTGCGCAAAGCAGCTATCGGCATCGAATGGTTACACAGTAGCCTTACCTACGGTAAAACAGACTCGAATATCCAGGGAAATCAGATATCACTGAGCGCCCTGTACAAGTTTTAATACTTTAACAAACTAAAAATTATTAGAAATGGAATCAATATTAATAATGGTACTGGTATTTGCAGGTTATCTTGTTATGTACCAGTTTTATGGTAAATTTATTGGGAATAAAATATTTAAACTTAACGACAACAACAAAGTTCCTTCTGTTGAGTTCGAGGATGGGGTGGATTATGTCCCTACCAAAAAAGAGGTAATCTTCGGACACCACTTTGCTTCTATTGCAGGTACCGGCCCTATTGTAGGCCCCGCTATTGCTGTTATCTGGGGATGGCTCCCTGCGCTGATATGGGTCTTTGTAGGCTCCATTGTTATGGGAGCAGCTCACGATTTAGGGACTCTCATTATCTCCATGAGAAATGAAGGGAAATCTATTTCGGAATACACCGGAAAGTATATCAACACCCGGACAAAATACTTTTTCTTTTTTATAGTATTCTTAGAGCTGTGGATTGTTGTGGCTATTTTCGGTTTGGTTATCGCTATCCTTTTTAAAATGTATCCTCAGTCTGTAATACCTGTGTGGCTCGAAATACCCATTGCTGTTTATTTGGGCTATCTGGTTTATAAGAAGGGGGCAAACTTGTTGGTGTGGTCTATTATCGCAGTGGTAGTCATGTACTTAACCATAGTTCTTGGGGCTTATGTTCCTTTGCAAATGCCGGTGGTATTTGGGCTTTCCCCCATTGCAATATGGTCTATTATTTTGTTGATTTACGCTTTTATAGCATCTGTTCTGCCGGTAACCACATTGTTGCAGCCACGCGATTACATTAATTCTCACGAACTGATAGTTGCACTCTCCCTGCTTGTGCTCGGGGTTATTTTTGCCGGAGTATCAGGACACTTGCATGTTGTGGCTCCTGCTGTCAGGCTTCATCCTACAGGATCACCCTCCATGTGGCCATTCCTGTTTATCACCATCGCCTGTGGAGCCATCTCAGGTTTTCACTCCCTTGTTTCATCCGGTACTTCAGCCAAACAGATTAGAAGAGAATCTGACTCCCTTTTTGTAGGATATGGCTCCATGCTTATGGAAGGAGCACTCGCTACTTTGGTGATTATTGCAACTACTGCCGGAATTGGTATGGGGTTTATTCAAAACGGACATGTTTTAACGGGAGTTACTGCGTGGACACACCACTACTCTTCTTGGGCCGCCGCGGGCGGATTAAGTTCCAAAGTAGGCGCTTTTGTAGAAGGGTCGGCCAATATGATTGAAGCTTTGGGCATTCCGAAAACCATTGCCATGACTATCATGGGCGTATTTGTGGCATCTTTTGCCGGAACTACTATGGATACTGCTACCCGTGTTCAGAGATATCTGCTTACTGAGACTTTCCCGAAAACTTTCAGAAATAAATATATCTCTACCGGATTTGTTGTTGTTGCTGCCCTGTTTCTGATTTTTTCAACAGGAGCCAACGGAAAAGGAGCCCTCGCTTTGTGGCCTTTGTTTGGTGCTGTAAACCAGACGCTGGCAGCTCTGGCACTCATCGTGATTACCATCTATTTGAAAGCACGAAGCAAGCGGGGCTGGCTTATTACCGCTCTTCCTGCTGCCTTTATGCTGGTGGTTTCTCTTTGGGCAGCCGTTGACAACCAGCTGAATTTTGTAAACAAACACAACCTTTTACTTCAGGTTCTGAATGTCATCATTATTATCAGCATGATTTGGGTAACTATTGAGGGAGTCATTATATTTTTAAAAACTCCTTATTCACCAAAAATAGTAGAAGAGGAAATGAAAAATGCAGCCTGATAATAAAAGAAGTACAAATTCTTAATGTTGACACTGTCCATAAAAGTATTTCCTTTGTGAAAACTTTTATGGACAGTGTTAATTTTTTAGCCTATGGATCCCGTCAAGACGTCAAAAATTCTAAAGAGGACCTATTTCCGGCAACTATTTTTTTCTATCGTCCTTGTCGGGATAGCCTATTTGTTAAAATATCATTTTAAGCTCTCAAGTAGTGCACAATTACCGACAAAAACGGTGAGTATGGTCGTGATTGCACTTGCGGGAATTTTTGGTATCGCTCTGCCGGTATTTTACAGGAGCTATTTTGTTTATAAAATTAGAGATCAAAAGCAAATCCAGCCGGATGCTTTTATTCGCTTTGAAAGGGTATTGTTGAGCACCGCGCTGCTGACTCCCTACTTTCTTGTTATTTCTTTACTGATAAACATGTCGGAACCTGCAAACATACTCATTGCTCTTTTCGCCCTATATGCGGCCTATTATTATTACCCTTCTGCGAAGAAGGTTCGGTTTGAGATGAAAGTTTTCAGGATAAAACCTAATTCAGAAAAGGAGTGATCTATGGGAGCCGAAGATTCGCTTAAAAAACTATTGGAAAGAGTAAAGCAGGGTTGGCTTTTTTATAAAGAAGCTTCTCAGAATGCTGCTGTTGAGACCCTTGAGTATGAATTGGGCGAAATGGAGAATATCTTTGGTTTGCTTGTGTTAGGTTCATTCATTGGATTTCCTGCGCCTCCCATGCAGATTACACTAGACCTGCTTCCTGAAATGGAGAAACATTTTGCCCTGATGCTCAACAAGGTGGATATGGCACAAAGTCCCATTTCAGAATTATTGTCAACATTTGATGTGATATAAACAATGAATAAAGCAACAAAAAATATCTTTTTTCTTGGGAAAGGAGGTGTAGGTAAGTCCACATCTTCTGCTTTAACAGCTTTATATTTGGCCGAAAGGGGGAAAAAAGTACAGTTGGTTTCGTTAGATCCGGCACACAATCAAAGCGATATCTTCGAGAAAAAATTCGCAGAAAGGGCTGTGAAAATAAGTGAAAACCTTTCGGTAAAAGAGGTTGAAATTGAAGTTTGGGTAAAGAAATATCTTTCCGATATTCAGTTTCAGGTAAAACGCAGCTACTCTTATCTTACCGCTTTCAATCTCGAAAATTATCTTGATATTATAAAATACTCACCCGGAATAGTTGAATACGCCCTGCTCATGGCTTACAAAAATATCCGTAAAGAGGCCAAAGGCGTGGATTACATCATTTTCGATATGCCCCCCACGGCACTTACCTTGAAGTTCCTTACGCTTCCACATCTTTCTCTCCTTTGGCTGGATAATTTGATGGATTTAAGGAACAAAATCATCGAGAAACGAAAGATTATTACAAAAGTTAAACTTGGAAAAAAGGAGATTGAGACAGACAAGATCCGTAACAAATTGAATCAGCAAATCAAAGAATATAAAGAGGTAAAAGCTGTTTTCGAGGATACTAACAAAACCTTCCTGAATCTGGTGCTGAACACAGACAAGCTCTCTTTTTCAGAATCGGAGCTGATTGTGGATAATCTGGCTAAATTCAATATTTCGATTAAAAATATTTTCCTTAACAAATGCCACAAAGACTTTGACACACAGGAAATTGTGAGGAGATATCCGGATTGTGGTTTTCAGATGTTTCCCAACAGTGAAATGCCCCTACTTGGCATCCCGGTACTAACAGATTATTTACATTCGATAAAGTCGTTTATTGAATTGTAAGCCAACACAAAGAGGAATTGTTTACTGTGCCCAGGCCGGGAAACTATCCATGTGGATATTAAAGATATGGGGTGCATAATAGTATGTAAACAGCGCAATTAAAATGGTGGCAATGATGTTCAGAACAAAACCTGTTTTGGCCATCTGTGCTACCGAAATTTTGTTGGAGCTGAAAACAATGGCGTTGGGCGGGGTAGCTACAGGAAGCATAAAGGCCATGGAAGCGGATATGGTTGCCGGAATCATAAGGAAAAGAGGATCTATTTTCAACGATACTGCTAACCCCGCAAGGATAGGTAACAAAATTTGTGTTGTGGCAGTGTTGGAGGTCAGCTCGGTCAGCATTACCATGATAAAAGAAACAGCAAGAATCACAACCAGGGGATGGGTACCCCCGATGAAACTCAAAGAATCACCAAACCAGGCCGAAAGCCCTGAATTCTTAAAACCCACGGCCAGTGCAAAGCCGCCACCAAAAAGTAAAACAATGTTCCATGGAATTCTTTTGGAGAACTCCCAGTTCATTATCGTAGTTCCTTTTTGCGATATGGATGGGATAAAATAGAGTAATACGGCCATAAAAATAGCGATGGTTCCATCGTTAAAATAATGTGGATGTGCGAATAGGCCTGACCATCCGTGGATGGTAAAATTGCCCACCCCAATATTCGAACGGGTCATCCAAAGAATAGCCATAATCATAAAATCAGCCAAAACGATCCATTCTTCAACCGCCAGCTTTCCCAGTAAATAGTATTGTTCACGAAAGCTGCGTTGGTCAATGGCATCCATTGACCCCCTTGACGGTTTGTAAAGCAAATACAAATAAATCCAAACAACCAGAAAAAGAATAACAGCCAACGGAAAGGCAAAGAAAAACCAGGAGGCAAAACTAATTTCCGGTCCTTTGGGAAACATAATGGCAAACACTTTGGTAAACATGGGGTTAGGAGGGGTGCCTACAAGTGTGGAGATACCCCCGATAGAAGCGCTGTAAGCAACGCCAAGCAACAGCCCTACAGTAAACTTGTCTGCTGATTTTTTATCCATTGTTTCGCTTAACTCTTCAATAATGGAAAGTAAAATAGGTATCATCATCATGGTGGTTGCCGTATTGGAAATCCACATGGACAAAAAAGCAGTGGCCAGCATAAAACCAAGTAGTATTTTTAACGGGCTGGTTCCGGTAAACATAAGAATACGTATGGCAATGCGCCGATGCAGGTTCCACCGTTGCATGGCAATGGCCACAATAAAACCACCCACAAAGAGGAAGATAATGTCATTGAAATAAACGGAAGAAACCGTTTTGCCATTCATAATGCCGAGCAAAGGATATAAAAATACGGGAAGCAGGGCTGTAATGCCCAGCGGAGCTACTTCGAAAACCCACCATAC